>Ga0255759_10003923_pt1 | contig 12953 bp, 10 predicted proteins | sample 101ome_20_FD_179959 | JGI IMG/M metagenome (GOLD analysis project Ga0255759, IMG submission 179959) | Coastal salt marsh microbial communities from the Groves Creek Marsh, Skidaway Island, Georgia - 101404AT metaG (version 2) | ecosystem: Environmental > Aquatic > Marine > Intertidal zone >...
ACAAGTCTTTCATTAGTGCCTGAGATTGCAAATTACAAAGGTATTAATTTTGAACAATTAGTTGAAAAGATTTTATTGGATGCAAGTATCAATAAATGAAAAATAAACCTTTAATAGGAATTTCGTTATTTATTTTATTAACGACTTTTATTTCTCAAAATAAAATTACAATAAATAAATTTAAAATAAAAGAAATTAAATTTGAAAATAGCAACATTTTAGAAGACCAGGAGCTGATTACAAGTTTTTCTTTTTTATATGAAAAAAATATAATTTTTATGAATTCTAATGAAATAAAAAAAAATTTAGATCAAAAAAGTTTTATAGAAAAACTTGAAATAAAAAAAATTTTTCCAAATAAATTAGTAATTAAAGTTTTTGAAAAAGAACCAGTAGCAATTTTAATAGATCAAAATAAAAAAAAATTTTATTTAGGAAAAAAAATTGATTTAATTGAATATAGGAAAATCCTAAAATATGAAAATTTACCAACTGTTGAGGGTGATCTTAAGAGTTTTAAAATATTATTTGATGATTTAATCAAAATAAATTTTCCTACAGAAAAAATCTTAAACTATCAATTTTTTAAAACTAATCGTTGGGATATTAAAATGATTGATAAAAAAATTTTAAGGTTACCTACAAAAAATTACAAGGAAAGCCTAATTAATTATTTGAGCATCAAAGATAAAACTAATTTTGATAAATACAAAATTTTTGATTATAGATTGAAAGATCAATTAATTTTAAAATAACTCAATGAGTAATTTACCTAAACTTTTTATAAATATTGGAAATTTTGAAATATATTTGATTGCAGGATATAGTAATGATCAAAATAGTTTTATACTTTTAGAAAAATTGATCTTACCAATCGATGGTGTTTATAATAATTATATTACAGATTTAGATAAAATCACCAATCTTATAAAAAGGAATGTTTTAATAATTGAACAAAAGGTAAATTATACCTTCAAAGATATAATTGTAATTTTAAACAATTTTCAAACTTCTTTTTTAAACTTATGTGGTTTTAAAAAACTAAATGGAACACAGATTTCTAAAGAAAACATCACTTATATTTTAAACTCGCTGAAATCATGTGTTGATGATTTTGAAGAAAATAAAAAAATTTTACATATATTTAATTCAGAATATACTTTAGATAAAAAAAAATTAGATAATTTACCCATAGGTTTGTTTGGTAATTTTTATTCTCATGAGTTATCTTTTAATTTGATTAATGAGAATGATTATAAAAACTTAGAAAATATTTTTAAACAATGTAATTTAAAGATTAAAAGATTATTGCTTGAAAGTTTTATTAAAGGATCTTTAATTAATGATGCTAGTCCAGAAACTGATAATTTCTTTTATATTCAAATTCAAAATAATAATTCAAAAGTATTTTGTATTCAAAATAATGCTTTAAAATACGAGCAAAAATTTAATTTTGGATCTGAAATTATAATAAGTGATATTTGCAAAATCACATCTTTGGGAAAAAATATAGTAAAAAATATAATATCGGAAAATAAAAATATATACGAAATTTCAGATAAAGAGCTTGTAGAAGAAAAGTATTTTAATAATCAGCGATACAGGAAAATAAAAAAAAATTTAATTATAAAAATTGCAGAAGCAAGAATTGATGAATTATCTGAAAAATTTTGTTTGAAAAACATCAATTTGCAAGAACTGTTGAAAAAAATTAATATAATTTATTTAGAAATAAATGACCAACAACATTCTGATTGCTTCAATCAAGCGTATAAAACAAACTTTTCCTTTAAAAATAAATACGAGGTTAGAATAGTTAAAAAACCTAAGATTGAAGAAATAATTAATAAAGCTAATAATATTGTTCAATTTGGTTGGAAAAGGGAAGCAATACCAGTAACAAAATCAAAAAAATCTTTTATTACGCGAATTTTTCAACAAATTTTTCAATAATATTGTTATTTTTAGAAACATTAGTTGTTTTAAGAATTAGTTCAACTTTATGTATAAAAACAGCGTGAATAATACTTTTCAAACAACAATTCAAAAGCCTGTTATATTTCAAGGCATTGGACTACACTCTGGTCTTAAATCTAAAATTAAAATTTTACCAAAAGAAGCCGATGAAGGAATAGTTTTTAAGAGAGTTGATTTAAAAGAAAATAATTTTATAGAAGCAAATTATCAAAATGTAAATAAAGCTAAATTATGCACAACGTTAGAAAATAATTCTGGAGCGAAAGTATCTACAGTAGAACATCTATTAGCGGCAATGTATATAGCTGGAATTGACAATGCATTGATCGAAATAAATACAGAGGAAGTTCCAATTATGGACGGCTCAGCAAAAGATTTTCTAGCTGTCTTTAAGGAAACAATAATTAAAACTTTACCAAAAAAAAGAAAATTTCTTAAAGTTTCAGATAAAATTGAACTCACAGATGGTGAAAAAAAGATTTCTTTGGAGCCAAGCGATGATTCATTAGAGGTAGAATTTAATTTGAATTACGAAAACAAAATTATAAGTAATCAAAAAAATACCGTAAATTTTGTGAAAGATAATTTAGATCAAGTTATTGAGTCTAGAACATTCTGTCTTTTAAATGATATAGAAAAAATTAAAAAAGCTGGTTTAGCTAAGGGTGGATCTTTGGAGAACGCTATAGTAGTTGATGAAGTAAGAGTGTTAAATGAAGGAGGTTTACGAAATAAAAAAGAGTTTGCAAATCACAAAATTTTAGATCTTGTAGGTGATTTCATGCTTGCTGGAATAAGGATCAAAGGAAAAGTAAAATGCTATCAAGGTGGTCACTTGTTAACAAATATGTTTTTAAGAAAATTATTTCAAAATCCTAGCAATTATTTTATTGAAATTCCTCAAGATAAAACTTTTCAAAAAGATACGAACATTAATAAAAATATTCAATTAGCTGTGAACGCTTAATACGCAATAAATATTAATATTAATTTAATTTTATTCTGCTATTAATTAAGTAATGCTTTCAAGATTATTATTATTTTTGTCAATTATCTTCATTTTAGCATCATGTTCTAAAGAAAAACCTATTTACGAATCAAAACCAAAAGTAGATCCCTATTCAGTTTATCAAGAAGCATTAATTGCATTCGAAAAAAATGATTTTTTTTATGCTCAAAAAAAATTTGATGAGGCTGAATTAAATTTTGAGAAACCTGAATTCGCTGCAAAAGCAGCTTTGATGGCAAGCTTCTCATTGTACGCAATTAACTTTTATGATGATGCTATATTATCTATAGAAAGATATTTATCTAAATATCCAGGTGATAGAAATATCATTTATGCCAAGTATTTAGAATGTATAATTTATTTTGAACAAATTTCCGATGAAAAAAAAGATCTTGGACCTTTAATCGCAGCAACTAAAAAAATAGATTCTTTTTTAATAAGTTATCCTAATTCTGAATATGCTTTTGATTTAAAATTCAAAAAAGATTTAATTCAAAATCAGTTAGCTGCAAAAGAATTATATGTAGCTAAATATTATATAAAAACTAATAAATGGGCTTCAGCTATAAAAAGATTAAAAATAATTATAGAAGAATACGATGAAACAATTTTTATTGAGGAAGCTTTATACCGCTTGATTGAAATTTATTACCATTTAGGCATTGAAGACGAAGCTAAAAAATATTTAAGTATATTAGGTTATAATTATAATTCTAGTGAATGGTTTGAGCTTTCTTATAAAATTTCAAATGAAAACTATGAAATAATTGAAAAAAAGAGAGAGATAATAAAAGATAACGACAATGAAAAAAGCTTACTTAAAAAAATTATGAATATGATTAAATAAATGTCACAAAAAAAAGAAATTATAAATAACCACCAGTCTAAATTAAAAAAACTTAAAAAATATAACTATTATTACTACAGCAAAGACGCCCCAAAAATCACCGATTCTGAATATGATGATCTAAAAAAAGAGATTATAGATTTAGAAAATAATTATCCCTTTTTGAAAAAAAAAGAAACAGTAGATTCAATTATAGGCTCAAAACCTTCGAATAAATTTAATAAAATTAAACATTTAAGTCCTATGCTTTCGCTATCAAACGCTTTTAATAAAGAAGATATGAAAGATTTTTTAAAAAAGATAAATAATTTTTTATATAAAGACAACCAAACAATAGATTTATTTTGTGAACCAAAAATTGATGGAATATCTGCAACTTTAATTTATGAAAACGGGATATTAATTAAAGGTTTATCTCGGGGTGACGGAGAAATTGGAGAAGATATTTTAGAAAATATAAAAACAATTGATAGTTTGCCAAAAAAATTAACTCAAAAAAATATTCCAAATCTTTTAGAAGTAAGATGTGAAATTTATATTGGTAAAACAGATTTTAAAAAATTATCTGAAAAATTTGCTAATCCCAGAAATGCTGCTGGAGGATCATTGAGACAAAAAAATCCCAAAGAAACAGCAAAAGTACCTTTAAAATATTTTGCATATGGATTTGGAAAAGTTGAACCAATGATATTTAATACGCAAAAGCAATTTTTAGAAACATTAAAAGAATGGAAATTTAGCACAAATCCACTGTCACAAGATATTGGAGGTTTAGAAGAAATAGAAATAAAACATCAAGAAGTGGAGTCAATTAAATCGTCTTTAGATTATGATATTGACGGTCTTGTTTTTAAAGTAAATGATTTATCTCTTCAAAAAAGATTGGGCTCTACATCTAATTCGCCTAGATGGGCTATAGCTTATAAATTTTCTTCTGAAAAGGCATTTACTAAAATTAAAGATATTGTCATACAAGTAGGAAGGACAGGAGCTATTACACCAGTAGCAAAAGTTGAACCAGTAACTGTTGGCGGAGTTGTTGTATCTAATGCTACGCTACACAATGAAGATGAAATTAGAAGAAAAGATATAAGAGTTGGTGACACAATCAAAATTCAACGTGCCGGAGATGTTATTCCTCAAGTAATTTCAGTTGACATATCTAAAAGAGATAAAAAAAGCAAAAAATTTGTTTTTCCTACAAAGTGCTTATGTGGTTCTGAAACTAAAAAAGAGTTTAGTAAAAGTGCAAAGAAACTTGATGCTGTTAGAAGATGTATAAAAGGATACGCATGTAATTTTGTTGCGAAAGAGAGATTGAAACATCTTGTTTCAAAAGAGGCTTTAAACATTGATGGACTAGGAAAAAAAGTGATAGAACAATTTTGGGATCTAAATTTAATTAAAGAGCCATCTGATATTTTTAATTTAGATTATAAAAAAATTGAAAAATTAGAAGGATGGGGAAAACTGTCAATTAACAATCTAAAAAGAGCTATTAATAAATCAAGCACGATTAATTTAGACAAATTTATTTATTCCGTAGGCGTTAGGCATATTGGTCAAGAAAATGCAAAAATTATTGCTAGTTTTTTTGGTTCTATTGAAAAATTCAAAAAAATTTTTGATGAAAAAAATAGAAAAAATATTTTGAAACATATACATGATCTTGATGGTATCGGTGAAACTCAAATAAATTCAATTAATAATTTTTTTTCAAATGAAATTAATTTAAGAATTATTAAAGCTTTGATAAATAAACTTAATGTTAAAAATTTCAAAGTTCAAAGCATAGGTGGAAAGTTTTCAAATAAAAAATTAATGTTTACTGGAGGATTTAAAAACATAAGTAGATCGGAAGCAAAAACGATTGTTGAGAATAATGGGGGTAAAGTCTTGGGATCTATTTCTAAAAAGCTAGATTTTTTAGTAGTTGGTGATTCTAAACCTACAAAAAAAAAGATTGATCAGGCTAAACAATTGAATATTAAAATAATTTTAGAAAAAGATTGGAATAAAATTCTAAATAGCTAAACAAGCTTTTTTGAGATCTAAAACTTCATTTTTGTTCATAAATTTTTTTAGAATTTTAAACACATTCTTATGATAATTATTAAGCCAATTTTTTTCATTTTTATTTAATTTTTCACAAATTATTAAATCTTTATCTATAGGCACCATTGTCAAATTTTTAAAAACCATTTTTTTCTTATTTTCTTCTACATAAATAAGATTTTCAATCCTGATACCAAATTTGTTTTTCTCATAATAGCCTGGCTCATTTGATACTATCATTCCTTTTTTAAAATTTACTTTATTTTTTTTTGATATTGCATGAGGTCCCTCATGCACATTTAAGTAATATCCTACTCCATGACCTGTTCCATGTGCATAATCTAAACCAATTTGCTTAAGATACTTTCGAGCTTTGGTATCTATATCTGATCCTAAAGTATTTTTTTTTAGTTTAAAATCTGCAACAGCAATATGCCCCTTAAGAACTCTTGTAAATATATCTTTAATTCTTTTATTTGAATTATTCAAAGAAATAGTACGAGTAACATCTGTTGTACCAAATTCGTATTGGCCCCCTGAGTCAACCAGGTAAATGTCTCCCTTCCTCAATTTTCTATCAGTTTCTTTTGTTGCTTTATAATGTATAATTGCCCCATTGGGCCCTGATCCTGATATAGTTGGAAAACTCAAAAATTTAAATTTCTTATTTTTTTTTCTAAATTTTAATAACTTTTGTGATGCAGTTATTTCAGTTACATTTCTTTTGTAAAAATTTTTCTTAAGCCAAAATAAATATTTTGTTAAAGCAACCCCATCATAAATATGTGCTTTTTTAATATTTTCTATTTCTTGTTTCCCTTTTACTGCTTTCATGAGATAAATAGGATCTTGCAGATTAAAAATATAGTTATCATTACTAATAATATTCTTAAAAAAAAATGAGCAAGTACTACTATCTATTATAAATTTTTTTTTTTTAATTTCTCTTAGTATTTTCTCACAAAATCTAATATCTAAAAATTTTACCTTTTCAAATTTTTTTTTTAAAGATGAAGAAATCTTTTTTAAATCACAAAAAAATTTTATATTTTGATCTTTATCTATTAAGATATAACTATTTGGTATTGGGGCATAATTTGTATCCCTCCCTCTTATATTTAGCAGCCAGGCATTATTTTCACCCGCAGTAACAAATAAAAAATCAGTTTTTTTTTTCTTTAAATAATTTGAAATTTTATTAATTTTTATTTGATATTTTTCACCCACAGCTTTATTTGGCAATAGATAAAATTTATTACTACTTCTTAAAATCTTTCTTTGCCAAATTTCATCAACTAAATTCTGAATGATTGGTTTTAATATAAATTTATTTTTTCCAAAAAAAGCAAGTAAAGATTTTTCAGTAAATAAATTCGGATCAAAACCAATTGATAAATTTTTTTGTTTAAGAATATCACTAGGCATTATATCCGGAATTGTAATAATTTTAAATAATCCTCCGCTCTGATTGTTAGCTTGCAACGTATATCTACCATCAACAAATAAATAATTTTTATCTCTGAGTATTAAAGCAAAACCATAAGAGCCTGTAAAATTTGAAATAAAATTTAGCCTATCATTATATTCTGGTATATATTCACTAAAAAATTCATCATTTTTAGGAATTATATATCCGTCTAATTTTTCTCTTATTAAAATTTTTTTTAATTTTTCTATTTTTTCCATTTAAGCATTTTATTTTTTTTATAACGATCCCATCCAGGACTCCTATATTCTTCATCAAAATCAATTGAAGTATCTTGATTAAATTCAAAGTCTTCATTATCATTCAAGCTTATTTCATTTTTTTCAACACTTTCGTCTGGTATTTCGTTTATAAATCTTGATGGTAAGGCGTCTATCCAGTCTCCGTGGTATGCTCTTTTCATTGCAAATGACAAGTAAGCTTCTTTTTTGGCTCTAGTAATACCAACATATGCGAGTCGTCTTTCTTCCTCTAAAGCAAAATCCCCTTTTTCTTCTAGGGATTTTTGATGAGGAAACAAACCTTCTTCCCATCCTGGTAAAAAAACAACATCAAACTCTAAACCTTTAGCAGCATGCATAGTCATCAAATTTATTTTTGCTCCTTCCCATTCTTGATCGATTGAGGTTGCAAGCGCTACATGTTCCAAAAAACTTTGCAAGTTATCATAATCTTGCATAGCTCTAAGTAATTCTTTTAAGTTTTCTAATCGATTTTCATTCTCTAAATCTTTTTTATTTTTTAACATTGAGGAGTAACCTGACTCATCTAATACTAATTTTAACAAATCAAAATGTTTCATTTTAAGTGAGTCATTTCTCCATTTATGAATAATATTTATTAATTGGCTAAGAGCAGTTTTTATCTTAGGTTTTAAAATATTTTTTTCTGTTAATTTTATAATTGCATCTTCAAGACATAATTCATTTGATTTACCAAAAGTGTATATTTGGTTTAATGTACTTTCACCCACTCCTCTTTTAGGTGCACCAATTATTCTTTCTAAAGCCAAGTCATCAAATTTTTGATTTATAATCCTTAAATAGGATACTGCATCTTTAATTTCAGCTCTTTCATAAAATTTAATTCCGCCTAAAACACGATACCCAATACCAACTTGAAGAAATCTTTCTTCAAACTCCCTAGTTTGGTAAATAGCTCTAACCAAAATTGATACATCATTTAATGAATATTTTTTTTTAAGCTTTTGTTCTATAATATCACTAATTCCTTGAGCTTCTTCTTTGCCAGTTCTGTAACAGTTCAATTTTACAGGTTCACCTTGATTAGCTGAAGACCATAATTTTTTTCCTACTCTATTTGAGTTATTTGAAATTAAATTTGATGCAGTGTCCAAAATATTTTTTGTAGATCTATAATTTTGTTCTAGTTTAAATACTTTACAATTTTTATAAATTTTATCAAAAGTAAGAAAGTTTTTTATTTCTGCACCTCTCCAACTATAAATTGATTGATCATCATCTCCCACACAGCAAATATTTTCATTTTCATTTACTAGAAGATTAAGCCATTTATTTTGAATAAAATTTGTATCTTGAAACTCATCAACTAAAACATATTTAAAATTTTTCTGATATATTTCTCTGATATCTTTGTGTTCTTCAAAAAGTTTTACACAGAATAAAATTAAATCACCAAAGTCAAATGCATTTAAATCTTTAGTTTTGTCTTGATAAATTTTGTATACTTTTAATATTGATTTAAGTATTGAACCTGATTTTTCAATTTTCACATCTTTTGGCAATAAACCCTTATTTTTCCATTGGTCGATATGATACATAATCAATTGGGGAGAAAATTTTTTTGCATCTAAATCTTCACCTTTAACAATATTTCTGATTAGTTTTTTTTGATCATCAGTGTCAAGAATTGTAAAATTACTTTTATAATCCAAGGCCTCTGCATGCCTTCTTAGAAATTTTACGCTTATCGAATGAAACGTGCCTAACCAAGGCACTGCATTAGAGTTCTCTTTTACATACTGCATGACGCGATTTTGCATTTCTTTTGCAGCTTTATTAGTAAAAGTTACACATAGGATTTGACTAGCCCATGCTTTTTTTTCATTTATTATATGAATAAGTCTTGTTGTTAAAACTCTTGTCTTCCCAGAACCTGCTCCTGCTACTATTAAGTTAGGGCCCTCAGTACTTAAAACTGCCTCTTTTTGCTCTTTGTTAAGGTTTTTTATTAAGTTATCTATGTTATTCATAAAGAATTTTCATTTATATACCAGTTGCATAAATAAAAAAAATGTTAAATAAATTTTTAAAAAATATTCACAATAAGTATTCAAGATTCTTTAAGTATATTTTTTTTTTGAGATATTTATTTGCAACTTTCTTTTTATCAATTCTTTTATTTTTGATTGCACCTATATTTTTGAATCATGAAAAAAAAGCAGAACTCATAAAAAATTACCTTAAAGAAAATTATGATTTTCAAATTAATGAGTACGAAAATATCAAATATAAGGCTTTTCCTCTTCCCAATTTTGAATTTAAAAAAACTCAAATAAAGTTTTTGAAATCAAACTCAAATTTAAATGTAAATTACCTTACAGTTTTTCCAAAAACTTTTAGCATTTATAACTTAAATAATTTTCAGGCTAATAAGATCATATTAAAAGAAAATTTTATAAATCTTAAAATTTCAAATTTTTATAATTTTATTGAGCAATTATCCAAAAAAAGAAAAAAAATATCCTTTAATGACCTAAACATAAAAATTGTAAATGATGATAAATTTATAATTAAATTAGAAAATATATTTTTTTCAAATTTCGGATATAAAAAAAATTTTATTGAAGGAAAAGTATTTAGCAAAAAATTTGAGGCTAAACTGGAAGACAATCTAGAATTTATTGAATTTAAATTGCCGAGTTCAGATATTATTACCAATCTTGATTTAAATAAAAAAACAAAAAAAGGCACCTTTAAATCTAAAGTTCTTTATACTAATTTCAAATTTGATTTTGAATATAATAACAAAAGTTTAAAAATTTTTAATTCTTATCTTAGAAATAAAAATCTTTCGTTTGATAACGAAACTTTAATAACTCTTACTCCATTTTTAGAGATTAAATCAAATTTTGAATTTGAGGAGTTAAATAGTGAAATATTCAAAAAAATTGATTTAATTGAATTATTGGAAAAAAAAAATATTATTAAAAAAATTAATAGTAAAAATACTATTATCTTTAAATCTAAAAAATTTTCAAAAAACTTTATTAATGATTTAAATTTAAAAGTAGACCTAGCGCATGGAAGACTTAACTATGAAAAAGATTTTTTGATTGAAAAGAATTTTTTCAAATGCAAAGGTGATTTGAATTTATTAGAGGAATACCCATTATTATATTTCAATTGCTCAATTCTTATTAAGGATAAAAAAAGACTACTTAAAAAATTTTCAATAAATATGAAAACTAGCGATGAAGTTTTAGGATTAAAAATAAAGGGAAATTTAAACATTTTTAATAAAAAAATTAATTTTGAACAAATATCCCTAAATGAAAAAAAATTTCCAAAAGAAGATCTAAAATACTTTAAGAATTCTTTTGAAAATATTTTGTTTAATAAAAGTTTCTTAGAAATATTTGAAATAAAGAAAATTAAAGATTATATCTTAGAAATTATTTAGGTTTTGTCATTTTTATAGGACTCATAATTTTATCGTATTCACTTTCTTTAATAAGTCCGGCCTTTACAACTTCATGCTTTAAGGTAGTGCCATTTTTATATGCTGTTTTTGCAATATATGCTGCTTTATCGTAACCAATTTTTGGCGCTAGTGCTGTGACTAACATTAAAGAATTATCTAACAAGTGTTTAATTCTTTTCTTATCAGCTTTAATTCCTTTTACACAATACATGGCGAAAGTTTTAGAAGAGTCGCTCATAATTTCAATTGACTGTAAAATATTATGAATAATTAATGGTTTGAAAACATTTAATTCAAAATGTCCGTGAGAACCTGCCATTGTAATTCCATTGTGATTACCAATTACTTTTACACAAACCATTGTCACTGCTTCAGATTGAGTTGGATTTACTTTTCCTGGCATAATAGAGGAACCAGGTTCATTGGAAGGAAGAATAAGTTCTCCGTAACCAGCTCTGGGACCAGAGCCTAGAAATCTAATATCATTGGCTATTTTCATCAAACAAACAGCCGTGGTATTTAAAGTTCCTGAAAAGTTAACAATTTCATCATGTGCTGCAAGAGCAGCAAATTTATTTCGCGCAGGCCTGAAAGGTAATTTTGTAATTTTACTTATTTCTTTTATAACTTTTTTATCAAAGTTTTTTCTTGTATTTAAGCCTGTTCCTACGGCAGTCCCACCTTGTGCTAAAAAATAAATTTCTTTAATTGCAATTTCTATTCTTGTGATGCAGTCTTTAAGTTGAGAGTAATATCCAGAGAATTCTTGTCCTAATGTTAATGGAGTTGCATCTTGAAGGTGAGTTCTTCCTACTTTTACTATTGATTTAAATTCTTTTGATTTTTTAAGTAATTCTTTTTCTAATAGTCGTAAAGAGGGTAAGAGTTTCTCTTTAGCTTTTATAGCAATAGCAATGTGCATTGCTGTAGGAAATACATCATTTGTTGACTGAGATTTATTAACATGATCGTTAGGATGAACTGGTTTTTTTGATCCTAGTTTACCACCCATCATTTCGATTGCTCTGTTTGCTATAACTTCGTTAACATTCATATTTGTTTGAGTGCCAGAACCAGTTTGCCAAACTTTTAAAGGAAAATGATTATCGAGTTTCCCTTTGATAACTTCTTCAGAAGCCTTTATGATGTATCTAGCTATTTTAGGATCTAAATCTTTATTTTTAGCATTAACAATCGCTGCAGCCTTCTTAATAATTGCAATAGAGTGAATTACTAAAGGTCTTACTAAAAAATCCCCTATGTTAAAATATTTGTTAGATCTCTCTGTTGATGCACCCCAATACTTATCACCAGGAACTTTGATTTTTCCAATACTATCAAATTCTGTTCTGTATTTCATCTTTGATTCTTTGATATAATACACCCTTATTAAGAAATTATAAATTAAAAGGATTAAAAATGAGTAATTTTAAAAGTGTTAGAAAATTTATGGAAACTTTTGGTCAAGAAATCAAAGAAAAAGCTAGCTTTCCTGATGATAAAATAACCTCTCTTAGATATGACTTGATCAAAGAAGAGCTAGATGAATTTAAAGAGGCGATTGATAAAAAAGATATTAAAGAAGTAGCAGATGCTTTGACTGACATACTATATGTAACTTATGGGGCAGGCCATGCATTTGGAATAAATTTAGATAAATGTTTTGAAGAAGTTCAAAATTCAAATATGAGTAAGCTTGGAAATGATGGAAAGCCAATTTATAATGATAAAGGCAAAGTAATGAAAGGACCAAATTACTTTAAACCAAACTTGAGTAAGTTCGTTGCATGATTAAAGAAAATTTATATTGGATCTTATTAGGAATAGCTGCAGGCATATTGATTTATTTAGCTGACAAATATATTTTTTAAAAGGGGCGTTCTGTTGCCAGGTGC
>Ga0255759_10003926_pt1 | contig 12947 bp, 10 predicted proteins | sample 101ome_20_FD_179959 | JGI IMG/M metagenome (GOLD analysis project Ga0255759, IMG submission 179959) | Coastal salt marsh microbial communities from the Groves Creek Marsh, Skidaway Island, Georgia - 101404AT metaG (version 2) | ecosystem: Environmental > Aquatic > Marine > Intertidal zone >...
TGAAGCGCCGATTTGAGCTGAACAATCGAAGTCACGTCGTTCGACGACGACGACGACGACGACGATGTCGACGCGTGAATCGTCGCGCGACGCGTCCGAGACGTCGCCGGTCGCGCGTGCACCGTCGGACCCGTCGCGACGCGCGCGCGGGAGGCGAGGACGGGATGCGATGCGTCGCGCATTTCCGAGCAACGAAAAGTGACGAACTGTCTCGTCGTCACTTTGCGAACCGTTCATGCCGCTAGGTAAACGCCAAGACCTCGGCGACGCCGCGTACGCCGGATGTGAGAGCGCTGTGGCTGGCGTGCGCGACGATCCCGCTGAGGCACTCGCGCGCGCGCACGCCGGTGGGTTTGATTTCGTCGTCGTACCGTGCGCAAGGGATGAGTGCGCAGCGCTGGATGGCGACGCGTACCCGACGACGCCGTTCGCGCACAGCGATACGGTGTTGAGCTCGGAGGAGTGGTCAACGCGCGTGGTTCTTCGTGCGTCGACGACGATCGAGGGTGAGGCGCGCGCGGTGGAGGAAGCAGCGGCGGCGGAAGAGAACGGCGCGGATGGCGAGGCGGCGCGAGCGAAGTGGACGGCGGCGTTGGCCAGAGAGTTGCGATGGGCGGCGCACGTCGGCGCGCATGCGTACACGTTGTCGTTGACCGCGATCGGGTGTCAGGGTTACGACGCGGTGTTGCTGTCGCAGGTGTTGTCGGAAAATCTTCCCGGGTTGACGCACACCAAGACGTGGCTTCGCGTTCGAGCGGAGGATGAGTCAGACTACGCAACGTGGACGTCGGTGTGCGCTGCGCTCGGGCATCACTCGAACGTGTACGCGCTCATAGATGTGTCTGCGAGCGCGAAGAATCATCTGGGTAGCCCTCTCGAGGGTGATCGATGGAGGAAATGGTTGGGAGAACGAGTCGGGGCATGCGCGCTTCGCATCGACGCTTTCAGTCGTAACGCCAGAGGATTTCCAGTTTTGCCGAAAAATTTGCAAAGGGTTGTTCGAGAGCTGTTCAAGCACAACATTCAGATTGTGATTAGCGATAGAGACGAGCGAGGCAACCGCATTGACGCGATTAAACCGGGAGATATCGAAGGTGATGAAGATCGAATGGACGTCGACGCCGCGCACCCTCTTCGACTGTACTGGGAATACATCGTGCACCTGTTTCGAGGCGTCGAGGAAGCGACAGAGCAGGAGTTGTTGGAGATGCCGTACAGAGATTACTTGCAGGCACCGCTTCAACCGTTGATGGATAACCTGGAGAGCGTGACTTACGAGACTTTCGAAAAAGATGCGAGCAAATACATCCAGTACGAGGAAGCGGTTCGATGTGCGTTGTTGGATTTAGTCAACGAAGACGAAGAAGGCTCTGTCATGGTTGTCGGTGCGGGTAGAGGGCCGCTTGTTCGAGCATCTCTGCGCGCCGCGGAGCGGGCGCAGAGACGCATCAAGGTGTACGCGGTGGAGAAGAATCCAAACGCAGTCGTAACGTTGCAACATTTGGTTGTGCGGGAAGGCTTGCAGGACAAGGTGCAGATTTTTCCAGGCGACATGAGAACGTGCGCCCTCGACTTAAATGTTGACATCCTCGTGAGTGAGCTCCTCGGGAGCTTTGGTGACAACGAGCTGAGTCCAGAGTGCTTGGATGGCGCGCAAAGGTTTCTGAAACCGACGGGAGTGAGCGTTCCTCGTTCGTACGAATCCTTTGTAGCGCCCATTACGGCGGCCAAGTTGTACAACGCCGCCAAGGCTCAAAACGATCTCAAATCTCTGGAAACACCCTACGTGGTGAAGATGCATAGATTCTATAGAGTAGGGAAACCGCGACGGGTGTGGGAGTTTGTGCATCCGAATAATGCGAAGGTGATCAACAATGAACGCTGCACGCGAATTTTGTGGCGTGAAGAGGAAGCCGTTGGTCCGGCGACGATTCACGGCTTCGCGGGGTACTTTGACGCGCTCCTGTACGACGGCTCTTCTGGCCACGTTCGTTGCAGCATACATCCAGAAAACCACACCTTGGGACCGAGCGGCGAGCTCATGTTCTCTTGGTTTCCGATATATTTCCCAATTCGAGCACCCATCGTAGTGAACAAGGACGACGTCGTGGATTTTACGATTTGGCGCAAAGTTGACGGATATAAAATGTGGTACGAGTGGGTCGTGTCGTCGCCGAGACAGTGCAACATGATACACAATCCTAATGGGCGTTCTTATTGGATCGGGTTGTAAATGAGGTTCGTGGTAGCGTCGCATTGATAGTTTCACTGTAATTTATAACATTTCGTCTGAGTCGGACAGTCTTAACGGGGCGAGCCCACGTTTTTGTTTTCCACCACCGCCTCAGTTTTCGTGATGATGTTCGACAGCTGATCGATAGCGTCAGCAATCAAACTCGTCGGTAAATCTGTCATAAGTTTCGTCGCCCCCATGGTTAAACACTCGCCGTTACTCCTGTACAAGCTGATGGGCGCATTCGCCGGATCTGGTTGCCATTTGCTTTGGAGAGTCGCCTTTTGAACCAAGTCGTGATCCTCCATGAGCGAAGAAGCGACGCAAAACGCAGAGTTCGCCCCAGTCTGCCAGAGTCGCTCGTGGCGCACGTCCCCGTCGCTGGTACACACACAATATTTATACTCGTACACGACATCCGTTTGAAGCTGTACGAATCCCTTGTGTACGTCGTTTTCGGCGTCATAAGTCATCACATCCCCTTGTTGCGCGTCCCAGCTGTTCCAGGATCCCACAATGACGACGAACTCGCCGTCTCCAAGAGCGGGAACATCCTGGACGACAAACTCGTGCTCGAATATCGGGCTCTCTTCAGTCACCATGTGGCTGAGACGGCGTAATTCGTTCACAGTCGACACGATGTCCGTCACTACCGAGTCCAAATGCGCAAAGTTTGCCATCGCGTCGGCTGCTTGCGACTTTACTTTTGTGAGCTCGGACGAGAGTTCGTCATTCTTCGATTTCGCTTCGGCGAGTTCGCCGGCGTACGATCTCTTGGAGTCTTCAATCAGCGCGACTTTCTCATCAATCTCGATTTGAAGAGCTGCGACTCTTTCGTTGAGTTCGGCAACCAAGTCGGACGCATCCGAGTGCTCGCTCTTGGACATTTCGAGAGCAGAACGCACCGAATCGCGCTCCTCGCTGACAGCCGTCAACTCACGCTTAAGAGACTCTTCCGAGCTCAAAGCCGTCTCGAGCTTTTCTTTGAGCGCCGCGACGTCGCCGGACACGCCTTCGTGCTCGCTCTTGGACATTTCGAGAGCAGAACGCACCGAATCGCGCTCCTCGCTGACAGCCGTCAACTCACGCTTAAGAGACTCTTCCGAGCTCAAAGCCGTCTCGAGCTTTTCTTCGAGTTCGGCAACCACGCCAGACGCATCTGAGTGCTCGCCTCTGGATGCTTCGAGAGCCGATTGAAGCGACGCGCATTCGTCGCGAGCGTTGACGATTTCTCGCTTGATGGACTCCATTTCGTTAGAGAGCTCGCGTTTGTTTTCCTCCGCTTCTTCGAGCGCCTGGCGCGAGCGCGCGAGCTGTTCATTGGCATCCTTTGAAGCCGCCGATGCGTTTTCAGACACAAGTCGCTCTTCCTCGTAGGCACGCTTTAAATCCGCAAGTTGACCGACGAGGTTCGAAATCTCGGTATCCTTGGCGCTGATTAATTCGCGCAATGCTCTCTCGAGTTCTTCAAACTCGGCCCGGTCCGATTCGATGCGCCGCTCAAACTCTGAGGCGCTCGCTCGACTCTTGGTCTTTTCCGCTTGCAAACGCTCCGCCCACTCTGCCGAGAGCGCATCCGTCTTCGAGTCGTGCTCGAGATTGGCGCGTTTCAACTCATCGAACGGCGATACAAACTTTGGATCCACTTCTGTGAGCATGCTGAGAGCCTTGTAAACCGAGGCGACGATTGCATATCGCTCGTAATACGCGAAAATAGCCGCCGCGATGACGGACCCGCCGACGAAAGCCGTCGTCAACGTTCCACCACTCTTCTCGCGCCCGCTTGCGTTTTCCACCTCGAGCGCCTCCTCCGACATCGCATCACTCTCAACAACCCCTTCGGAATACTTTTTTCCGTCACGATCCCCAATCTCCAACCCGAGTTCGAACGCCGCGAGCGTCGCCGCCGTCTGAGCGTCCTCGACGCTCGCCACGGCGCTCGTCTGCACCGCCGCCGCCCCGCGCATCGTCTTCCAAGGTTTCCACGGCGCATACTGCGCCCCGAACCCCATCGCAAACATCAAAACCATTCCAAACATCCCTCCTTGTCGCACTTCAGACATCCATCGCGCGTCCGCGTACACTTTCCCATTTGACTTTTCCGCGACGGCGCCAGCGTCAGCGCCAACCGCTCGCGAACGCATTCGGGTCGATGATCGATCATCAACAACATCAGCGCGTGTTCGCCCCGCATCCGTCGCGCGAACACTCAATCGGCGCGCGCGGCGCCTTCGCCGCTCCGACGCCCCACTCGGACGCGCGCGCGCGGCGCAACCGGCACTGGTCGCGCGCGCGTTCTCACGCGTATGACCAGCCTCGAACCGTCGCACACACGACGCCCGCATCGTTCCCACACCACGCAGCGTCGCCATGATTACTCTCGAACACACAAAAATATCCTCGACGAAAACGTCACGAAGGGCGCGCGCGCGTCGTCGCGCGCGTCGTCGCGCGCGTCGTCGTCTGGTTGACGAAACGAACGGCCGAATCGTGTTGCGTTCACAGTTTTTCCGGGTGTTTTGTATGTATGTATAAACAGTGTGATGTGTTGGAACGACACTCGATTTTTTCATCAGCTGGATGACTTTGTTGGTTCCACAGACCGCGGCGACTCGCGCGCGAATCGTCATGTCGACGCCGGTTCAACGGACGACGACGAGGCGCGGTGGAAGCGCGACGACGACGCGATGCGGTCGACCGAGGACGACGACGCGATGCGCGGCGATGCGGCGGGATGGTGAAGGACGAGAAACGATTATTGGTGGTTTCGGACGAAGGGAATGGGTGACGGCGTCGCTCGGGTTATTGGTTTCGACGTCGAGCGAGTCGAAAGCGTCGTCGAAAGCGTCGTCGTCCGAGTTTTACTCGCGTTGGTCGTACAGTAAACCGTCGGATATCGAGGCGTACGTGGAGGCGAACGCGACAAAGGGCGACGCGAAGAGCGTGCTGGACGCGTACGACGCGTTTGGAGAGTACTTTCCAATGTACAAGCTCGGCGCGGAAAAGGTGGGCAAGTACGACGAGGTGTTGGAGTCTTGCGAGACGTTGGAGTGCGTCGTGGAGATTGGGACGTTTTTGGGGTACTCGGCGATCGCGACGGCGTCGAGATTGGCGAAGAGGAGCCCAGAGAAGGGTCGGCTGCTGTGCGTGGAGTACGAGGAGAGACACGCCGAGGTGGCGCGGTGGGCTCTCGATTTCGCCGGGTTGAGCGATCGGGTCACCGTGTTGACGATGGCTGGGAGCGATGCGTTGGAAGATGCGAGGGCGTTCGTGGATGCGGTCAAGGGGAAGGGTGGACGAACCGACGTGTTGTTTCTGGACCACGCCAAGGAGCGGTACCTTCCGGATTTACAACTGTACGAAAAGGCGGGAATCGTGAGCTCGGGGACCGTGGTCGTCGCGGATAACGTCGTCTATCCCGGTGCACCGGGATTTTTGGAGTACGTGGACACGACTGCGGGACGGTACGATACGCGTCTCATCGACGCAATGTTTGAGTACGATCAAGTGTGGAAGCCCGATTGGATACCGCAAAAGGACGCGCTGAGCGTGTCGCTCAAGCTATAGAGAAATTAAAGCGCGCTATCTTAGCTATTTCAAAGTCTAGAATTGTAAAATGATTGACATCATTGTAGCCACCGCGAGGACTAAAGTCGCGCTCGCGCTCGTACTTATGGGTGTCGCCGCCGAAGAGACCGTTTTGTTGTTGGATGGCGCCGCCGCCGTGTCGCCCAAATCGGTCAGTGTAAATAAATCGACACTGCACGAGCGCTTTCGCTGATGAGCAGAGTTCGGCAAGGGTCCCGTGTACGTGGGTATCACGCTCGAGAGACTGACACAACTGCCCAATCCATCGCACACGTTTGAGTGTACACCCCCACTCGCCGCGCTGCACGGATATCCGAGCGGAGCCTCAACTGACGTGTAGTACACGGTGCTCGTCAAGCATGTCGTACTGCTGCTCGCGCAGTACCAATTCCCTGACGCACACGCGGATGACGAGCCAGCGGTCTGGAAGTTGGGTTTACTTCCGCACGTGTCGAAATCGGCGAGCGCCCCGCCGTGCGCGAACGGACTGAAACGCTGGCATTGGAATTCTCTGTTCCGACACTCATTCGCCCAACACGCCCCTGGATCGCCGTTTGAATCTTCGCATGCCGTTCCGTACGCGAGAATCGTGTCGGCAGGACAAGACTCGCTCGATCCATCGCACGTCTCTGCGGGATCGCATGAGCTGACGGAGGCACGGCACACCGTCCCCGCCGATGCAATGGTGCACGTCGATTCGTCGCAACAATCATTCACGGCAGAACACATTGCACCCGACTTGAGCTGGCAAGTGTCTGCGTCACAGCAGTCATCATAGCACTCGCAGTTGTTATCCGGACAGTCGCACTGCTCACCAGGCTCGATTATCCCGTTGCCACACACGGATGTGCCCGACGTTGCTGAAGACAGCAAGCACTGGTGATACGAATCTCCAATCTTTGCGTTGTATTCTCCGATCGTGCACGCACTCCAGTCGACTTCAAGTTCAGCCGTGGCATGCGTGGCCATAATATCCCCGAATTTTGAGCATCCGTCGTTGTCTACCCAATCGTGCGAAAACCCGAGTTGGTGTCCGATTTCATGAGCGACAGTCACGGCGTCGCGTTGAGAAGACTGTTTCCAAACTTGGGAAATAGCAGTCGCCCAACCGTGATGACAGCAGTACGCAACACCAGAAACTGTGTAACAGTACCCATTCTCGAGCAGCGGAGATCCTGTCGTGACCCCGGGAGGTAATTGATCGCAATACGTGCGCTGCTCGCAAATGGAGCTTCCACCGTAATCAATAAATTGATACGCAAGCCCGATGTCTGATGATTCGAAGTCTACCCCGGAAAAGAGATGCATCGCGTCGTGCTGCGGAAGTGACGAATAGTACTCATCGCGCCACACATTTATGTTATCGAGGATCTCGTCCGTCGACTTCTCCACTGAATTGGTACCCAACCAAAAGAGAGAGTACGGATCGCCCTCTGTGAAGGAAACCATCTCCTTGAGCAAAAGTTTGATCGGTGGGTTAAAGGGCGCATCTTCAAACAATGAATTCGCCACGTTTACCACGAATAACGTGTCAGCCTCGAGTGCGGCTAAATCACCCAAAAACTGCTCGCATCGCGCGTGGTCATTTACGACGACGAGTTCGATAAAACGCTGATTCGAGCTCTGCAGTAGTCTCCGCCCGTGTTCGCGCCCACCCGACGCCAGCGATGCGTTACCCGTCATCACACTCGCCGCGTCCACCTTGTGTCCATCTTTGTCCATAAACTTGAGCGTTCCCATTTCTCGCAATCGGGGCGTGTCCACGGCGCCTGATCGATGCGTATCAAATGTGGAAACATTCAACACCACGTACTCCAACGGGTCCAAACCGGTCGGAAGAGACAACGAGTCCAGATATTCACTCGATACATCGCCGTTCGCTAGTTCGAAAGACACCGAGGTATTGTGCGACGTGCGAATCTGTCCCTTGACGTACCCATCGCAAAACGCTCCAACGAACCGTCGTTCCTCCCCCGTACTCACCGCCTTCGCTCTCCCAGTGTACTGACACCTCGCACCCGCATTCACCCGCGACGAAACCATCGGCACAACTTCAAAATCGTCGTCATTGATCTTCTTCGTCCCCGTCGCCTCTTCTGAAAGCTCACGACGTCTCGTTTCGCCTCGTTTCGTCGTCGTCGTCAGTTGCCTCGCCGAAGTGCACCCATCCGCCACGATTTCAACGTGCGTCCGCGCCTCCACCTTGTGCGTCTCCCCGAACGCGCGTAAGGTGAATTCCAAGACACCGTTTCGCCCATCCACGGACGATTCCGTCCGTCGGACCGCGGTCGGGGTCGTCAACACCCACGCTCGCGCGACCGTGGTCCAACAAAATGCCAATGCGATAATGCCGACACGCGCGACAAATCCGACGCGCGCGCGACATCGCGTCAATCGATGCGCGACGCGGGACATGTCGGAGACGACGCGAATTGAAATCTTCAATGCGAGGTTTTGAATGCGTCGGGTGTGGGTTTCCGCGGTGCGCACTGTCGTCACGCTGGATTTTTAATCGCGTTTTGTCGAAACAGTCCTCTGTTGAGAGCGAAACGAGTAGCGGTTGTCTGGATTTGATTTGGATTGGTTTCGTTACAATCATATTGTCGTCATCGTCGTATCGCGAACACTACTTTGTGTGATGATCGTGTATTCGTTTCATGCGTGATGGGCACGTCTCCTCTCCGTCGTCTTTCTTCGTCTTCTAATAAGTGATTGTTGTCCGCTAAAAGTTGAAGCCTCCTTGCGGCGCGCCCTGAACGCCGAAGGCAAACTGGTTGCCCTGAACCTCGGGCATGAGGTTTTGCGCGTCGTCATCCTCCAAACCGAAGTAGTGCTCCAAAATACGCATCGCCTTTTCGTAAATGTCGTTGTTGGTGTGGTTTTGAAGCGACTCAATCTTCTCCAAGCCCTCGGCTTCGTCGATGAGCTGCGCAAAGACGTTGGGCGCCTCGGGATCCGGACCCGCGGCGCGATCGGTTTCGCCCACCTTGAGAATGTTCTCCAAACCCTCCAACGCAACCGTGACAATGCGCGAATCGCTACAAGTGATCAAGTCACACAAAGGCTTGATGCAGTGGTTGCTAACGAGAAACTTTATTTGCTGGTGCGTGCCACCGCTCGTGGCATTGGACACGGCCCACGCAGCCTCCTTCTTGATGTCAAACTCGGCGTTGGCGAGGAGCTCAATCAACGGCGGGATGATGCCCTCGTCGATGATACTTTGAATTTGATCCTTGTTGCCCGCGGTGATGTTCGAAACCGTCCAGCAAGCTTCCTTCTTAATGCTCTTCTTGTAGTCGCCAACCAGCAAGCCGTTCAACGCCTTGAGTGCCCCACAGTTGATGATGATTTGCGTCTGGTAATCGTCACCAGTGACAATGTTACCGACAGTTCTCAGGGCTGGAATCAACACACTTGGGTGGTTGCTCGCCAATAGCTCAACCAAGCGACGGCAAACGCCGGCTTCGATGACGGCTTGGATCTTGTCGTTGGTGCCGTCGCTAAGGTAGGAGAGAGCCCAGCACGCATCCGTGAGCACTTCCTCGTCGTTCGAGTGCACCAATCTGCCGAGCGCTGGAAGCGCCGCGCGAAGCAGAGTAAAGTCCGGTTGCGGCTTACCACGGCAAAAGTTGGACAAAGTCCACGTGGCATTTCGCAACATTTGGATTTTCGCTTCCGCGTTGAGCTGCCCAAGAAGCGGGTGCAAAGCGTTGGCGTGGAGCACCAAATCTCTGCATCTCGGGCTATCACCGGCAATGTTACCGAGGGCCCAGACGGCTTGCTCACGAACATCCGGGTTCTCAGAGCTCAGGAGAGCGACAAAAATAGGAACAGCTCCGTGATCGATGACGACGTTGGTGTGTTCGCTCGTACCAGACGCGATGTTCGTCAACGCCCAGGCGGCTTCAAACTGCAACTTGGGGAACTCGGTGCGCTGCAAAAATTGCACAAAACACGGCGTAGCGCCAGTTTCGATGACTTGATCAATCGGCGGCGAGCGCTCGATCGAGAGCAACTTGCGGAACGCCACCGTGGCTTCGAGCTGAACATTCGGATCCGGGTTCTGAAGCGCCTCAAACATTTGCGGCAACTGCGACAACTTGCTAGTGATCGAACCACCGCTCGGCGATCCAGTCATCGCCGTCGAGTCCGAAACCGCACTGCTCGCGGCACCATCTCTGTTTTCGTCGTTCATTCAAACTCCATCGTTAGTCCTCGCGTCGTCGTCAATAACCCAAGCGCGGGTCGCGCGCGCGTCTTCAAGTGCGTTCGCCTTTCTTCGCGTCCTCCTTCGCGCGCACCTTCTCTTCTTCAACATCGCCTCCTCGCGCTTATCCTTACGGATTTGAATCATGTTGTCTGCACAAACGAAAAAGCGTTTCACTCATCGTCAGTCCACCGCGTCGTCGTCGATTCCACCGAGTCGTCAAAAGAGCTTTTAAAAGAGCCGCCAGATCCTCTTTTTTAAGCAAAATCGAAGTCACGACGACCGCGACCCATCGTCTCTCGAACGCACCCTCGCGCTTACGACGCGCTTCATCCGCATCGATCGCCTTCTTGAACCCCTTCTTGCGCTCGCTCGCCTTGGAACCGGGACGGAACGACATCTTTGCCGTCGGTTTCGGTCGTCACGCAGCCCTCAACCGAACGCAGCGACGCCCTCAACTGCGTGCGTATCGCGAGAACGTCTGCCCTCGAAGCGGCGCTGAAAAGACGCGTGGAACGCGAGAACGAAAAGACTCAAAGAGGGAGTCTCGCAGTCGCGGTCGGTGCGCGTCGTGCGTGCGCGCGCGTCGATGAATCGCGCGTCGCCTGACGATCGCGCGTCGCCTGACGATCGCGCGGACCCTTGGTCTCGTATAGAAGTTCGTGTCAAGCGAACAAATAATATTTTTACAATATGATCACCTTTAAAAGTGGGTCTTTATGTATATCCGTTTGTCCGAGTTTTGTCCGAGTCACGCGAGTGCCCAGTGGCGCTTCTTCCCAAATCGCGACGCCGCGCGACGACGCCGACGACGCCGACGAACGAAAACGACCCGAGAAAGACGCGGGTTCGTCTGCGTCATCGATTTGGCCCGCGAGTGACGCGAAACGTCGAGCGCGCGAACGACGGGACGTGCGGTCGTTTCGCGTTTGGGATCGTGCAGCGCAATCCGAACCGTCGATTCGAGAGAGGATAACGAACGCGCGTCGACGAGAGTTGGACGACGGCGACGACGACGACGGTGACACGCGATGGGCAACGCGATGAGGATTCCGACGCACACGGCGAACGCGAATAAGACGCAGATTCGCCAGCACTTCGCGCCGGCGATACCGGGAGTGTTCGACCCGGCGGAGCATCACAAGAGACGGGGCGCGTCGGCGACGGAGAAGATCGTGGAGAGGGAGAGCAGACGACGAAGAAGCAGCGATGTGTGGTGTGATGCGCTCGAAGGGGATAACAGCACGCGTGGTGGGGATCTACACGTGTCCGAGGAGTATCAAGAGTGCGCGATCTGTTTTGAGCCATTGTGTAAGGAGCGAACCGCTGTGTACGCGGACGAGGAAGGTGTGCGAACGTGCCCTCACTTTTTCCACGAGAGGTGCGCTAGAGCGGTGGTAGAGGCGAGCACATGCGCGTCAACGTGTCCGATCTGCCGAGTCAGCTGTAGACGAGCGATTGGCGTACCGTTTCCGAGTGAAGATGCAGACGAGTGGTTTAGACTGTGCGATGTAGAAAGTCAAGGCGCGATGGGAAGAGATCGGGTGTTATCCGTCATTCGCGCGCAGTTACCGGTCGATTGGAGGCGGTTGGAGAAGGATTTACCCATGATATGGCCCAAGTTTGCCGGGGGATACGAGGGCGTGGTCACGAAGGAAGCGCTAGTCGGAAAGGGTGGTTTGTTGGAGTACGTGAGTCAACGCTATCCCGCTCGCTTGCGCAAGTATGAGCGAGTTCCTCACGTGACGGACAAACGCGAATGGTTTCGATACTGGGACGAAGATGGTTCAGGTTGCCTTGAAAAGGACGAAGTCGTGCGAGCGCTCATCAAATCCTTCAATATCAAAGATGACGTCGCTCACATTCAAGATGTGAGAAGCGTCGTAGAAAACATATGGTGTGTCTTTGATCTAGATGATAGCGGTGGCATCGACTTGACTGAGTTTATGATTACGGATGGGCTGGGCGACTCAATCATGGCGGCGTTTGCGGTGGCGAAGCGCGCAGAAATAGCTGCTCGAAAGAATGGCGTCATGCGAGCCGTATGAGACTCACTTTACTTGAAACCCGAAATGTACCGGTACACGCTTTAGAACTGTTGAAATGATCATCAATCTGTATTAAAAATCACGCGCGCATTAGCGACGCATCGCGTCGTACAGAGACATGGCGTCACTCTCGCCGCGAGCAACCTTTTCCATCGCTTCCATCGCCTCAACATCCCGAAGCTTCGGAGCCGTCTTGGATTGACCACCAAAGACTGGAGACGGCGCCTTCGCGCGCGGGTTTGCGCGAGAGATCTTCACCTTGGTTGCAGAGTCGCTGCCAGAGTTGGAGCTCATGGCGGAGAAATCAACGCTCCCACCGACAACGACGGCAGCGCCGCCGGCGATGAGAAGCGTGGCGATACCTGCAACCAAGGCGCCAGAGGAACCACCACCGTTAGCGGCGGCGCGCACCTTCATCGCCGCAACGGCGGCGAGGTCCGCAACTTCTCGCGCGCGAGCCGCTTGCTTTTCAGCGCCAGGCTTGAGGAAGAATAAAAAGTTAACGACACCACCGGTGGCAAACTTCTCCGCAGAGTCAGCCTTGGCAGCCAAGCGTTCAGCGTATCTATCCGCCTCGTCCGCAAGCTCGAGTTTTTCTTCCTTGGACAAGCCCTCCAAATCTTCCACGCTCGGAAAGTTCTTCGGGAGAGTCACCTCACCACTCGGCTTGGAGACCTTTTGCGTTTGACGAGGCTTGGTTTGCTTCGGCGCCTTCATGAGCTGCGTCTTCGCCGGAACAGCAGGGGCCTTCATGCGCTGCGTCTTCGCCGGGATGGTGGCATCAGCGTCTTTGCTCTTCTTAAAGAACCCAGTGAACGACTTTTCTTCAGCAACAGGTTCGTTCGGATTGGACTTGAACAAGGTACGAGCC
>Ga0255759_10003932_pt1 | contig 12937 bp, 11 predicted proteins | sample 101ome_20_FD_179959 | JGI IMG/M metagenome (GOLD analysis project Ga0255759, IMG submission 179959) | Coastal salt marsh microbial communities from the Groves Creek Marsh, Skidaway Island, Georgia - 101404AT metaG (version 2) | ecosystem: Environmental > Aquatic > Marine > Intertidal zone >...
CATTTATCTCTGGTGCGATATCAAAAACCGTTAACATGCCGAATGAAGCAACAGTTAAAGATATAGAAGATTGTTATTTTGAATCAGCAAAAATTGGTGTTAAAGCTATCGCTATTTATAGAGATGGTTCAAAAGCATCTCAACCACTTTCAGCATCCTCTGATGATGGTGATTCAGAAGAGAGTGATCCAGAAGTAAACAAAATCCTTGAAGAAGAAGCAATGCTTATCCAAGGAAATTTTGCTCCTGGAACAAGTCCAACAAGAGCTTATGCTGGAGTCAATAGACCACGTTTCCTACTTCCTGAGAGAAGACAAGGATGGACCCAAGAAGCACGAGTTGCTGGACATAAAGTATATTTACGAACTGGTGAATATCCTGATGGAACACTTGGTGAAGTCTTTATCGACATTGCTAAAGAAGGAGCAACCTTAAAAGGTGTTCTTGGTTGCTTTGCAATAGCAGTTTCAAAAGGTTTACAGTATGGTGTACCACTTGAAGAGTTCGTAGATACCTTTACTTTTCAAACATTTGAACCACGTGGCATGGTAGAGGGTCATGAGAATATTAAAATGAGTAACTCTATCATTGACTATGTATTTAGAGCACTTGGTCTTGAGTATCTCAACAGAACAGATATTGTTCAAGTTCCACCAAAAGAAGTAAAAGAAAAAGTAGTTACTGAAGCAGTTCAGATTGTTAAAAAAGTTGAACCTACAGCTCCTGTTGAAAAAACAGAACCTGTATCTCCTGTTGAAAAAACAGCAACATCTGATGGGACACAAGTAGTAGCTAACTCAGTTGACACCGTTCAAGAAGTCTTGGGCGATATGATGGGTGATGCACCGGCGTGTGATGAATGTGGACACATTACTGTACGAAATGGTTCATGTTACAAATGTTTGAACTGTGGAAATTCACTTGGGTGTAGCTAAAAAATCATACTTTAAAATATTGAGTTCAATATAATTGGCATTCGGGGCGCTTAGCTCAGTCCGGCAGAGCGCTTCCCTTACAAGGAAGAAGTCACAGGTTCAAATCCTGTAGCGCCCACAAGGGTTTTTCAGAAATCTAAGTAAAAAATACCTCTCAACCCCACAAGAACACCATAATTTTTAGGATTTCGTTAAAAACTTAGTACCCTAAACCTTTAACAGTTTCTTATTCAGTGGAATATCTGGAACATTTTTTGTGCGCAGTGAAAAAACTAAGAGGTAAATTGACTGATGATTTATTTATTTAGGGAAGAAGTCACTGGGTCAGGTGAAATTTGATTCTGTTGATTTTGTAAGAAATTAATTTAAAGTTATTTTATGAAGAAATATTTTATATTTTCTTTTTTACTAATTGTTGCTTGTGGTCCAAATGAGGATGATGTTGAAGCAATCATTGATGAAGCAGTTGAAAGTGCATTAGAAACTACAACGACAACTGTTCCACCTACTACTAAGACTTCTACAACGACAACTACTCCAACTACAACGACAACTGTTCCAACTACAACGACAACTGTTCCTAAAACAACTACAACGACAACTGTTCCTAAAACAACTACAACGACAACTGTTCCTAAAACAACTACAACAACAACTAAAGTAAATATTGATACTATTAAATTAAATTTTCCAGAAGGGAACAGTTTATTTCCTGAAATTCCATATTGTAAATTTGAATATAATGATGTAGCACAAGAAATTTATGAATACTTCTTAAAAAACAATATCAAACTAACTATTAGGGAGATGCTTGTAGCGTCTGATAATACAGATTGTCACGGACTAGTATCTGGAGCAAATTTCTCTTATGAAGATTTATTGGTAGATGGTTATTTTGTTGAAATTACTGTTGAATCAACAATAACATTTCGAAAATTTCCTACATACATTTCTAATAGTCAAAATGCTAAAGGGAACAATGAATCATTTTTTTTGATTTGTGATTTAACAGGAGATGCTATTACTGAAAAATTTTGGATGGGAGAACTAGGTACACAAGTACCTGGTGCAATTGAGTCCCAAAAAATCAAAGATACTGTATTTTATTCACAACCTAACAACTATAAAATTAATCTCAATGATCCAAATACAAATTGTGCTGCAGATAAACAGTTGGATGATTTATGTTATTGGAGTGTAAGAGGCAGGAGTGATAGCTTAATTTATAGACACTTTGCGTTTGATGCCAAAAATCATTACGATCTGAACGATCGCACAGTTTCAAATTCTTGCAGTGAAGAGAAAATAAATGAGAAAATACTTAGATTTAATAATTAAATTTATATTTAAAAATTGAGACTATATATCTAAATGCATCGCTTAATTTAATTTTTTTACCTTCTTCATAAGTTCTAGGAATATAGCTTATTGGTACCTCTTGTACATTTTTTGATATTTTCAGAAACCTCGAAACTACCTCTATCTCTATAGCAAAACCTTTTTCATTAAAATTTGCTGTCTTGAAGAAGTGAGACGGCATTAATTTATAACATGTTGCGATATCTGTAATTTTTATATTATTAATTATTGAAAAAAGTTTAGAAAATAATTTGTTTGCAAAATGAGTTCTGTAATAAAGTTGTACCTCATTGTTTTTTAGAAATCTTGAGCCAATAACAAATATATCTGAATTATTTGATATTAATTCATACATTTTTTTTATATCTTGCGGATCATATTCTAGATCTGCATCATGAATTATTATGTAATCTGTAGCAACTAATTCTTTTGCCCTTGATATTGCACTACCTTTACCTTTATTCGTATCATAAGGAGATTCAAGAACCGAAATTTTTGAATGTTTATTTTCAAGGTCTTTCATAATATTTAAAGAATTATCAGTTGAGCAGTCATCTATTAAAAATATTTGATCGATTTCTTCAATTAGGAGCAACCTTTGAATTGATTTCTCAAGAAATTGCTCTTCATTTAACACAGGTACTAATGTAGTTAAAGTTTTTCTCATTTGTTGAATTTATAGTATCACTAATATTGTGTAAATTTCTAGAAAAATTTAACTATAAATAAATACCCAACAAGATAAAGAGTAAGTTAAGAGATATATAAAACATAATTATTTTGTTTCTAAATACACCTAAAACAAAATCTTCAAGACCATAAGATATTGTAAGTTTGTAAACTTCATAAAATATTTTTACCATAATAAATATTGTTACAACTTGAAATAAACTCTTGATATGAAAGGTTGTGTTTATAATCTCTGAAATTACCCAAAAAGTATAAGTCAAAACTCCAAAAATTAAAGAAATATTGAAATGGTTTAATAAAGTTTGTTCATTATAAGAAGATAATAAAAATTTTTTATACATTGAATCACTGTCAATTCTTGCATCTTGCAAAATAGAAATTCTTTTAGACAAAGCTAAGGCATAACTAATTGTAAAAATAAATAAGCTTAGATAAATAGATGGGGAGATATCAGCTGCATGACCACCAATTAATAATCTAAATAGAAATAAAGAACTAATAACAAGTGAATCTAGAGAAGGAATATACTTTAATTTTAAAGTATAAAAACTACACAAAAAAATATATAACAAGCCAAAATAAAAAGACTCTAAATTCAAAAAATATAAAGTAACTAGACCAAAAATAAGTAAAGCTATAGAAAATTGAACTGCTGACGATTTGTTTATTTTTCCCGATGCAATTGGTCTAAATTTTTTAATAGGATGTTTTGAGTCAATTTCTAAATCTTTAAGATCGTTAAAAATATAGAGTGATGAAGAAAGAAAAGATAAAGCAAAAAAAGAAATAAGAACTTTTATTAAGATAGTTAAATCTGTTGTTCCTGAACCTATTGGAAGAGTAAATACACGAAACTTTTAAACCATTGCCATACCCTAATGGTTGCTAGATAGTTCTTTACAGATTTAATCATCTATATAATTGTATCAACTTAAAAAAAAGGATTTAAGTGAGCGCTTTTTATTAAAAAATAATTAATAAATATCAAATACTGATAATGAAAAAAAGTAATTTAAACTTAGATTAATGAAATTTCTTAAAAAAAATCTATTTTCTATTGCATTTTTATTTACTTTAATTTTTAATATATTCTTATTTCTTTTAACTTATATTCAATACAATTCCACAGAAGGAACTGACTTTAATAAATATGGCCCATATCTAAATTACTACGTATTTGGAACAGATGCCTCGTTGGAAGAACAAGGAGTTGGGTATTTTTGGTTTATTTCTGAAGTTTCTAAATTTAAATTAAATTCTTTATTGATATCTCCCTCCTATGAAGTATTAATTTTAAATTTCGGGATACAATTTGGTAATTTTTTACTATTTTTAGGTGGATGTGTGGGAATTTATTTTCTTTTACGATTTTTTGACACACCTCCATTATATTCTCTAGGTATTATCAACTTATTAGCTTTATTTCCTCCAATTGTGGGTTCAAGAATAATCTTAAAACCAGAGATATTTGCATTTTTTTTAATGCCTTGGTTGTTTTTATTTTTATTTAAATATTTTGAACAAGATAAAACAAAATATTTATATTTTCTAATTCCAATCACAACTTTGCTTACTTCATCTAAAGCTAGCATTACTTTAATAACTGCTTTTGTGCTTTTGATGTTTGTTAATAAATCAATCTTCAAAAAAGAGCTCTTTTATGTGGCAGTGGTTACGCTTCCTATTTTTTTATATTTAATATACGAAAGCTACTTAATAAATGAGAGATATCTTTGGGATCACATCACTCCAGATGGATATGATAATGTTGCATCATTTAGCTTTTTATATAGTATTAACACTGAACTTTTTTCTTATCCTTTTCGAAATTCTCAATCTAACTCTTTGATAGGTATTATTTTAATAGACACCTTTGGAGACTACTGGCAAAGATATTGGAATCATGAAAGAGGTTGGTTAAATACTCGGTTTCCTGGCGATATAACATTAAACCGTATAGGAATAATTACTTCCTTTTTGTTTTATAGTCTTATTTTTAAGTATTTGATAAAGGAAAAAAATAAAAACTTAAAAAAAATGGGCGGATCTTTTTTAATTGGTATATTTGTTCTTCTAATCACAATTTTTAATGTTTTTCCTTTTCTTACTAAAAACTTTAACCCAGGTAAGGGAGACCCTATAAAAACACATTACTTTTCTTTTTTATTAGCCCTTTCATTTATTTATCTACTCATTAAATTAAAAGACTCAAAAAGAAATATTGTAACAATATCATTTATTGCAGTAATTTTTGTATTTCCTTTTTTGCAGATTACAACTAGCAATCTAAGTGCTGTTTCAGAAAATATAAATACTATTAAAAAAATTCAAATACTGAACTCTTGTTCTATTGGAAGTGCCTTATCAGATTACATAAATATATTTGGGGATTGGTGTACAGATGAAACTATTGCTAAAAATGTTTGCTTGGGAACCTATGATCCCGAAGTAAAGCCGTATGAAGAAAATAATTATTTAATTTATCCACGTGATGAAATGTTTGAGTCAAGAAATTTAGTAAATCAAAATCAAGTTGTAACAGTTGGTAACTATTACGAATGCCTAGAGTATTCAAAAGGTGGCTTTGTCCCTCAAAGCTCAGAGTATTATTTCTTTAATCAAAATAGATCAGCACCGAGAGGGTTCTTAGCAATGTTGATATTAACAATATTTACACTATTGTATGAAATAACATATGGTCGAGATAATAAAAAAATTTAAAACTAGTAATAAAACTAAATTATTTGTATTTCTGATCTATGTATTTCCAGTTGAAGGTGCGTTTTTATTAAAAGGAATTCCTTTTAATAATAAGAAAAATATTTTATATAAATGTAAATCTTTTAATCCTATAATCAAAACTGTTAATGAAAAACATAAAAGAAAAAGTTAATCTTTATTTTTCTTCAATTGTAACAGTAATTATATCCATTCCCTTTTTTCTTAATCCATCAATTGGTGCAGATTGGGATTCGTATGCATTAATAGGGACTTACAAAAACTTTATGGAAAGTGGTTTATATACTCCATCGAGACCACCTGGATTTCCACTTTATGAACTTTTGATTGGGTTGTGTGTTAAAATTTCTGAATTTTTATTTCTTTCTATGGAGCAGACAATTTTATTTACACAGATGATTTTGCTTCTATCCTTAAATTTTTTAATATATAAATTTTTTAATAAAAAAAAAGATAGTAATTATTTCATATATTTAATTGCAGTTTTTTCACCTGTCTTTTTATTATCTGGACTTACAGCAATAGACTATGTGCTGGGAAGCTTGTTAGGCTTTTTATCATTGTATATTTCAATGTACTCAAACAACAAGCAAAAAGAGATTTTAGTTTCTTTCACCTTAGCAATGTCAATTGCAACTAGGTTAAGTAATATCATATTTTTGATAGTTGTGTTAATTTTGATGAGAAAAGAATTAAAAAAAGGCTTTCAAATTTTTGTCTTATCAACTTTTTTATTTGCTAGCTTTTACTTAATTTTCTACTTAAATTTATATAGTTTTTATCTAGAAAATAAAATTTATAACAGTTGGTTTGATTTAATGTGTATTTTTAATTTAACAAACACTGATCACGATTTTTATAATCGTATAGGTAGATTTACTCTAAAACAGATTCCCTACTTAGGCACTGTTGGAATGCTTATATTTATTGGGAGCATAAGAAAATTAAAAATTAATTTTAAAGGTAATAACCTTTATTTTTTCTTAGTATTTTTATTTTTCCAATTAAGTTTTTTAAGACTGCCGACTGAAGAAGGCCATCTGCTCCCAGCTTTTATCGCGTTTGCAATATTTGTTAGCCAAAATAATAACAAAATTTTTATTACAATATTTTTATTTGTCTTAACTAGCAACTTTATTAATTTAAAATTCTTTGAAGTTGATTCAATAGATAGTGCTAGTGATATTAATTTTACTTTTAGTGTTGAGGAAGGTTATTTAATTCAAGACTATTATTTAAGAGATGAAATAGCTAAGGATAAATTTTTTCACTACAACAACTCAAAAAATTCTTTACTCAAAGCTTGGTCTAGTGGATGTCCTAATAAATGAATAAGTCAATAGCTTTAATTACTTTTGCAAGATTTCCCTCTGAAATGGCCTATGGAATACACCTCATTCAGATTGCAAAAGGATTTTTAGAGAACGATATTGAAGTAAATATTTATTACCCAAAAACTTATAATTCTAAAACAATCACTACTCACCCAAATGAATACTATAACTTAAATAATGAAATTAATTTTATTGAAGTTAAAAATATTGATATAACTAGCTACAAAATTTATCAATTTCTTCCTTTAGCAAGCCAAAAATTTCTGTATACAGTAAATACTTTTTTCTGGATTAGAAATGTTAAAAAAGTAACTAATAATGAGGAATACCTCTGGTCTACAAATCCAAATATTGTATGGTCATTGAGAAAATATTTTTCAGTACTCTTGTATGAAAAACATGGTCATGCTAGGTTTGTTCAAAAATTTACCATTGCAAGATTGAAAAAATTAAAAAATGCACTTCTTATTGCTATTACAACGAAATCTTTTCAAGAACTTTCTGAAAGTATTAATGCTACTTTATATCTTCCGTTGGGAGTTGATAATAAAAAATTTAAGTATAAAAATAAATCAAATAATGATTTGTTAAAAATAGGTTATGTTGGTTTCTTAGAAACTCACGGTGTTGATAAAGGTGTATTTAAAGCAACCAAAGAAATCATTAAACTTGAGAAAAAATTAAAATTTTCTACAACAATCGCTGGTGGCCCATTACATAAAATTGATGAGATTAGGTCTCTAATTAAAAACAAAGGTGTCAGTAATTTTCACATATTGGACTTTATACCACATAAAGATGTTCCAAATTTAATTTCTGAATTTGATATTGGTTTCGTACCATATCCCAATGACAAACATATGAATCTTTATGCATCTCCGATGAAAATTTTTGAATTAGCTGCTTGTGGTGTGCCAATATTAGCTTCAAATATTAGAGGACATTTAGATTTAAAAATATTTGATTTAGGAATAATCTACTATGAACATGATGACTTTAATGATTTTAGAGATAAGTTAAGTCTGCTAATATCAAACCAAGATTTAAGACTTGAGTTAAAAGAAAAATCATTAAAAAATATAGAGAAATTAAGCTTTGAAAATAGAACTAAATTAATTTTAGATTGCGTTCGTAGCTCAATTGGATAGAGCACCTGACTTCGGATCAGGGGGTTGAGGGTTCGAGTCCTTCCGGACGCGCTGTAATAAATTCAATTACATTTTTCATTCTGTACTCTAAAGACAAATTTTCTACACTGGACGGCTTGTCATCTTCTTTGTGTTCAATTGCTTTTTCAAGTGCATTCAAAAAAGAATTTTTATTTTCTAAATTGAAAAAATAAATTTGATTTTGATATGGAAGTTGTTTGTGAGCAAGAGAATCTGTAGCAACGACAACCATTCCTGACCCTATATATTCGTAATATTTTACAGGCGAGGTATGTCTTTGGGCATGCATGCTTTCTGTATTGCTCATAATACCGACATGTGCATATTTTAAAACTTTAGAAAGCTCTCTTCTTTTAACATGTCCATGAATAAATATATTTTGATTGTTATATTTTAATTTAAGCTTTTCAGAATATTCTGGAGGGCCACCAAAAACATGAAATTCTGCTCTTAAATTAAACTTTGAATCTATGAAATAGTCAATTATTTCTTCAACTCCTCGACTTTTTCCAAATCTCTGAAGGTTGCCTGAATAAACTACTTTTATTTTTTCACTATCTTTACTTGATTTTGTAAATATATCTTGTTCATATCCATTTTCTAAAACTATTACATTATTTTCAGAATTAAGTTTTAAGTCTTCCTTTACATATTTGTTAATACATATAAGTTTTGAATTTTTTGATTTCAGCGCTTTTTTTACGAGCTTTTTTCTAATATTTGTTAAATCATGACATTCGTATACAACATTTTTACCTTTTTTAGACAAAAAATAAAATACCCAATCAGAAAGGGTGAACACTGTAAGGTCTTTTTCCCTTGCAATTTTATTAGAGATATAAAATGACCATAGAATATGGCTGAAAATAAACATGTATTTTTCTAAAAATTTAACTCTCCCTAAAGGAAGTAAATGTTTTGTTGCTTTAATTTCAAAATCTTCATCAATTTCATAAAAATTTTTGAGTGTTTCGATATCTGTAGTAGAAATTTTATCTCGTAAGGGGTAAATTAAATCGACATCAAAGTTGTTTCTTCGTAAATATTTAATTGTTGAAAACGTACAAATACCATAAGCATAAGTATTGTAGCTTGGTATACCTTGATAAGTAACATATGTTATTTTCATAAACTTACAATTCATTATTACATAGAAATTGTCCTAATATTTAATTTATATGAATGCAGACCCTGGATATTTCGGCCCACAATCTATGATGTGGAAAGTTAATAAAGAAATAACTGTGTTGTTTGGAGGAGCTAGGGCACTATTAATGCATGCAGCACACCCGTTAATAGCGGCTGGTGCTAGGCAAACATCTTTCTATCAAAGAGATCCTTGGAAGAGGCTCATTAGAACTCTATCCTTACAAAATTCTGTAACCTTTGGAACAAAGGAAGAAGCTGACCAAAGTGCTCTTAGGATAAATAAATTACATGAAGTAATAAAAGGAGAAGATGAAATTACAGGAGGAGTGTATGATGCGCTAGATCACGAGCAATTGCTTTGGGTCCATGCATGCCTTCAAATTTCTTCTATTTATTTTTATGAAAAAACAGTTAGTAAATTGAGTGAAGAAGAAAAAAACCAATATCACAAAGAAAACACTCTTGCGGCTGAAATGGTATTGATTGATGTTAATAAAATACCAAAAACTCATGAGGAATTAAAAGAGTGGGTAATAACAAAATCTAGAGAAAAACAATATCTTATTCTTACGGATGTAGCCAAAGATGTTTACGAAATTATTGGGGGAGGTCCAGTACCAAAACATATTAAACCAATTTGGCCTTTTATATCTTTTACCGCATTTAACACATTGCCTAAAGAATTTAAAAGTATTTATGGTATAAAAGAAACAAAATTTAAAAACTTTATAGTTGGGTTCAATTTATTATTTTTAAAATATAGTAGACCGTTTCTACCACCATTTTTTAGACTTATCGCTCCAGCAAGATGGGCTAGGCAAAGAATTACAAAAAACCCTAATTTAAAATTCAAAGATAAATCCAATATTTAGCATATAATTTTATATGGATAATAATAGCTGGAAAGATATTTCATCTGAGATTAATGATGTTACAAAAAAAATTAAAGAAAAAGTTTCAGACGAGGACATTGTTGGAGATCTAAAAGACTCTCTTAACGCAACCGTTGAGAGTGCATCCCAATTACTTAAAAACATAACAAACACTGTTCAAAGTACAATTTCTGATGAGGAAATTAAAAATGAGACAAAGGAAGTAATTTCTAAAATTAATAATGAATTAAAAAATTTAGTAAATCAAGTGAGTGACAAAATTAACTTATCCAAGTTAGAAGAAGAATAAAAATTTATATAAATAAATAGTAGACATAGTATTCTTTAATAATTGACAGGGTCGGTAGCTCAATCGGCAGAGCAGGAGCCTTTTAAGCTCAAGGTCGTGGGTTCGATTCCCACCCGACCCACCATTATAAGCTAAAATTAAATCGTGCTATTCAGAAAGTTGAACCTAAAATTTTTTATTGGTTTGTTGGTTTTAGTTTTTTTGCTAATTAATAACATTGGGCATATTTATGATCTATTTTCTGAACGGGAATCAAGTTATCTTAGAATAATTCAAGGAAATGGTCCTGAGTTTAACAATAAAGCTGATTACATTGATTCTGCATGTGATTTTACATATATAGAGTTTTATCTGAACTTAAATGAAGTTGAAAAACAGACAAATTCGAATGTTAGTCTCGATGCTTACAATGAGACTACTGGGAAAATTGAGTGTCATAACAGATTAATAAAATCTAATGCAAACAATATTATTTTAAATAATTCAAATGAAAATTTTGCTATAGCTTTTGGAGTTTTTGAAGATTTTGAAAACCTAGAGCGTTCTATTTCATTTAACCTAGTTTTTTTATTTTGTTCATTTCTATATACAAAAGATAGAAAGATTAACCAAAAGATATCTGTTTTAGATTTTAAAAAAGTAAATGTTTTGATTTTAATATACAGTTTTGTTTCAGGAGCAATGCTAACTAGTTCAGTTGTTTTTTGGTTTACAACTTTGTATGTGCCCTTTTTTGTTCAAACTAATATTTTTAATATTATTTACTCATCACTTGAGGAAAAAAGTTTAATTAAATCCATTGTAACGATGAGTATTTTCCCTCTACTCTTTTTTCATTCTCATATTTCTTTCTACGCAACAATATTTATTGTCTTGTTATCAAAATATGGGATAGTTAGACAAACTTTGAAAAAGACTTTATTGATTTCAGCACCTATTCTTTTGTCATTTTTTGTTAATTTCAACAGACTAGAATTTAAAAAGATTGAAGGATATGATAGTTCAGTTTTGTTACAAAATGGCTTGTTTCAAAACAGCATTGTTAATACTAATGACGGATTTAAATCAACATTATTACAAATTAACATAATAATTCTTTTGTACCTTTTCTTTGAAGTCGTTAGGTTTTGCAATGTTAATAATATAAATTTTGAAAAAATTACTACCAGTTATTTAAATGGATTTTTAATTTGGTCACTATTAAATCTAATTGTTTTGATATCTCCTTTACTAAAACTAAATATTTTAAATTTAATTGGAATAAATAAATTTGAAAAACTATCTTTCCAATTTATGTGGTCTGGATTTAACAACGGTTATGAGATGACTAGTTTTTGGTTTCTTGTTTGTTTGTTGATGGCATCTTACAAAATAATATACGAAAATAACTATATCTATATTTTACACTTTATATTGTTAGTAATTTTCTCAAACATGAACGGTTCAAGAACAGCTTTAACACTATTCATATTATTCCTTCCTTTATTGGCACTAAAAAAAATAAAGCAAAATAAAGAATTCATCCTTTTCTTATTTCTGATTACATCTTTTGTAGGTTATAACTTAATTTTTCAACAAACAACAGATAGGTTCGTTGAAAAAACAATAGAAAAGGCATCAGAAAATAGATGTGATGATTCATTAGAGCGCTATTTATTAGAAACTGAAGGTAGAACTGAGTATGAAATTAAAATAAGCTCATATGATTTAAACTTTTCTCAAATTATTGAAGAAAAATTAAATACTCTACCCTCCGTTGGCAGATCTGTAAACTTAATAGGCTGTGTGTTAGGTAGACAAGTAGAGTGGTCTAGGTATTTGATAATTTCTGAATTTTCAAATATTAATCTTATATTTGGTCATGGATATGGCCAATCTTATGAGACTCTTATATATGAGATTGAAAAACCTCATTCACTACTTCTTACATTGTTTTATCAAGTTGGAGCTGTTGGTGTGCTTTATTTTTTAACACTCTGTATCAGTTTTTTAATAGAGTTATTCAAAAAAGGTTTGAGTAATAATTTTTTACAGATTATTTTATTTGTCTGTATAGGTCTTAATGCACTTAAAACAGAGTTTATATTTTTATACTGGGGAACTACTTTTTCGTTACTTTTAATATTTTTATTAAATATAAATTTAGAAAATTATGCAGAGTAATTGATTTTATCTAGTATTCTTTATTAAATATTGGGGGCGTGGTGAAGTCTGGAGTTCACGCCTGCCTGTCACGCAGGAGGTCGCGGGTTCGAATCCCGTCGTCCCCGCATTAGGCCAGATAGCTCAGTCGGTAGAGCACTTGTCTGAAAAACAAGGGGTCGGCAGTTCGATTCTGCCTCTGGCCACAATAAACATAGGCTCTATTGGTCTTCACAAA
>Ga0255759_10003938_pt1 | contig 12925 bp, 12 predicted proteins | sample 101ome_20_FD_179959 | JGI IMG/M metagenome (GOLD analysis project Ga0255759, IMG submission 179959) | Coastal salt marsh microbial communities from the Groves Creek Marsh, Skidaway Island, Georgia - 101404AT metaG (version 2) | ecosystem: Environmental > Aquatic > Marine > Intertidal zone >...
ATTATTTTGTAATTCATTTAATGTTTTTTCATCAGCAAAATAGTTTCCTTCATTATGAGCAATTGGAATTTTTATTTTTTCATTTTTTTTATATTTTGATGTGAATGGGGTTGAATTATTTTCAATTAAAAGATTTACATATTTACAGATAAATTTTAGTTTTTTGTTTCTTAACAAAGCCCCGGGTAGCAAACCAGTTTCTGTTAAAATTTGAAAACCATTGCAAATTCCAATTAAATAACCACCTTTATTCGCATGTTTGATCACTTCATTCATTATGTTTGATTTTGAAGCCATACTTCCGCACCTCAAATAATCTCCATATGAAAAACCACCAGGCAAAACAACTAAATCAGATTTTGGCATCTCATTTTCTTGATGCCATACCATTGTAGTTTGTATTTGAAATTTTTCTAATGCAACTTTTACATCTCTGTCACAGTTTGATCCTGGAAAAACTATGACATTGGCCTTCATTAAATTTTATTAAATTTAAAGTTTTCTATAGTTTGATTTGCGAGTAATTTCTCACATGAAGATTTAACTAAATCAGATGCTTTATTTTCATCAGTTTCGCTTACCTCTAGTGTGAAATATTTTCCTTGGCGAATATTTTTTATAGTACTTAAACCAATATCACCAAGTGCGTTTTCAACTGCTTTACCTTGAGGATCTAATACCTCTTTTTTAAGTGTTACAAATACTTCGAATTTCAATTTATTTTTTTTTAAGTTTAATAGTTTTGGAAATTCCAGATTTTATTTCCATTATATTGCTGCCTTCTGGCATGATTCCCAATCTCTTTGCAACTTCAGTATAAGCTTCAACTAAGCCTCCAAGTCCTTTTCTGAAACGATCCTTGTCTAATTTTTTTTCATCTTTTGTATCCCATAATCTACAAGTATCAGGACTTATTTCATCAGCAAGAATAACTCGACTTTCGTCCGTATTCCAAACTCGTCCAAACTCAAGTTTGAAATCAACAAGTTTGATACCTACACCTCTAAATAAACCGATCAAAAAATCATTAATTCTAAATGCGGTCTCTGAAGCTTGAGCTATTTCTAAAGTGGATGCCCATCCATTTACTTCAATGTGCTCTTCAGTTACAAGCGGGTCATCTAAATCATCATTTTTATAATAATATTCTATAATTGGTCTTTTTAACATTGTTCCTTCAGCTATTCCCAATCTTGTAGATAAAGATCCGGCTGCAATATTTCTTACAACAAATTCTATTGGTAGGATTTCGCAATTTTTAATTAATTGTTCCCTCATATTTAATCTTTTGATTAAATGTGTTTCAATGCCAATATCATTTAACTGACTTAATAAAAATTCAGAAATTCTATTATTAAGAACTCCTTTTCCCTCTATGACTGCTTTTTTTTTATTATTAAACGCTGTAGCATCGTCTTTAAAATACTGAACTAAAGTATTTCTCTCAGGGCCTTCGTATAGGATCTTTGCTTTACCTTCGTATATTTTTTTTCTTCTCATTATTTTAAAACTCTTCCTAATATGTGGTTAATATACCTTTTATGGTAATTTACATCAAATAACTGTTCGAGTTCTTTCGCAGTCAAACTCTTTTGTATTAATTTATCTTTTTTTAGATTGCTGTAAAAATCTTCATTTTTATCCCAGGTTTTCATCGCATTTTTTTGCACAACTTTATATGCGTCTTCTCGTTTTACTCCTTTTTGAGTTAGTTTTAACATAACTCCTTGAGAAAAAATTAAACCTTTGAATTTATTTAAATTACTTTCCATTGTTTTTGGGTGAACAACTAAATTTGCAACTACATTATTTAATCTAATAAGTAAAAAATCTAGAGTAACAGTGGCATCAGGTCCAATATTTCTTTCAACACTCGAGTGGGAAATATCTCTTTCATGCCACAAAACTATATTTTCCATTCCAGGAATTGAATAGCTCCTTACCAATCTTGCTAAACCGGTAATATTTTCAGACAATACTGGATTTCTTTTATGTGGCATAGCAGATGAACCTTTTTGTCCTGATGAAAAATACTCCTCAGCTTCCAAGACTTCAGTCCTTTGTAAATGCCTAACCTCAGTTGCTAATCTTTCCGCTGAACTAGCTATTAATGCAAGAGTATTAAAAAAGTGAGCATGCCTGTCTCTTGGAATTATTTGTGTTGAGATTGGCTCTGGTTTTAAGCCAAGTTTTTTTGCAACAAACTTTTCGATATTAGGTCCTATGTGCGCAAATGTTCCAACAGCTCCTGAGATTGCACATGTTGAGATTTCTTCAATTGCTTGCTCTAACCTCTTTTTATTTCGTTTGAATTCTGCATAATAAGTAGCAAGTTTTAAACCAAATGTTACTGGCTCAGCATGAATTCCATGACTTCTACCAATTGTAATAGTATTCTTATATTTATTTGATTTAGCTTTTAATGTTTTTAAAAGTTTATCAATATCTTGAATAAGTACTTTTCCAGCTTGTTTAAGTTGCAAATTAAAGCAAGTATCCAATACATCAGATGATGTCATTCCTTGATGGAGGTACTTAGCCTCTGGACCAACTTTTTCCGCAATAGATGTTAAAAAAGCTATTACATCGTGCTTGGTTTTTTTTTCAATATCATCTATCCTTTTAATATTAATTTTTGATTTTTTTCTTACTTTTGCGGCTACTCCTCTTGGAATAATTTTATATTTTTCCATTGCTTGCGCTGCATATATTTCAATATCTAGCCAAATTTTAAATTTATTCATTGGCTCCCAAATTTGAGCCACCTCTTGTCTTGAGTATCGTGGAATCATTAAGCTATTGTATTATGAAAGGGTAAAAATTTCATACCCATTATTTGTTATACCCACAGTGTGTTCAAATTGTGCTGATAATGATTTATCTTTTGTTACTGCGGTCCAACCATCATTTAAAAGTTTAGTTTCATATTTTCCAGCATTTATCATAGGCTCAATTGTAAAAACCATTCCTTCTTCTAGCTTAGGCCCTGTTCTTTTTTTTCCGTAATGAAGAATATTTGGTTCCTCGTGAAAATTTCTGCCAACTCCATGTCCACAAAAATCTCTGACAACCGAATAACCATTTTTTTCAACAAAATTTTGAATTTCAAAACCTATGTCACCTAAATAAATTCCTGGTTTTAGAATTTTAATAGATCGTTCTAAGGCTTCTTTTGTAATCTCAACTAAATTTTTTGCTTTAACAGATACCTTTCCAACACAAAATGTTCTCGAAGTATCACCATGAAAACCATCAACAAAAGATGTTATATCTACATTGACTATATCTCCCTCCTTTAAAATTTTTTCTGAAGGTATCCCATGACAAACAACGTGGTTAACAGAAGTGCAAACAGATTTCGGAAAGCCTCTATAAAAAAGTGGCGCTGATACCGCATTATGTTTTTTTAAAAAATCTACACACAAATCATCAATCTCTTGTGTTTTTATTCCAGGTTCAATTTTATCGGAAATAAAATCTAAACATTGCGATGATATTTTTCCAGCATTTCTTAATTTTTTAAATTCATCAGGGTAATATTTATTAAACTTAGCCATTAAATTATAACTTTTATACTTTTGTTTACTGTTATTTCGTTATCTTTAACTTTGCAAGAATAGGCAATGATTTTTACACCTTTTTCTTTTGCTTTTTTTATTTCGTCAAAATACTTCTGATCAATATCAGAAGCTATCCGCATAGTCTTGGTATCCTCTCTTTGAATAAGGAAAAGCAAATAACTTTCATAACCTTGCTTTATAGCATCTTGTAAATGAGCCAAATGCTTTTTACCTCTTATTGTAACTGCATCTGGAAATTCAGATATATTTTTTTGTCTACAAAGAGTAACGTTTTTTACTTCTAAAAAAGCTTTTTGATTTTTGTTTTCTAAAAAAAAATCAAACCTTGTTTCTTTGGAAAATTTTGCCTCTCTCTTGATTGATGTAAACATTTTAAGTTCTTTAATTTTTTTATTTTCCAAAGCTTCCTCGACTATTCTATTTGCTCTATGAGTGTTTACACCAACATTACTTTTTTTATCGTTAATAATTTCTAAAGTATATTTAAGTTTTCTATTTGGGTTATCGCTTTTAGAGATCCATGCATCATTATTTTCATCTAGAAGGCCAAGCATTGAACCAGAATTTGGACAGTGAGAAGTTATTTTTTTTTTATTTAATATTACATCAGCAAAGAATCTTTTGTATCTTTTGAGAAATTTAACGTGTATTAATTTAGGATCAATTTTCATATGGAATTTAAAAAAGAATTTACAGCAGGTATAATTATTATTGGCAATGAAATTTTATCAGGAAGAACTGTTGATAAGAACACTTCTTTTATTGCATCATGGTTAAATGAAAAAGGTATTAGCGTTGAAGAAGTCAGAGCTATTCCAGATAAAGAGCAAGTAATCATTGATACAGTAAATGAACTAAGAAATAAATTTGCTTACGTTTTCACTACTGGCGGAATAGGCCCTACACACGATGACATTACCTCAGAATCTATTTCAAAAGTTTTTAATCAGAAATACCAATATCATACCGAGGCATATAAGCTGTTAGAGGAATATTATAAAAACCAAGATTTTAATGAAGGAAGAAAAAAAATGGCAAAAATGCCAGAGCATGCAAAATTAATTCCTAATCCAAAAACTTTTGCCGCAGGTTTTTATGTTGAAAACGTTTTTGTTTTACCGGGAGTACCAAGTATTCTCCAAGTTATGGTCCCTTATTTAGATAAAATCATAAAAAACGGAAAAAAAATACTATCAGTGTCAATTGATTCTGGTCTTAGAGAAAGTGTTTTAGCAGACGGTTTATCAGAGATACAAAATAAATATAAAGAAATTGATATTGGCAGTTATCCATATTTTAATGAAAAACCTGGGACTATACTTGTGTTAAGATCAACTGATCAAGATCAAATTAACAAATGCTCTTTAGAAGTAAATAATTTAGTAAAACAATTTAAATAATTTGTGATAAATTTTATCGTTCAAAAATTAATAAATTTTTTTCCAACAGAAAAGATACCACAAAATAAATTAATAAAATTTTTTATAAAATTAATATATTTTTTAATTAGGAATTTTTTAAAAGGACCTTTTATAATAAAAACTAAATTTTTTAAAATTTACGCTTATCCACAAAAAAAAGAGAGTAGTTCAATTTATTACAGGGGCTTTCATGAGTATGATTTTTTAATTAGGATAAACAATTTATATGATAGAAACAGTAAAATACTTTTTTTAGATGTAGGTGCAAATGTTGGTAACAATACATTAAGTGTTTCAAATTATTTTAAAAACTTATCTTGCTATAGTTTTGAACCACATCCAAAATATTTTGAACAATTAAAAAATAATGTAAAATTAAATAGTCTTAAAAATGTAAGATGTTTTGATTTATGCATAGGAAATTCAAATAAAAAAATTAATTTCTATCTTGATAACTCTAATCCTGGAGGGGCATCAGTTTTTAACGATAATATCTCTTTCCATACTAAATTATCCAAACCAACATTATCAAAAATTGAAACTCAAGAAGTTTCATTAGATGAGTTTTTAAAAAATATTCAATTAAATAGTTTTGACAATTTTTTTTTGAAAATTGATGTTGAGGGTGGAGAAAAAAGTGTTCTTGATGGGGCTTTCAAATTTATTAAAAATTACAATCCTGATATTTTGCTTGAAATAGAAGAAAAAAACTTTTCGATTCATAGAAATTTAGAAGATAATTTAAAAATTTTAAAAAAATTTAATTATAATTTTTATAATAATTTTCTATTCAAAGTTGATATTGAAAAAGAAATAGAATTATTTAAAGATAAATTGATAAACAAAAAGCATTTTCATTACGATTTATTTATAACTAAAAAAAATTATATTATTTAATTTTATGATTTCAGAAATATTAAATGATTTTAAAAAACTTCAATTAAAATCAAAAATTCTATTGATAATGTGTTTAATTCTAACTGTAGGGTTTTATATTCAATCAATATTAAAAGGATTGAGTAATAGTTGTGATTTGATGTGGCAACCATCTAAGCTTTTTTGGGAGGGAATAAATCATTATGATTATCAACTCAAAACCCGCGATATATTTCTCGGTTGCCAAAAAGGTCAATATGGACATGGTCTTTTTGTTTTACTTTACCCAATCTCCTTTTTGGACTGGCATCATGCAAAAATTGGATGGATTATAATCAATGTTTTTCTGTCAATATCTATACCAATATTGATATGTAGGAATTTTAAAATTTCAAACTTACAATTAATTTATATTTTAATGGTTTTTTTAACCTGTCACCCAACTAGGATGAGCTTAAATCTTGGTCAAAATAGTTTGTTAATTTTATTTTTTATTATGCTCCCGTTTATAAAATTAGAATTAAATAATAAATATATTGTTTATATATTATCAGGATTTTCATATGTAAAATACAGTACAGGATATGTGCTTTTCTTGTTTCTTCTTATCAATAAAAATATAAAATTTTTGATCGCCAGTATTTTAATCTCACTTATAAGCTGGTTATTTTATAGTTATTATACGGATAGCAATTTGATAAACTCTTTTATTGGACCATTTAAACTAATTTTTTTTGATAATTATACAAGAACAGGAGATATCTACTCTATTTTAAATCTTTATATTTTAAAAAGTAATTCAATTTTGAATAAGGCTATAATTTTATCTCTGATTTTAATACTAAATTTGTTTTTTTTATTAAAAATTAGGAAAACAAACGATTATTTAGCAAAACTTTCTGTTGTTTGTTTGCTCCCCTTAATATTTTTACCTCATTCTAATTATGACTATGTTTTGTTGTTACCATTATTTGTTTATGGAGTAAAAAATATGAAATTTATTTATGGAAAAGTCTCTTTGTGCTTAACTCTGTATTATTTTTACTTTAATAGATTAATAAGACATTGGGTTGATAATGATATAATTTATCAAACAGGGATTTGTTTAATATTTTTTATATTTTTGTATTCTTTTACAAATTTTATTAAAAAAAAATGCTTGATATCAATTTGACTTAATGAAAAAAAAATTACTTATTACTGGATCGCAAGGGTTTCTGGGAAACCTTGCAAAAAACTATTTTGCTAACTCATTTGAGATTTCATGTATAGATTTAGTAGTTGATGAAGGTCAAAATGTATTTCAAGTAGATGTAACTGATTTCAATAAATTAGAAAAAGTTATAGAAAAAATTAGGCCGAATATTATTCTGCATTTTGCTTCTGAAATTTTTGACACATATAATAAAGATAAAATATTTAGAACTAACGTAAATGGAACACACAATTTATACAAATGTGCTGAAAAATATAATGTTGAGTATTTTATTTTCACCTCTACTTTTTCAATATTTGAAAGAGATTATTCATATTTAATCCCTGAAGATGAACCCGCATCATGTAAAAATTATTATGGTATTTCAAAAGTTGAAACTGAAAGATTTTTATTAAGCTCAAAATGTAAAATGAATATAATTATCTTTAGGTGCCCAATAATTGTCGATGCTTCAAGGGTCCATCGACTAGGAGTGCTTTTTGAGTTTTTAAAAGATAATTGTACCTTGTGGATTTTGGGAAAAGGAGAAAATAAACTTCAATTTGTATCTGCAAATGATTTGTTTATAGCTATTGAAAAATCTTTAAATCTTGAAGGAAAAAAAATTTTTAATATAGGATGCGATAAAATAAGTTCTATCAAGCAAACATTTGAATTTTTAAAAAAACAAACTAATTCAAAATCAAAAATTAGACATTTTAATAAAAATATTGGTTTAATGTTTTTAAAAGTTTTATCTAAACTTAGATTAATCAACTTTATAGATTATCACCATAAAATTATGGTTAGTAATATTGTAATGGACATTTCCTCAATTAAAAAAGAACTTAATTTTTCACCTAGCAAAAGTACAGAGCAGTTAATGCTGGATGCTTACTTTCATTATACTGAAGATAAAAATAAAAAAATGTCTGGCTCTTCTAGAAAACCAAAGATGGGTTTCTTTAAGGTAATCAAATTTTTTTCAAAATTTATTTAAGTTGCATTTAATCATTAAATTAAATAATAAATGTTCAATGCCCTCGTGGTGGAATTGGTAGACACAAAGGACTTAAAAAGATATTTCTTTTAGAATTTTTGAACTAATACAAATGTTTAAATTTAGTATAAAAAATTTAAATAATAAAGAGTGTGTTAAATTTTTAATCGCATTTGTTTTTTTTAATATTTCATTTCCATTTTTCGGCATTTTTTTCAATAGCACATCATCACTATTTTTCCCATCATTTGATTTTATTTTTTTTATAATTTTAGTTTTAATTTTTTTTCTTATTCCTTTTTTTTTAATTTTATTTGTTTTTTTTTGTTTTAAAAATAAAATTGTATTTATAAATATATTGTATTTTTTATTTTTATTATTTTTTTTTAAACAATTAGATCATCATTTATCAGAACAACTTCAATATTATGGAAATATAATATTAAGAATAATATTAATATTTATTTTTTCCAGTTTTCTATATTCTAAAATTAAGATTAATAATAATATTGTAAAAAAAATTTCTAATATAATAATTTTTATAGGTATTTTTTCTTCAGCCTATTTTATTTACATGAGTTTTAACGTGCTTGAACATAAAAAAAAAATTGAAAATTTTAAAAATTTAAGTCACGAAGTTAAAAAAAAAAACTTTTCAAACAAAGATTATCCTGAAAAAATATTTATTTTAACTTTTGAGAAGTTATCTAGAGATTTATTGATTCAAAATAATGATATTAAAAACGATTACAAAGGTTTAAAAAAATTAAGTAATACCAGCGATATTTTTTATAATTTTAATGCTGTTTCACCGCAGACTTCTTATTCACTAAGAGCGCTGTATACAGGTAAATTTATTAATAATTATTTAGTTGATGATAAAAAACAATCGATTTTTAAATTATTAAATAAAAATGGTTATACTGTGAATTATATGAATGATTATATTAATTATCCATGCCTGAGTATTTATGTTCAGTGCTTTAAATCAGATCGTAAAGTAAATTTATTAAGCAGAACGCAAAAATTAACAATATGGGTTTATAAATTTTTCGTGATTTATTTACCCGATATTGTAGCCAGGTTTATGTCGAGTTTCTTTTTAGATAAAATTACAAATCAGGAAAATATATTTAATGCAGAATTTCATGAGTTAAATCGTAATGTTAATGGAGAAGAAACAGTTTTTTTTGAAACAATTGAAAGAAATATTCATTTAAAATCTGCATTTATTTTTCATTTTTTTTTAAGTGACGGTACTACGGACGGAGATAATATTTCTGAAGAAAAATTAAATAAATTAGATAGATTTGATAAATTTATAATTAATTTTGAAAATTATTTAAGAAGTAACAATAATTTTCATAACTCTTTAATATTTATATCTTCTGATACTGGCAGCGATAAGACCCTTAGATTGTTTATTGAAGGAAAAGCAATGAAAGAGATTGAGTATACAGAAAATCAAAATAAAATTTTTACTCTGATCAAGACATTTAATCAAAAAAAAGGGGTAAAAATTAAGAAAGAGTTCAATCAATTTGAATTTTACGAAATTTTAAAAAAATTAATAAGTAAAAAAGAGCTTAAAAATGAATATCCATCTAAATATAATTATAATAATATTCTTTTAATCTTTTCTGGTTCTGGAAATAGTGTAAATAAATTTGAAAAAAAAGATGACAAATGGATAAAAAAATAAATTTAATTAAATTAATATTTTTCTTTGTAGTTTTGTTTCAAAATAATGCTTTCGCTTATATTGATCCAGGAACTGGTGGTTTACTTTTGCAAATTTTAGTAGGAATTTTTGCATCTATAAGTATTTTTTTTAATAAAATTAAAAAATTTATAAAGTCTTTATTCAATAAGAATGGAAATAAAAAAGGTAAGTAGTTCCTACAAAGATCCTGATGGTTTTGTCTTTACCTCCAATGGTGAGTTTTATAGGTGCTTAAAAGCTAACTCCATTAAAAATATAGAAGAATTTTTAAATAGCGATATTTTTGAAATGTTAATTAACAATAACAAATTAGTAAGATCTAGTTTAGTAAAAAATAATTTTTTTTATAATGAAGATTTAATTAATGAGGAAGATATCATTATGCATCATGAAAAATTACAGAATATAACCAAACCCTATGAATGGTCTTTTAATCAATTAAAAGATGCGGCTATATTTCATTTAAATCTAGAAATTGAGTTACTTAAAAAAAATTTCTGTTTAAAAGACGCAAGCGCAAAAAATATTGTTTTTAAAAACAATAAACCTATTTTAATAGATTTATTATCAATACGAAAATATGAAGACGGAAATTTTTGGATGGGTCAAATGCAATTTTACCGTGAATTTTTAAATCCATTAATACTTAAGTCTAAATTAAATATTAATTTTAACTCATGGTATAAAGGCGAACCTGATGGCATAAAATCAGAGGATATAGCAAAGTTATTAAGTATTTATGATTTGCTTACTCCATCCTTATTTATTCACGTCTTCTTAGTAGCTAAATTAAAAAATACTAAAAAATCTATAAATTTGAAAAGTTATAGATATTCTAAAAATAAATATATTTTTATTTTAAAGTCTTTAAAAAAAATTATTCAAAATCTTAGTTTGAAGAAAAAAAACCATTTAGAGTGGTCAAATTATTCAAATTTTTTACCATATCAAAGAGATGATTTTAAAAAAAAAGAGTTTTTAGTAAAAAAATTTCTAAATCATGATTTCAAGACAGTTATTGATCTTGGATGTAATGATGGACATTTTACGTTTATGGCGAAAAATACATCAGTTGTGTATGGCTTGGATAGCAACCATGATTGCATTGATTTTTGTTATTTAAAATCAAAAGAAAAGAATAATAACTTTATATTTAAGATTCGTGATATATCAAATCTAATCATTGATGAAAATAATCGTGATAATAAAATATTCGATGCATCAATTTGCTTAGCTTTAATTCACCATCTTAGAATTACCTCAAACATCCCTCTTGATATGATCGTTAATTATATCGCAAGAATTTCAAGACGAGGTTTAGTAGAATTTATTAATAAAGATGATGAAAAATGTTCTGAATTAATCAAATTAAAAGGTGACTACTATCAAGATTATAATAAAGAAAATTTTTTGAGACTGTTAGAAATTAACAACCTTTCTGTTGTGAATTTAGATTATATAAAATCTAAAAAAAGATTTATAGTAGAGTTTAAAAACTTAAACTTTCTTACAGATTAATAATATTTTAAAAAAATTTCATCGGGGTGGCTTAAAATCTTTATCTAAATCTTCTTTTTTGCCACCCTAAAACCCACAAAATTTTTCTGATTGTACCTACAAAAATGCCTATAAATCCAAAATCAAAGTTAATTAAAGAATAAATTAGTTGTTTGATGTGATCTAAAAATATTGTAAACACTAGCACTTAGCAACGAAGTGCCCTCGTGGTGGAATTGGTAGACACAAAGGACTTAAAATCCTTGCCGCTTGCGGAGTGCCGGTTCGAGTCCGGCCGAGGGCACCATAATTGCAAAAATTCAAAATGCACCATTGGAACAAATCCATTTAGACAAACGAACCTAAATTAGTCAGTATTAGAAGGTATTTTTTTGAAATTTAGTAATTTTTTAAGATTTAAATGTCCAGACTTAGACTCTTATTTGCATTTTCTGAAATGAATTTTAATCTAAGCTCAGCGTTCTTTCCCATTAAATCATTTACAAGTTTATTTGTTTTTTTCATCTTGGGTTTTTGGACAGGTAAGACAACTTTTATTAATTTTCTAGTTTCTTTATTCATTGTTGTTTCTTTTAATTGAGCTGGCATCATTTCACCAAGCCCTTTAAAACGACTTATTTCTATTTTTGCTTTTTTATTGTCTTTTAATAATTTATTTTTTTCACCCTCATCAATAGCATAGGTTGATTTTCCAGAAATATTCAATTTATAAAGCGGTGGAACTGCTAAATATAAATGACCATCTAAAATTAATTGAGGCATTTCTGAAATAAAAAAAGTTAAAAGAAGTGTTGAGATATGATCACCATCAACATCAGCATCTGTCATAATAATTATTTTTTCATATCGCAAATCTCTTTTGCTATAATTTTTTCCTCTTCCGCAACCTAATGCTTGTAACAAATTATTAATTTCATTATTTGCTAAAATTTTTGCTGCATTTGAACTTTTAACATTAAGAATTTTTCCTCTTAAAGGAAGTATCGCTTGAGTCATTCGGTCTCGTGCCTGTTTTGCTGAACCACCCGCCGAATCTCCCTCTACTATAAACAGTTCAGTTCCTTCTGTTTTATCACTTGTGCAGTCCGATAATTTTCCTGGCAGTCTTATTTTTCTAAATGCACTTTGCCTTTCAACATTTTGATTTAAATCATAAATGTTTTTTTCTCTAATTTTTTCTTCTAAAACATTAAGTATATTTTTGGCTGCTTTTGAATTTCTGTTTAACCATTCATCAAAAGCCGAACTTGTAAAGCTATCACAATATTTTTGAACAAAATTAGATGATAATTTATGTTTTGTCTGACCTTCAAATTCCGGGTTAGAGACATAAACTGAAATGATATATGCTGCTTGATCAAATATATCATCCTGAGTTGCTTTGCTAACTATTTTGTTATTTTTATTTTTTGCATATTTTCGAATTGATTTTGCTATTCCAGATCTAAAACCTGCATCATGTGTACCACCATTCATGTTATAGACGGTATTACAGAATGCTTTATAATATTTTATCTTTTCCTTATTAAATTGAAGCGCAAATTCGATTTTACCTTTTTTATCTTCTAAGTTACCAGATTGGAAACACACCTTTTCATGAAGAACATTGTT
>Ga0255759_10003944_pt1 | contig 12915 bp, 14 predicted proteins | sample 101ome_20_FD_179959 | JGI IMG/M metagenome (GOLD analysis project Ga0255759, IMG submission 179959) | Coastal salt marsh microbial communities from the Groves Creek Marsh, Skidaway Island, Georgia - 101404AT metaG (version 2) | ecosystem: Environmental > Aquatic > Marine > Intertidal zone >...
ATCATATCTTGGGTAGCTTGAGCTGAGGTGGATTGTATTATATGTAAAACACTTGTACCACCTGGGTTTATATATCTAGATGTATCATCTGAGTCGTAAAATATGGGAGCTCTAAGATCGCTGCTTGCTTGTAAAAAACCTCTATTTACATAAACATTACCACCGTCTTCAATTGTTAAAGATTGCTTAGGGCCTGCGGCATATGAATCTGTAGTAAAAAATCCTAATGTTGTGCCTGTAGATGCATTTTGTGATACATAAATACCACCTTGTATTGATGTACCATTCCCAGTAAATGTTATTAATGGTGCCGTATCTGCACTACCATTAGTTCCCCCTGCTGCCGACGTAGAATGCAAGGCACCTTTTGTTGTTGTGTTAACTTGAAAAGCTCTATTACCCGCTGTTGTTCCTGATGTTATTCCGCTACTTTCAATAGAGACTGTTGTACTAGCACCTCTTCCTGTTACCGTAGCTAGTGTATCAGATTCAGATTGTAAAAATGATGATGCGTGCAAACCATCAAGTAAATCAGCATCTAATCCAGAACCTGAGCCATCGTTATTATCTGTCCATATTTTTCTCCAGCCGCTCCAGGAATTATTATGAGATCTAAGGTAACCAGAACCATTAGATAGATGAACAGCTAATTGACCTGTTACATTTCCGTTGTTACCAAAAGTAGATATAGCGTAATGCTCATTAGTAGGATTGGAGGAGTTTGGATCAACCCTTCTACTGGATGGCGTTGTATAATCAGGAGATGTGGCATCTGATAATTGTTTTACAAAGCCAGTAGAATCAAGCCCATCTAGCAAGTCTGCATCTAATCCTGAACTTGAACCGTCGACTGTTTTAATTTTTGTTAATACATCTGAAGCTGTATACGAGCTTGATGCTAAATAACCTGCGCTAGCATGGTTACCCCATCCGTATGCTGTATCCCAGTTTGTGTTATTATAGCCTGATGCTGTAATTGTTCCTGTAACAGTAACTCCTGCACTTGTTGTTTCAAGTTTTGTAGTTCCATAATGTTTAATTTTGACTCCACCACCACCACCATCACAAACAATATACTCAACTAAACCTCCACTACCATTATCATTTCTTAATATTAAATTACCATCGTTTTGATTTTGGTCAATATATAAAACACCAGTATAATTTTCTAAAAAAGCATTTGATCCATTATGTTTTATTTTAAAATCAGCACCAGATCCAAAATTTAATTGTATATTATCATTAAATTGTACATTACCTGTAAATATACCACCAGCTAATGGCATTTTAGTTGCAATACTATTTGTAACTGTTGTACTAAAGTTTGCATCATCACCTAAAGCTGCTGCTAATTCATTTAATGTATCTAATGTGCTTGGTGCACTATCAACTAAATTAGATACTTGTGTATTTACATAACTTTGTGTTGCATAACTATTTGTTGTTAAATAACTTCCAACTCTTGCATCTGTATAATATAAATTTGTACCTTCAGATAAATCTGATGTACTTAAATCACCTATTCTTGAATCAACTCTGGCAGTTGTAAAGTACAGATTACTTCCTTCTCCAATATCTGAAGTAGTAATACCGTGACTTGCGTGTAAGTGTCCCTGAGTTATTGACCCGTCTTGTATAAAATCACCTGATACTTTAGTTAATGCCATAATTTAAATTATAAATAAGTTTCTAATTGCGTAATTTGTTCATCTGTACAACCTTCCCTGAACCAATCTTTAGCAAGCATAATTTGAATATGTCTTTCATTTCTATCTAACCTATCTGCTTGCTCTTCATCTAATGATTCTAAAGCTGAAAGCTCTTCACATAAATCATAACTATGAAAACAGTTTTCAATGTGCTGCTGCACTTCTTCTGGTGTTAAATTATCATCCATTTATTTGAGTTTTTAATGTTTCTATTTCTGCTTTTAATTCTTTAATAGCTTTTACTAATACAGGTATTAAATAATCATTAGTCATTTTTAATTTATTTTCGTCTGTATTATTTACTATAATTGGATTATCGCCTTCAATTTCTAATACATCTTGTGCTAAAAATCCAAATCTTTGTTTTCCGTCTGGAATATTTTCTTCTCTATTATTTGTAAATTCATATACCTTAGGATTTAATTGATTTATAAAATCTAATCCGTATGGTATATCAGCAATATTACCTTTGTCTCTTGCATCGGATACTGTTGTCCAGCTAATTTGTATGTAAGCACTTGTATGATCATCATTACCCATTTGTATTTCATTAGACCCTGTTGTTACAATGCCTAATGAATTTGAATTGCTTGGATTATTACCTGCTGCTTCTCCAATTAAAATATTATTATTACCCGTTGTTACAAGGAAACCAGCATTTCTACCGATACAAACATTATTATCACCATCACCTATATTATGCGCAGATCCAAAACCTAAAGATGTATTACCATCCCCGCTTATTGTAGTATTATCTGCTGCTTGTGATCCTACAAATGTATTTTGCGTACCTGATGTACAAAATCTACCAGTTAATGCACCTAAAAATGTATTGTTACTTGCGCTACTTGAAGCATGACCACTATAATACCCTAAAAATGTATTATATTCACCTGTTGTTTGTCCATAACCCGCAACTCTACCAATAAACGTATTATAATTAGCGGTAGTTTGATTATAACCTGCTTGGTGCCCTATTATAGTATTCCAAGTACCTGTAGTTAAATTAAAAGCTGCTCTTGATCCTACAATTACATTTTCACTACCTGAATTTATACTGCTCCCCGCTCTTTCTCCAACTATAGCATTTGAAGAACCTGTTGTAATAGCATAACCTGCTTGTTGCCCAATAGCTGTATTATAAGGCCCTGAATTACTTGCTGAAACACCATACAATGCTCTTCTACCTACTCCAACATTATCGCTTGAATTATTGTAATAACCAGCAGCAGAACCTACAAATACGCATTCATTACCACCCGCAGATAGTCTACCAGCATGATAACCTATAAATGTATTTTCTTGCCCATCACCATCTCTACCCGCTTCATATCCTAATGCTGTATTATAACTTAAGCTATTATTATTTAAGGTTTCCATACCTACAGCCACATTATAGCTGCCAGTGCTTCCATTTAAAGCAGCATAACCTATAGCTACGTTTCTTACACCACCTGTTGTACTTTGACCCGATGCAGAACCTATAAAAGTATTATACTCTCCAGTTGTTAAATTATAACCAGAATTTCTACCAACTAGTACATTATGAATACCACTCGTAACTATTCTGCCCGCAAAAGTACCCACAGCTACATTATAACTTCCTGTAGCACCTTCTAAACAATCATTACCAATTGCAACTGATTGTTCTGCTCCGCTTGATAATTGCATTGCTGTTCTACCTATTGCAACATTATTACTATCGCCTTGTGCCGCAGAAAGTGCTTTATAACCTACTGCAACATTACTAGCTCCCACTGTTATAGCGTCACCAGCGTAAGCACCTACAGCTGTGTTTTGCGATGCATTGCCTAAAGAATTTAATGCATAGTGCCCAACCGCAGTATTGTCATCACCGGTAGTAGTACCATTTTCAAATGTTAATGCACCTATTGCTGTGTTACGCGCTCCATCGTTAATTCCATATCCAGCCCTGTACCCAAAACCAGTATTGTAATCGTTTTGTGAATTATACAAGGCTGTATAACCCATAGCTGTATTACCATCCGATATTGTAGTAATCCTCAATGCAAAACTACCAACACCTACATTATATGCACCTGTATTAATATTTTCTAAAGCTTCACCTCCAACCGCTGTATTGTAAGTACCAGTTGTTAAATCTTGTAATGCTCTAAAACCAAAAGCAGAGTTTCTTCCGGCTGTTGCTGATGCTAAAGAACTTGCTCCGAATGCTGTTGTTTCATCACCACCAAATATAGTGTCATCTATAGAATTATAACCGTATTTAGTATGTGATACTGATGAATCTTTATTGTAAATATCTGAATTAGCCGGATCTAGTTTTAATATATAATTATTTTCAATTAAATAATTAGTTGAGCCAATTAATAATTTGTCATTGCTATCAAATATTAAAACTCCATAAAATAAATTATCAGCTGCGTTTGGTGCTAATATTCTTATATTGTTTGGTATTAATATTTCATTTCCAGAAAATCCGCTAGTTGTATTGCTACTAGGATTATATCCTAAACTAATAGAACTTGTTGCTACTGCATTACCAAATTGTGCAACCCTATATGATGGAGAATATCCATAGCGGGTTTGTCGCATATATAATATATCTGGAGAATTTATATCTCCTGCGGTATCTATTTCAAACTCGCTTGTTCCATTAATACCAAGATTTATATTTGCATTATACGAGGTCATTAGTATATTATGACCACTAGAACCTTCTATTCTGTTATTTGTGCCGTCCCAAGCCCCCATATACAATACACGAGTACCATCCGTGGCTCTTATTCTACCATTTGATTCAACTATAAATGTAGACGTACCACCCGAAGGCTGTACATTAAACGTTGATCCCGCATTTGATAATTCAACATTACCAACAGGGTCTTGTAATTTTATAGCAGCTATTCCATCTGTACTTTGGAATGTAGCAACAACATTTGTTGTTCCAGAATTAAATGTTGCACTTGTTCCAATATCAAATGAATTTGTTTTAAAACTATGTATTGTATTAGAAGCATACCTAATAGCCATAACTTCACCATGACCACCAGTAGATGTTCTACCTAACTGTAAAGCTGTATCATCTGAAGATATTTGTATTTCTGGAACTGTTGTTGAATATTTTAATCCTATACCTGTTTGGTCTGCAAATCCTGATGCTGGGTTTACAACAGTATTACCTATTAAAACATTACCTGTTAAAGTTCCACCAGTAAGAGGTAATTTTGTAGCTATTGAATTAGTTACAGTAGTACTAAAATTAGCGTCGTCTCCTAATGCAGCAGCAAGTTCATTTAGTGTATCTAAAGTTGAAGGTGCTGAATCTACAAGATTTGAAACTTGAGTATTAACGTAACTTTGTGTGGCGTAACTGTTATTTGTTAAATAAGTACCTACACGCGTATCCGTATAATATAAGTTTGTTGCTCCTTCAGATAGATCATCTGTGTCATGATTACTCAATGATGCAATAGTTGTTGGTGTTGTATAACTCATAACACCTGTTGTAGAGTTATAACTTAAATCACCTCCTGCGGAAATTGAACTTCTTGCTCTAGCAGTTGTAAAATATAAATTACTACCTTCAGTTAAATCGTCTGTATCTTTTGTTGCAAATGCTGTATCAAATCTTGATGTGTATGATGTTGCTGTAGCAACACCAGACGAATTACCTAACCAAAAATAATCATTAGTAATATTTGGTACGTCATTTGTTCTAAGTATTGATGATACCAATAATGATCCTGCACTACCACTTGCAACTCTTGCAACTTTAGCAATGTTTTGAATTAAATTAGTACCCGTTGGTTTTGTCATTGTGAGACCACCACCGGATTTTACATATACTGTATCATTTGATGATGTACTTGTACCATCAATTGTATCTGTTGTAATATTTCTTAAATAACCACCTGTAATTACATAACCTTCTGCATTTACAGCAAGTGTTTGTAATAATAAACCAGCCGCAGGCATTTTAGCACTATTACTTGCGTCTGCTGGTGCAATCTCTAGTCTTGCTGAACTACCAACATTACCCGTAATATATACAGGTTTTCCTTTGGCTATACTTGCAGTATGTGTATTTTTAACTGGAATAATAACTGAGCCTGCTGATAGATCGTCAGAGGTAGTTGCTGTAGAAAATGTTATGACTTCTATATCTGCATTTAAAGGTGGTGCAGTAGAAAATGTAAGTGTAGCACCACTTACTGAATATGTGTCTTTGTTTTGATAGACACCATCTATGTATACTTGTGTAATGTTCTCATCAGTTACCGATACTGAAAGTGTAAAGTTAACAGTACTATTATCTCCTGTGAATTCATCCAAATAGACAACTGTTGAACTTGATTCGTTAGTTATCCAATTTGTACCTGAACCAGTTGAAGACAATACCTGCCCTGCAACACCTAGATCTCCAGATGAGTCAACTAGGCCTCGCGTAACCTCAATATCGGTTAGAAACTTTTGAGCCATTAAATTTTATTTTATGCTATTTTACTTACTAATACTCTAATGTCGTTAGTAGTAGGTGCAGTACCAAAATCTATGGTAACTACGTTTACTGATGTTCTAACTACGTCCGCATAAACAGTATCGTAAGAACTATTATCATATAATTGTACGTTAACATCTCTTGTATTCAAGTTATGTGTAACTGTATAGGATGTATTTGATCCATCGCCAATTGATGTTGCATATACTCTTCCTGTAATATCGCTTGTTAAAGCTACAGTACCAGTTGCATCCGGTAAAGTAACTGTTCTATCAGCAGTTAATGTTCCAGCAATTAATGTTAATTCGTTTGCGTCAGCAACATTACCTTCAAATATTACACCATTAGATGTACTAACTGTTTCAACATTATTTGTTGTAGTAGTACCTGTAACTTGCAGGTCTCCTAAAACTGTTAAGTCATTGCTAATAGTTACATCATCTGGTAAACCAATCTGTACTTGATTATTAGTTACTGCAGTTTCAATTTCATTTGTAGTACCAGCAAAAGTTAACGTGTCTGTTCCAACTGAAACAGTATCTGTTGTACTTCCGTCTGATATTGTTAAATCTGTGCTGATTGCTGCAGTTCCTGCTGCTGTTAATTGACCTTGAGCATTTACTGTGAATGTTGGTATTGCTGTTGCTGATCCATAAGATCCAGCTGTAACACCGGTGTCTGTAATTGCTACGTCATTTGCATTTGCTGTAATACCAGTTCCACCAACAACATTTAATGTTACCGATCCTGAATTACCACCGCCTGTCATACCGTCTCCAGCAATTACTTCTGTAATATCTCCAGATACTGGTATCCAATTTGAACCGTTATAAAAATATAACTGTTTGTCACCAGCGGTACTGTCATAATATATTTGACCCTCTACAGGTGTACCCGGCGCTGTTGCTAAGTTTTGAATTACTGCATTCTGTAATTCATTCTTATTTAAATTAATGTCTGTTAAGTATTGTAGTGCCATATTTTTTTAGTTTGCATATACCTTGGCCTGAAAGCTTGCGGTAAATGTTATTGTGAATGAGTTTTCGTTTATATGTTGTACATCACCAACAATATGTGATCCGCCTGAATCAACAACTGTTACTGATGGAAATTTATTTAAATTATGTGTTATTGGTTCTGCCACACCTGCTGAGAAGTTTATATTAGGACTTACATAGTTTTTATCTGTTTGCCCTTTTGGTGAGAATGACATTGCATAATATTTATCTGCAATAAAACTTCCATTACCTTCTCTAAACGATACATTTAATGTTGAATAATTTGTGCTTTCAGTTATTGAAGTTATACTATATTGTGCAAAATTATTTTGATTATCTGTTTGCGTAAACATAACAAATAATCCATCAAAGTAATTTATATATTCTTTTATATTTTGGTCGTTGCTGTTAACATGCGAGAACTCAAAAGCTGTTTGGCTATTAAATGTCCCAATACCGCCAGAAGGCAAATTAAACGTACCTGAAATTGGTTGTGTAGCGTTTTTAAACTTATATACTAGCTGACCATTTACATTTATAAGGCTAGACGTATTTAAAAAACCTGCAATGTCTTCTAATTTAAAATTTCTAGTAGCACTACCACCTGAATCTGTACCAATGATTTTATCATTTTTTGATACTGTATTATCAAAGTCGTATCTACTAATTCTAGCCATTTAATTTATTTTTTTACTATAGTTGAAATTTTCTCTAATCCTCTAGATGTAAAATAAAAACCTAAAGCATAAGATAAAATTTGCCCCATCAATTCTACATATTGGTTTGCAATATTAAAGCTACCAAAGTTGCCATCCGTTATTGCAAATAAAGTATATATTGCTAAACTGAAAATTGTAATCATCGGACGAATATTTTTTGAAAGCCATGAATCTGATGACATGTCCGCTTTATGTCTTGCAGATATTTCTTTTTCTAATGATAATTCATGCTCTTGGAATATCAACGTCATTTCTTTTTCAAAATTAGCTTTTTCGTCTTTAGTTCTTACAAACTTGTCTACAAGTCCACCAATTTTATCTGCCACATCTAATCCTGCTCCACCAAATAATTTTGCAAATAATTTTTTCATTTGTTTTTTTTCATTTTATAAGGAACTATTTTATTTAAAGCGTTCCTTCTAGCTTCGCAACCACAAGGTATATTTAATCCGTTTGATACTCTATCAACAACAGATTTAATACCTGTTTTAGTTGTAAATTTATGAATTGTATCGCCTAATCCTCTACTTTTCATTTTAGCAATTCCATTTTCTTCTTGCAGCTTTACCTCTTTCGCTTTTCCAACTACGAGATCTAGCACAGAATGATTTTCTTCTTTTCCAGGCTTTACTACCTCTTTTTAATTTAGAAGGTGGAGTTGTAACTGCAGTTTTTAACTTACTTCCAGGATTATCTCTTCTATATTTAGCTACACCTTTTTTAGTCATACCACCTCCAGCTTTGGAACCAGTACCACCTTTTTTATTTACCTTAGCATAATAACCTAGAGATTTTTTCCTAGAAGGAGCATTTTTACTTGCCATAACGTTTAGATCTTTTTCCTTTTCTTAGCATCTTAAAATCAGCACCCGTAATTTTATTATAAGGGGGTGCCATTTTAGCTATTCTTTTTTGATTAGGAGTTAATTTTTTTTTCATTTTTTGTAAGATGATTTTTTCTTAGGCTTTTTCAAATAAGACTTTTTAGTTTTAAGTCCTCCACCTTTTTTTGATTTTCCTGGCATAATTATCTGTCTTTATCTTTAATCATATCATCTATAGCTTTATTATAAACTTTATCTGTATATGATCGGTTGTTATAGAACGTGCTTCGTTCACTTGTTGGTAAATCTTCTTCTGCAAGCATTATACGATACATTCGCATAATTAATTGTTTACATTTAAAAGAAGTTTTATATATACTATATTTTATAGTCGTTCTGTTTCGGTGCCTCCATACATCTATCCAACCATCTCTTCTAAGTCTTTCCCATCTATCTTTATCCCAACTGTATGTGTAGGTGCCGTCAATAAAATCATTACGTGTAAATCGTTCTTTACAATCTAAATAGATTAATAATTCAAGATCAGCATCCTTTAGGCTATAAGTTTTACAGGCCCATTTTCGAATGAGCCTATAATACTTTAGTAAATTTAAATCTTTTATGTCACTAGCACTTAATCTCATTCGACTAATACTATATCACCAAGTTTTAAAACATAATATAGTTTTCCTTGCCATTGAATTCCATGACCAGCATGCTTATCGTAATGTACTATATCATTTTCACTTAGTATATCTGCATTTGGCCCAGCAGATATAACTTTACCTTTTAAATATCTAACGTCATCATTTTGATCTTCCGTTAGTTCAAGACCGCCAACTTTTTTTGGCGCTTCTTTTATTTTTTCTATTACAACGTAGTAATTAATTGCTTTCATAGTCTCTTACATTATTAATTACACAATCCGCTGAAAATATTGTATTTACTACACTAACTGCATTTTTCAGTGCTGTTTTAGTTACAAGCACTGGATCAATAATACCTTTATTAATCATTCGTACTGCTTTTTCATTTACCACGTCAACACCCATACCTGCAGTCGGATATTCGATGTATGGCAAATTAGCATTGTCCAATATTGTTTTATATGGTGCTTTTATTGCTTCTAATAATATTTCTTCACCTAAACCGTTAGGTTTAATTTTTTGGGAAGCATTTAATAAAGCAACACCGCCACCCGAAACAATACCTTCTTGTAAAGCAGCTTTAGTAGCATATATTGCATCTTCAACCCTATCCTTCTTTTCTTTCATTTCTACATCGGAATCAGCACCAACTTTAATCATAGCCACTTGACCATTAAGCATAGCTAATCTTTCTTGTAGCTTCTTTTTGAAGAATGGGTTTTTTTCTTCTTTGACTTTATTTTCAACCACTTCGATTCTCTCGTTGAGAGTAACGCCTTGGTCAATTGTTTGTAACACCGTGTGTTTATCATCCGTGACAGATAAAATTGCCTGTCCTAAAACATCGGGTTCGATTAAATCAAGATCATCTCCTAACTCTTCATTTATGACTTTCGCTCCGGTAAGGATCGCAAGGTCTTCAATTGTATCTTGTTTTGTTGGACCGAATCCAGGCAAATCTACAACATTTACTTTTATATTACCTTTAACTTTATTAGCAAGTAATGCCGCCATAGGTTGTTGTTCTACGCTTGCAACGATCAACAAACTTCTTTTTTGTTTTATAACAAACTCCAATACATTTTGTATTTTACGAATATTAGGTATCGGCGATGAAACTATCAGTACGTACGGATTTTCTAGTTCCGCTTTACCTTTATCCTTATCTGTCATAAAATAAGGGCTTTTAAGTCCGCAATTTATTCTTGTGCCCTCTACGAATTTAACGTATGTGTCGTGGGTCTCGGACTCTTCCATAAGGACGACACCATCCTTACCTACTTTTGAGTAAGCTTGCGATATAACCTTTCCGAGAGCTGTATCATTATTACAACTAATTGCTGCAACATTTTCAAGCATATCATCTTTAACTTCGATAGCTTTTTTATTAAGATACCTTTGAACTTTATTCAAACCGCTTTGAATTCCATTTTTAATATCTCTTATGTTATTATCGTCTTTTTTGTCATTGGCTAAATGCAATAAAGAATGTGCAAGCACAGTAGCTGTTGTAGTACCATCACCTGCTTCCTTTACTGTATTTTTTGCAGCTTCTTTAATTAAAGTTGCACCAATGTTTTCGACCGGGTCGATTAAGACTACGCTTTCCGCCACGGTTACACCATCTTTTGTGATCACCGGTCTTCCCATTGCGTCTTCATATATAACGCATTTTCCAGAAGCACCAAGGGTAGACTTTACTGCGCTTGCAAGTTTATCTACCCCGTGCATAATTTTATTTCTAGCATCCTTCCCGAAGGAAAGATCTTTTACTATCTCACTTGGGTTATTATATTCCATTAAATTAAATTTTGTTTATAAGTGGTTATTTAAAGGTTTTTACAACTTTAGGTCCTTTTGCGAACTCTAGTTTTTTGTTGTAATGTTCAATACTTCCATCTATAGCAGCTTCTGCTGATTCAATGGTTTCTCTTCTGGTTACTGGTGTCCAAGTATCTTCTGACTCTTGTTCTAAATATTCAGTTTGATAAAAGCCATTTGGTAATTGTACGATTCTCCAGTTCTTTTTTTCTACAAAGTGTTTCCATAAATCTATGGTTTCTTTGGTTATTCCTGAGTTACTATTGTTCGACCAGGAATAGGTTTTGTAATAATATGTCATGGTTTTGGTTTATAATACTATAATTACGTGGTTGTTATATATTTTAAGGTATACAGCTTCCCCACGAAATTACTGTTCCATTGCTACCTATTCGATAATATAAATCATCATTTATAGTAGTAGCTCTATAATATCCACCACCTAAATAATTACTTGAACCGCCAGAGGAGCTAGTATATACTGTATCTCCTGTTGTTGGTAATGCTCCACTCCCATCATGATAAAATGTATAAAAAGTAGATTGATTACATACATTAGCTGGTGTAGATAACGCAATACCAGACGAAGCAAAACTCGTTAAAGACGCACTACAATCTTTGTCGTAACCTCGCCAACAAGAAAAAGCATAAGGGTAAGATACAGGCATAATATTATTTTTTTAAGGACATCCACAATTAATTCCAGTTACAACACCGCTTGAATTAACAGCTATATATGTACAGTCACTAGATCCTTCTACAAGACACGTATTTGCACCATCAATCCAATAATTACCTGAACCTATAGTTGTTCCTCCACAAGGATTTGTATATATAGTCATACCTGTTGTTAAAGTTGAACCACTCATATAAACAGTAATCCCATTAGAATAATTATTATCGTATAATGTGAATGCTGTTGCATTTGCTAAAGACTCTTCAGGGTTAGGTGTGCAGGCTGTATTTATACTAGGGTAACTATTCCCTGAACCTTTGGTATTTCCACCATTCATCATATCGTACATAGATATAGGGCCTGTAACTGAACCTGTTCCGTAAGTTGCATATAAAGCCTCTTGAGCCATATCTAACATTGATAATGATCCACTACTTGGTACTGCCATCTTCTAATACTTTTATTCTGTCTGACAATTCTTTTATTGCTTCTGTTAATACAGATATTATACCTTGATGCCTTAATGATAGTTTACCATTATCATTTTCTCTTACTAACTCTGGCAAAACTTTTTGTACATCTTGTGCTATAAAACCTATATCTTGTTTTATATTTAATATACTATCTGACTCTTTCCAATCAAATGTAACACCCTGTAATTTTTCAACTTTATCTAATGCATTTTCAATTGGTTTTATATTTTCTTTAAATGATATATCTGAAGGTGTACCAAAAGCAATAACGTCTCCAATTACAGTTAATGAACCTGTTGTGAATCTAGCAGACTCAACCATTGAAGAACCGTTATAATTTCTTATAGAAAAATTATGTGCTGAGGCTGTAAGACCAACACCTGATTGATCGTATATAGTTGCCGTAGTGTCTGTTGGATTACTTGCGTTACCATTAAATTTATATGATACTACAGTTAGACTACCACTTGATGTATCATCAGCATTACTTCTTAAATACTTAGGGTCTGTTTGGGTTGTAATATCAAATGATGTAATATATCCAGCCCCGTTTGTTAATTGATTA
>Ga0255759_10003958_pt1 | contig 12885 bp, 10 predicted proteins | sample 101ome_20_FD_179959 | JGI IMG/M metagenome (GOLD analysis project Ga0255759, IMG submission 179959) | Coastal salt marsh microbial communities from the Groves Creek Marsh, Skidaway Island, Georgia - 101404AT metaG (version 2) | ecosystem: Environmental > Aquatic > Marine > Intertidal zone >...
AATCTATTCGCAAATATTCCTCAAAACCCTTTGGAAAAGGGGGATTCTGCATACATCACACGAACCACACTTGCTGCAATACTAACCGATGAAATCGGTCATAAAGTATTGCAAGATGAAATCGGTCAGCACAATCTATCAGAGATTCGTTCATCAGAAGAACTTCAACTTAACATTCGCGACAAATTACTTACAAACATGAGAAGAACGCATGCTGAGTTTGGGTTGACATTTCGACAAAATCAGATCGTATTTAGTCCAAATGCACATGATAAAGTGCAACAAATGCGAGGTCAGTTGAATTTAGAGAGAGGTGTAGAAGAAATTGAACAAGATGCAAGGATTTTTGCTCTCGAAGATAAATACCAACTCATTCACAGAGAGCTTGAACTTGAAGCTGAGTCACAGCTCGTTATTGCAAAGGGAGAAGATGATGTTGCAATCCAACACCAACTCTCAGAAATTAAAATGCAGCAACTCGAGTTTGATGCTCAACTTGAACAAAGAATCCGTGTCCAAACCCACGAATTGAACATGAAACGAGAAAAGATGCTTATGGATCAAGAAGTTGCTGATCAGGAACTTGAACGTCGCTTCAAAAGTGGAGATACTACTGCTCAGGAGCGAGAATTCCTTCTTCAACAGCAACAGATACGAGATGAGCTGCAGTCTTCACAAATGGACAAGTCAAGATCGATGAAGACTGAGCAGCTCGACCGGACACAGATTGATGCAACAAATCAGGCTGAACTCATGCAGCAGGCAATGAAGGCAATCAGTTCAGGAAAGCAAGGTTCATCGGAAATTGCAGGAATGCTTCAGACTCTCATCGAACAGCAGGCAATCACACAACGAACCAATATTGAACAAGAAACACAGCAACAGAAAGAACTGCTAAAGCAACAAACAGCGCAACAATTCTTTGACAGGGCAGGTAACGCTAATGGTGACATGACATTTGTGCAAGGAGACCTCATTTCTGGAAATCCAGCTCAAAATAATCCTGGACCGCCTGTGCCGCCAGAAAAGCAATCATGCAAGTCATGTAGTGGCGCAGCTCGTTATATCTCGCAATATCGAAGGTGGTATTGTGATCAATGCAAAACCTACAATTGATTATGCATATCTGACCTATCAAGAAACGCTATCGACACTTCAAACTTGGAATAATTCCCAATTTTCTCCTGGATTCTTGTAAAACCATTTTGCATCATCTTCGAACCATTCAACACCGAATTCGTCAGTGATGATTTCTACATCCTTCGGAGGGAATATTTCATTCGACTGGTTAGCAACTTCTTCCGTAGATTCTGAAGAGACATCATGTGTAGGCGGTGGTAACGGCAACTCATCATCCACTGGCGGAGGCGGTAACGGCAACTCATCATCCACTGGCGGAGGTGGCAACGGCAACTCATCATCCACTGGCGGAGGTGGCAACGGCAACTCATCATCCACTGGCGGAGGTGGTAACGGCAACTCATCCACCTCAGCTGGAGGCGGAGGCGGTAGAACAAAGGATTCTGGAACTTCATTACCTCGTCCTGTTGACTTTATACCACCCGCTTGAATTAGGTCACCTTGAACCAACTGCTGATTAATTGTAACGTTCTTGGTCGAAATACTTCCAATTGAAATCGGCGTACTTCCGCCATGATCTGCAAACGAAATGGGCAAACCACATTTTGGACAGTACCAGCCTGTAAAGTGAATAGAACAGCACTCAGGCATCTAGAAACCTCCCAGTGATTCAGCAGTCATTTCCCAGAGGGCGATTTGGTCCCGGTCATACTCCAAGTTCAATGAATCGGTCGGCCAATTCGTGACACACTTCAATTCCCATGGGACATTTGTAACCTGATTATCAGTAATCGTAAATTGAGTATCTTCGGAATCCAAATCAAATGGAGTCCATTCCGTGCAAATTCCTTCACTGATTTGAAGCGATTTATCTTCTAATTCTATTGATTTGAAAAGGTGACAGGATAACCGACGACCGTAGTCTTCAACATCATCCGAACCTCCTAACTGGTCTGCATATTGACAATTATTACAACCCGGGTACGGAGATCGAATTGGTGATGCAATATCGACCAAGCTCTCATCGGTTGGAATCATGATGCGGCCAGAGGCGACTGTATTCAACCTCCCCAATTTTATCGAAGTTCCTACGATTAGTCCGCCGAATAGGTTTCCATCGCCCGCAACTAAGTCAGGAGTGAATACATGATCTCGAATGGTAACTCCATTACCAATCTTTACTGATTGTTGGCCAATAACTGCACCTAGTACGATTGCTCCATCTCCGATTACTATGTTTTCACCACTCACACTGCCGATAATTATCGTTCGTGACGGCCCATTTTCAACGATTGGAATAGCAGAACTGATATCTACATCTCCACCAGCAAGGACACCCCCTCCTTCACCCGAGCCAACAACGCAACCAACACCAATTTTCACATTTCCAAAGGCATTGATACCTCCATTTATTTGCGTGCCTGGAAGGTTTTCACTCGCCCGAGTTGAGAGGGTGCGAATATCACAGTCCATTAATTCAACATCTTTACCAAAAATATGCCCATCAACAAAACAACATGATTCAACTCGAACATTACGATTCTCCTGATTAGATTCTGATGGAAGAATACCCTCACGACGTTCTTGAGCCGCCCTCAGAGTAACTAAACCACGACTTTCCTCCATACTCAAGGAGGCCAATATTGCTGCGTCTGATCTCGGTTCATTTGACAATAAAATCACCTCATGATATGGTTTACATCTTTACTGCAAAGATTGATTAATTTCTTTGCAAGATTTGCCTCTATGCTGCCTTGGAGTGAAAGATATTGAATCATCGCCTCCAAGGATTGGCTATTTGGTTTTCTCCTCATTGAAGGGAAATTTGGATTGGTGGATGGGTTGGATAGAATTTCACTCTTTTTAGAAGGTACAACGGTAAAATTCATCGGGTCGTCGAGAGAAATTTCAGTATTAATTTTTACCACATCAAAAACTTCACTACCTCTGACCAGCCAGTGAGAAAACATTTTCCCACCTGGACTTAGGTGTTCTGGTGAACCAGATAAAATCGTGGATGAAACCAAGTCGTGTCTATCTTTAAACCAGCGGAAGATCTCCGTACATTCCTGAAATTTGGAATCAAAACCATTCAAATGTCCGTGAATAATTTTTGCAGGCTGAAGCCATGAGCGATTAACCAGTCTTCTCAGATCATCAACGTCTATTTGGATTGGGTTTTCTAAAATATCTTCATGCAGAGCCTTGACGGCAAGTGAGTGTTTGGAGAGTTCCTTTCGTTCATCTTCCATTCTTTCTTGATACTCTTTTTTACGGCTCTCTTGTTCTTGCAGAATCGCATCTCGGCGTTGCCCAACTAGATTATCCGTAGAATTGAGTTGTTGCTTAAGATTGTTGAGTTTTTCCTGTTCGACTCTGCCTAAGGTCGAAATGATTCTATGTGCTTGTTGCTTTGCGGAATATTCGGGGTTAGGAAGGTAAACAGTACTGAATCGAACTCCTGATGAGACTCCGCCGATTCGCCCCCCGTTTGGACCAACACTTCCGCCACCCCCGCTGACGGTGGCATAAGGCAAATCCATTGAAATCTGTGATGAAGTCGCATTTAGGTCGGATTGAGCGATACTTGCTTCTTTCTCGAGGTTGTTAACAATTTGAATTTGTGATGATATGGCCGATCTTAATTCATCCTTTCGTTCCATAATTTTATCCTGCATATCACTCATTTTTGCTTCCAATTCATCCATTTTTTGTTTTGCTTGGAATTCCAGCTTCCTTGTATTTTCCTGAATTTTGTGATCCACTGATTCTAAGAGAAGTGCTGATGCCTCACCAGACGCATCATCGATATGCGAATATGTTAAGGCCATACTCTCAAGAACACTGCTAGAACTCTGGTTTGCAATAAGCTTGAGTTCTTCGCACCAATTTTCGTACCCTGAAAACTCCTGCTCAAAGTTTTTGGTGAATCTGGTAAGGACTTGGGTGTTCGACTCAAGTATGTTATCAAAATGGTCCAAAACGGCAACGTTTTGTGAGAGTAAATCAAGATCATTCAGTTCAGAACCAACTACATATCCCTCTAAAAACCAATTAGGGCCATCGAATGAGTAATTCAGTTTATCCAAGTATGAGGCTTGAGAATTTGAAATGAAATTTACGTTGAAATTGTATTTCTGGGCATTGGATAATAGTGAATGGTAATTTGATAGAATCGCATGAAAGTCGTTTATGGTGTTCAGAGAGTGCTTTGGATTATCGCCCGGTTCAACATACAATAATGATTCATCTCCCCCAATGGAGGGGTTGTGTTTTGGATACTCTTCATAGAATGAGTCTATTTCGTATGTTGATACGCTCTCTTCCAGTCCTGAAACGACCAATGGTTTACCTTTGTAGACTGTAGAGGCGTGTTCTAAAACAATAAGTTGTGGGAAAACTACTGGTATGGATTTTGCTGATTTTTTGACAGAGTACCCGATTCCTAACAAGATTAGTGAAACGACCAATAGAGGGTAATATGCCAATCCAATCAAAAAAAAGACAACGCCAGTAATCAGGAGGATGTTCCCTTTTTTTATTTTTGAGAAATATGGTAAATTCTGCTTTGTGAATTCAGAAATTCCAAGCAGGGTTGAGCACTCCAAGGCAGTAAGTGGCCTTCCTGATGAATCATATCCTGCTGGGACGTGGCTGTCCATGAACTGCAAATGGAGTATTATTTCGTTTATACCTATCTCAACACCAACTTGAGGTAAGAATACAAATCGATTTTTGAACTGTTTAGGTTCTTGAAAATCATATGTCAAATACAATAAAATTATTTTTCAGTGATGTAATGTTGTACACGCTACCACTTAATCAAACTCGTTGCAAGCGATGACTCAATCGAGGCGTGGTCAAACTTCGACTGTCATGAATTAAATCCATAATAATCGGATTGAATAACATCAGCAAGGGACTGTCGTGGGAGCAAGACTGTACGTACTGCCCACAAATCGGTAAAGATTCGGTACGTTGCTGTTTTGTCAAGATAATCCACACCACTTGACCCACCTGTTCCCATTCTTCGGCCGATCATGCGTTCAACCATTCGCGCATGTGCATGACGGAACAGGAGCATGGATTGTTCGAGTTGAACGATGGTATCGATCAAACGACGTGGCCAGGAAAGGAGTGGTAGTTCGGGATAGGATTCGATGAATAACAGGCCTGCTCTTGCTCGGTTGGTGATACCATCAGGCTTGAGGAAGTCTCGTGCAGATGCAAGATTAGCATCCATTCGGGGTTTGAGTGCTTCGGGACTACCGTGGCCAATCTTGACCATGTGTTCGACAACTTGGTCTGAATGGGCTTTCATCGTGCTGATATGAGCTTCAACATAGGCATCGATGGTTTCTTGATCGTTGCCATCGGATGGAACAGAACCGTTGATTGGGGTTCTCGATAACCAAGATGATATCAGGTCGACCAATGTTGGTTCTATAGAAATTTGTTGAAGCGTTTCATAGGCTTCTTTGCTGATTTTTCCTTCTTCTGAAAGTTTCTTCATGTGCGCCATGGGATCCATGTCTGCAACTCTTGATTCTTGTTTGAGTCCAAGACGCATCTCCATGGCTCGCATTTGCCACGACTCAAAACCAGATGATGTTCCCAATCGATCACGGAAAGCGAGGAAACCTTGCGGGCTTAGTGTTTCCATAACTTTCCATTGGTTCGCAAGAAGCCGGAAAATTTCGATGACTCGCTCCAAATGATGAACAATCTGCGGCAAGTGCTTCTCGTCAACGGAATCTTGTGCTAGGAAACCATGTACTGCGTCAAGTTCTGCTCGTATTTGCTTGAACCACAATTCGAAGGCCTGATGTGTGACGATGAAGTGCATCTCGTCGTTTGATGGTGACGGGCTATGCCCTTCTGGACCTGCTTGCAATTGGAGCAATTCATCAAGGCGAAGATACCCTGAATAGGTCATCCGATTCGTTGGTGAACCTGAACCTGCCATGAACCTTGATGGAGATTCGGCACTTGAACTCTTCACCCAATTTTGCCCAAATCATGCAACACTATTGGGGAGTGAAGGATAACAGTCATAGAGTGCATACGAAACCCCTCGACATGGGCGTAGACCACTCCACACTCCTTTCTTGGCTCGCGGACTACGATAAAGACAACATCACCATCGGTGTCGTTGCTTCACATTCATCCCTTCAGATCCTTCATGGAGCACGGATGGAGGGCTTCCGTACACTTGGAATTGCGGTTGGAGAAAACCGTCGCCGCTTCTACAAAGCCTTCCCAGGAGCAGAGCCTGATGAATGGTTGATGCTCGAAGATTATAGAGAAATGCTCGATTATGCCGAATGGTTTCGGGAAAAGAACGTAATTATTGTTCCACATGGATCGCTTGTTGAATATCTCGGAAGTGAGAATTTCCGCAATTTGGAGGTCCCTACTTTTGGTAATCGCGGCATCCTTCGCTGGGAAAGCAGCCGAGCAAAACAACGTGATTGGTTAATGGCAGGCGGATGTACAATGCCAAAGGTACTCGAAGATCCACACGATATCGATGGACCTGTCATCGTCAAGTATGCAGGTGCAAAGGGTGGCCGAGGATACTTTATCGCACGAGATTACCGCGATTTCCGCCGAAACGTGGACATCGAGGAAGAATTCACTATCCAAGAATACGTGCTTGGATGCCGATATTACCTCCACTTCTTCTTCGATCCACTCGCAACCGATGGATATCAAGTTCAAGGGCGGGGGAAATTTGCAGGACAAAATCTTGGACGACTCGAGTTGCTCTCCATGGATCGTCGTGACGAAGCAAACGTTGACGAATTCTACAAGTTAGGTTCACTCAGAGACCTTCGTGAAGCAGGCATGGAGCCTTCCTTCGTAGTTACAGGTAACCAACCTGTTGTTATTCGAGAATCTTTGTTGCCACGCGCCTTCGAAATGGCTGAAGGCACGGTTGCAGCCTCTTTTGAACTTGAGGATGCTTCTCGCGGCATGATTGGCCCATTCTGTTTGGAAACCATTGTCACGGATTCACTCGAATTCAAGGTCTTTGAAATCAGTGCGCGTATTGTCGCTGGTTCAAACCCATTCGTCGGAGGATCTCCTTATTCAGACATTAACGAGACACGGATGTCAACTGGCCGACGTATAGCACGAAGCGTCCGTAATGCATTGAAGACCAATCGTCTTGATGACATTCTGTCTTGAAGCTCAGTCCAAATCAGGTGCGGGTGGAACGCCGGAACCGTCGTCCTCTGGCTCATCACCGATTTCGCTTTCGATTTCATCGACCAAGTCGCCAAACTCTACCTGCTTCGGGGTGGCTTCCTCGTTAAGAATCTGGTCAGCTGTGACTTCACCGCTTTCTGCACGACGAAGTTGCTCTTCCAAATCACGCTTGATTTGTTCACGCTCTTCCAGTGTAGGGACATTGAATGTGCAAACAAGTTGGATTTCTTCACCATAGGTTAGCTCACCTGTATATTCCATAAGATCACCGTAAGCATTGGCAATAACTTGGAATTTGGTTGGATCTTTGGAACGTCGCTTCTTATGCTTCTTGTAATAGTGAACAAAGACTTGGTAGGTTCCTGATGGAGCTTCCCCTTCAGGCCATACAACATTTTCAACCGGCTTACGGGAGTCAGGTCGAACGTTAGCATCAACATCGAGTTCACCACCGCAAGCAGATTTTCGGTTTCCACCGTGGATACGTTCTCCAGATGGACAGACGACGTGAAGGTCGAGATCGTTGTAGTTATTCCACATCAGAGACACTTGAACATCAGAGGACCGTGCGCCCTCACGTTCCAGTCGTGCTCGAAGTTCCTCAAGTGCACGTGATGCTGCCTGGCGTCGCTCAAGTGCATCTTTTTCCTGTGCTGCACGGATCTCTGCGAGACGTTGTTCCTCTGCTGCAGCGAGTTCCGCTTGTCGCGCTGCTTCCTCTGCATCGCGCTCGGCCTGAGCCGCTGCCTCGCGCTCAGCCGCCAAACGTGCTTCTTCAGCTGCCTTTTCAGCTTCAATGCGGTCTTTTTCGGCTTGTTCTTCTTGTTCTTTCTTGAGTCGTTCTTGCTGTTCGGCGAGGGCGGCTTCTTCTTCTTCGAGACGGCGACGTTCTTCTTCCTCTTCTCGGCGAGCCCATTCTTCGTCACGTAGACGGCGACGTTCGAGCATCTCTTCTTCAGACTCTTCATGTTCCTCTTCCGGCTCTTCTGGCTCTTCTTCCGCTGGCGGTTCTTCCCAGAATGGTTCCTGTGCAGGTTCAACCGGCTGCTGTTCTTGTGGAATCAAAGAAACGCTTACCCCTCCGGAGAGATTTCGTCGACGACGCTCGGATTCGATCATGATCAATTTACGCTCAAATTCTGAACGCGCACTGGAAAAACTAGAGCCTTTTACAGGGGCCCTCAAGCCGTCAGCAACCATGCCTTGGCGAACTTCAAGAGCAGCATCCCGACGAACGAGGATGAACCAAACTCCGAGAATAAAGCCCCCTCCAAGGATGCTTAATACGAGGATAGAGCCCGTGTCCATGTTAGAGCGAAACCGTACTGTGTCTTTTATCATTTGCTTGCCTGATTTCCAGATTGAATGAATGCAAAGCATTGAATGTGTCAAGCATCTCGTCAAAGCATGAACAAGGCCGAACGGCTTGAAAACCTCCTCCCAAACGGCCGAGGGGTTTGGATTCCTATCGACCACGGCATGTCGGATTATCCTTGTCAAGGGTTGGAGGATACAGAAGGTCTGATTCGCAACCTCATTTCGGCCGGCGTTGATGCCATTGTTGCTCAGAAAGGTGTTGTAAGCCACTACAGCCATCTTTGCCATGGAACAAACACAAGCATGGTCATCCACTTCTCGGCATCCACACGGCATGGTGGAGCAGATGCCTCTCGCAAAGTTTCGATTGGACAGGCGTCTGAGGTCGAGTCGAGAGGAGGTATGGCAGCTTCTGCTCAAGTCAACATTGGATCCGATGGAGAAGCCTCCATGTTGGAAGCACTTGGTGAATTGACCACTTCATGCCATCACCTCGGATTGCCCGTTCTTGGCATGGTTTACGCACGTGGACCTAATCTCAACATCGTTGAGGGCGATTCTACCAAAGGCGTAGCTCACGCAGCAAGGGTTGCCTTCGAAATTGGTTGTGATGTCGGCAAGACAACTTGGACCGGTGATGAGGTATCCTTTGCTCAAGTAACGGCATCTGCACCGATACCACTTCTTGTCGCCGGTGGAGCTAAAACGAACACGCTTGAGATGCTTACAATGGTCGAGAAAGCCATGCAGAATGGAGCTGCTGGCGTTTGTATGGGTCGTCAAGTCTTTGCCCATGAGCAACCTTCTGCCGTTGCAAGAGCACTGGTTCAAATCGTTCATCACGGTGCATCCGCCAAGGAAGCAATGAAAGAAGTTGGATTGTGAGGGATTTCGATGGAAGTTTGGCTTAATGCTCCCAAAAATTTGGGACATGAAGGCATTGATGCATTGTATTCCAACGAAACTAACGCTGAGTTGTCAAGTAAGGATGGCCTGTTGTATCGAGATGGCACCCTCATAGGAGGCCATGTTCACATCGACTCAGAACATGCACAATTCGAGGCGAGAAGTTTGGCAGGAAGTGTTGAATGGATTCTTCTAACCTTTGAGGATTGGTCGATGATTCCAATTGAGAATGTCATTGCTGCTACCGATGGAACCCCCACCAAGGTTGCCGCTCAAATCACGCAGCCCATTGAGGCCCAAGGAGCCGGTTTTGCACTAGATCTCGGAGTAGATGCTCTTCTATGCTCAGAGGATTGTTTAGAAGCGGCCTTGATTGTTAAATCATTGCGACTTGAGCAAACTGTTGTATCGAATTCAACAAAATCAAGCACTACGGATGACTTCAACATCTCACTGATGACCGTTACAGATGTTCAAGAAGGGCATTCTGGCGATCGTGTCTGTATTGATTTGCTTTCGATGATGGATGAGGGAGAGGGGATCTTGGTGGGAGCCACCTCGAACGCATTTGTCCTCATCCACGGTGAAACCATTGCATCAAAATACGTCCCGACTCGACCTTTCCGCGTTAATGCTGGAAGCGTGGATGCGTACACCCTACTCGCAAATGGATCGACGAAATATCTTAGTGAATTGAAATCTGGCGATGAAATCTTCATCAGCGGAAGCGATGGAAGGGCACGAAGCGCAACCATTGGTCGAATGAAAATCGAGAGCCGTCCATTCATTCTATTGAGGATTATGGATGAAAATACTAATGAAGGACATGTGTTCATTCAGCAAGCGGAGACGGTTCGCTTGGTTAAGGAAAATGGAGAGGCTTGCTCTGTGACTAGCCTTTCCGTAGGTGACCGCATTTTCGGTTGCTCATCCACCTCAACACGGCATGTTGGACAGAGCATCTCAGCACCGTCTGAGGAGCGATGACGAATGGCGGTCTTAGGTCAAGGAACTGCTCATGGAGCATGCAGCCTTTTGCATGCGGCAGGCACAGGATACGGGGCGAGTATGGCTCTTGACCTACCGATCCTTGTTCGTGTTCTCGATAAGAAAAGTAAGCGTGAAGTCCATGATGAGGATGGGGTACTCCCGCACATTGTAGAAGCATGGAAAGCAGCAGGCCATTCTCTTCCCATTGAACAGGAGAACCTGCATTGGGCCGTTCAATCAAAAATTCCTGCTCGAGAAGGATTAAAATCGTCTTCCGCGCTTTGTGTAGCCGCTGTTCGAGCGCTTTGTGATTCAATCGACATCTCTCTGGCTGTAACCGAGATTGTTGCGATTGCTGTTGATGCTCAACTTCGCGCTGAGATTACCTTGACTGGAAGCATCGATGACACATGGGCTTGCGCTACTGGTGGTTGGAAACTTGTCAATGCCAATGAGCAAGATGTTGCACAAGGCCTCCTGCTGGAGGGTGACGGACCAAATCAAGACGAATGGAGGATTCTCTTGGTCTCTCGAGGCCCTCGAGAAGCACGTCCAGTGGTAGAGGACTTCCTCCCACATCAACAGCAATTCATACAAGCGCTCAATGCTATACAAGAAGGAAACGAGTTGGTCGCACTTACACTCAACGGCCGAGGAGTCATAGGAGCAACAAAGGATCACAGGGCCCGGATTCTCACAAACGATGCCCTCGTCAATGGAGCGAGAGCTGCTGGACTCAGTGGCTCCGGCACGGCTATTGTTATCGTCATCCCAGTCCAACTTGAAGGAGTCCTGCAACGCCTCAAATCGTGGTATCAAAGCAAACATCCTGAATTCAAACTCATCGAAACAAGATTCATGAATCCTGATAAGAACCAATCTGAGGAATAAGGCTCAAGTTCTTGAAGACGTGATGTTTGGATGGACTGAGTCCAATGAAGATGCGCTTAGGGGAAACCCTGTCCATTACGCTGTTTGGCGAGAGTCATGGTCCTTTGGTTGGAGCCTTGTTGGAAGGCGTCCCTGCAGGTCTTCAAATCGATGGTGAGCGTATTGAACAGCGCATGTTGGTACGAAGACCAGGTGGTCACTTTGCAAGCAAACGCAAGGAAGACGACGCAGTAGAGTTGCTGTCTGGTGTTCACGAGGGATTTGCAACTGGACAACCAATTCTGATTCAAATTCGCAACAACGACGCTCGAGAAAGCGATTATAGTTTCATTCCAAACCACCCAAGGCCTGGCCATCAAGATCTCTTGATGCATCTAAGGAGTGGGGGATATGCAGATTTGAGAGGCGGAGGTTCTTCTTCTGCTCGATTGACCGCGGGTATTGTTGCCGCTGCTGCAATCGTCGAACCACTCCTTGGAGACATTCGAATTGATGCCCATGTCGGAGCAATTGGCTCCATCGAAGCGGCACGAATTGATGAATGTCCTGAAGAATGGGCAGACGAACTGTGTGAACAACTTCGTTGCCGTGATTCAAGCGTTGTTGAAGCGATGAAGATGGAGATTGAAACCGTTCGAAAGGGAAGGAATTCCATCGGAAGCCGTGTCGATGTCCTTGTGTCAAACCTACCTATCGGACTTGGGGAGCCTTGGTTTGACGGTCTTGAACCTGCTTTAGGACGGGCTTATCTTTCCATTCCTGCAGCACGTGGCGTTTCATTTGGACACGGTTTCGAGGCTATTCACATGACTGGATTGGAACACAACAGTCCTTGGGGTGGTTCCAAGGAACATCCCATCCAAGAAGGTGGACAACCTGATGGAAGCATTGCAGGATTGACCACAGGATCAGACCTGTATGCAAAAATTGCATTCAAACCTCCTTCAAGTATTGCACATGAGCAAACCACGTTGGACCTTGAAGATGGCCAAAGGAAGCCACTTGTTGTCAAAGGGCGGCATGACCCTGTTTTGGGACCACGAGCAGTAAGTGTTGCCAGAGCAATGACGACGTTGGTCCTTTGCGACCTCATACTAAGGAAACGTGATGCACTTTGAATCGTCGGATCATTCACAAATTTGGAGGTTCATGCCTCCGTGAACCGGATGATATCGAAAAAATCGCTGACGTTATTCGTGGAGACGATCAAGCCATCCTTGTCGTCTCTGCGTTATGGGGGACAACAGATCGATTGTATCGAGCTGCAGCAGACCCTCGATATGCAAGTCGATTGGTACAGGATTTGTCAAAACATCACCTCAGATTCGCACCTGGTCTCGATTCTTCAAAGAATGCACACTTGTTCTCAATGGTCCTTCATAATCTGAAAGATGCTCTACGATCCTTAGCGCAACATCCTGATGATCAATCTGCTTTGAACAACCTCCTCGCATCTGGAGAACGTCTCAGCGCCCTCGTTGTCGCCCA
>Ga0255759_10003964_pt1 | contig 12880 bp, 15 predicted proteins | sample 101ome_20_FD_179959 | JGI IMG/M metagenome (GOLD analysis project Ga0255759, IMG submission 179959) | Coastal salt marsh microbial communities from the Groves Creek Marsh, Skidaway Island, Georgia - 101404AT metaG (version 2) | ecosystem: Environmental > Aquatic > Marine > Intertidal zone >...
AGCTGCATTAGCAATATCTGAAAGTGTTTTTGATGTTTCTTTTAAATCACCAGATTTGTAAATAGATTTACCTAAATTACCAAACTCTTGAATTTTTGATAGAATTTGTTCTGAACTAATTTTAGGTTCACTTTCAGTTGTTCCATATTTTTCTTTAACTAAATTTGTTAAAGACATAGTGTTATGAAACGCTGGTCTAGAAACAACTCCACCTGCTAATGTAAGTGTGTGTTCTTTTAATAATTTTTTTAGTTTTAATTTTGACATATTTTTTCCTCTTTAATAAATATAAAGTTTTTAAATTTTCCTATAAATAAGTATTCATACCGGTATGTTTTTTAAAGAACTTTTGTAATTGGTCTCCGTAAACTCTTTTTTCTACGGCTTTAACTTTTTTATTACCCATTCTAACTTGTGCAAATTCCATATCGTATAAATCTAGTGATGTTAGTCTTATTGTTACTAAATTTATACCTTTTGCATTTCTACCGATTTTAAATAATAATTCTTTTCTTTTTTTATCAATTGTTAGTGGTTTAGCACCTGTCATCGCCATAAATCTTTTACCACCTAAATGGTTCAATGTGTCTTTTGCTTGTGAAGTAGTCATTTCATTTACTTTTTCTGGGTTGTAAGATGCTAATCTAAGTTGTTTTCCAAATTTTTTCCACAAATTCATCATAAATATGTATAATTGTTTTTCGTTCATCTTGTCAACTCTATCTCTTGCTTTTTGTGATGCTTTCTTGTATACTGCTTGAAATAATTTTGCTGTCATTACATCAACGGTTTTACCAGCAATTTTACCATATGAATAATCATCTGCCATTTTCATAATTTTATCCACACCTTTACCTTCATTTACCTTTCTGATTCTTGATTTACCTTTTTCTGGGTCGTAATCAAAGTTAGGTTCTTTTGGAAACCTTTCTCCGTTTTTAATTTTGTCTTGTCTGACTGCAAAAACTGATTCTTTTTTATTTAAAATTCTTGCAATTAAATCACCTTTGTATCTAGTTCCGGTGTTTCTATATGCTTTACTAATATAGTTATAAGATTTGGCTACTGCGTTTTTTGCAGTTCTTTGATTAAATCCAAGACCTTGTAAGTATTTAATGATTTGGTCTTTTTCTTTTTTAGATTCATTTACTGATTCAACCGGATTTAATAAATAATTAGTTGCTTTTTCTAAATAATTCTGTGATAAAGTAATTTTGTCTGACCACCAACTTGGTAATGAATCTTCTTTGTTCATTCCGTTTAATTTGTTTAGTAGTTTATTTGAATCATCAACCATAATCATTACTTTTCTTTTTGATGATGCGACATCTGTGTGTCCGTCTTCGTTTACTGCTTCTTTAATATCTTTTTTTCCGGTTAATGTATAACCCAATACTTCTGCATTTTCTAATCTTTCTTTTTCAAATTTTTTCTTTTCTGTTTTGGTTAAAAATTCATCAGAACCAAATCCTTCTTCTTTTAATTCTTTATCTTCTTCTCCGGTTCCACCAGGTGATTTTAATTTATAATTAGGGTCAACTGCAGACATTGTGTATCCACAACTTTCAACATAATCCTCAACCATTGTTCTGATTTTTTCACGAAGTTCTTGTTCTACTTTTTTAGGAAGTCCTTTGTGTTTTGTAGATGCGAAATCTTCAACATCTTTCTTTTTCATATCGTCTGCCGCGTCTTGTGCTTTTTTAGAAAATTTAGACGCTGGTTGGTCTCCTTTTTGTATTGCTCTAACAATACCCATAAATTTTTGTTGTTGTTTTGATTGAGCAGGCATTATTCGTTTGCTCCTTGAACTATTTTTTTACCTCTTTTTCCACCGGATTTATATTCTATATCTTTCAATATATCAGGTAAACTATCTCTTAATTGAAATCCACCTTCATCATTTAATAATTTTTTAATATCTTGTAATAATCTAAATCCACCAAAGTCTCCAATCAATCTATTACCAATTTTCTTTCCTTTGGTATCACGAAATACATCTGATACTTTTTGGTTGTTAAATTTATCAAATTGATTGTATGCTCTTAGAACTTGTCTCCATTTTGGAAACAATACTGAACCTAATCTTTTTGGAACACTATAATCAACTCTATCTGGTTCATTAAAGTTTTTAGGATTTTTTAATGCTCTTTCTAATTTTTTAATCAAAAATGAAACCGGTTCTCTAATGAAAGGTGGTTTCCAATGTCCTAAATTCCAAATTGGTGTAATGTCTTCTCTATCATCAAAGTCAATACCAACAATATCTATTTTACTAACTAATTTTAAAAATTCTCTCATTGATTTAATTAATGGAACGGCGTGATATTGTAGATTGATGTATCCGTATATTGTAGATTTGGCTTTTCTTACTGGTGGTTTCAATACCGAAACCATATTTTCGTTTAGTTGATTTTGTTGGTGTTTTTTCATTACACTATCTAGTGTAGGTAATGGTTCACCAAACTTTCTTTCCCAAACCTTTCCTTCTTTTAATATAGTTTTTAATTTAATCATTTTATAAAAATCCTAATAGGTTATCTAAATCTCTTAATGCTCTACGATTACCTTTCATTGCAGCTAATATAGCCATTGAGTATCGTCTTCTTTGACTTGAAGAACCAGCATCTAATACATCTAATAAATCATCTGCTTCAATACCATACTTCGTTACAAATTTGTGAATATCATTTATTTTCCTACCAAGTATTTTTGCTAACTTTTCAGTATCTTGGTCTGGTCTTTGTTCACTTAAAATTTCTTCTTTTATAATTGATTTTAATTTAATCATTTTCTTCTTCGTCCGTATTTATTAAATCTATCTCTTACATCATAAAACAATTGTGATAATACATTTCTTTTAGAAAAACTTGCATCTTGAAGTTTTCCAGATTTAATACTTCTAACCAAATCAAATTTATCGTATTTACCAGTTTTCATATCTGATGTAAAAATACTAACAGCTCGTTGTTGAGCTTTTCCTATTTCTTTTGATGCTTTATTTACTGCATTGATTGAAAGTTTTTGAGCTTCTGGATTTGAATATCCAGGACCAGTATCAGTAATACCGGTAAATTTTTCATTTATGTGTTGTTTTGCAATGTTTTGAACATCTAAACCAAATTCTATTACTTTTTTCTTATAAGATAATTGAAGTTCGTTGGCTGATTTTTTCATACCTTCTTTATTTAAAAGTTTAACAAGTTTTTTAATTTCATTTTTTAAATAACCAATATGAAATTGTATATTACGAACTGATGATTTAAAAGCTTGTTTATCTCTTGGACTCATTTGTTCTGATAAATCGTTTGAAATATCACGAAATTTGTTAAACTTTTCGTATATTGCTCTTAATTGTGTGTCTTTTGTTCTTGGCACTACATACTCCTTTTTGGTTTATTTAAGAAACTTCTAATTACACCAATAGTTATTGTAATTCTTTGTAATATATCGTCAAAAGCTTGTTCATCTTTTCTTTTTGCTACTTTTTCTAAATCAAATGCTGATTGTCTTAAACCTTTTGCCATTAATTGAAGTTTTCTATCACCGAAAACATTAATACCGGCTCTTTTTGAAAGAGCTCCTTGTTCATCAATATCTTCTCGTGGGTCAAAGTCACTTAAATCATATGGTTCTTCTGGTTCATCCTCTTTTACACTATGTTTTTCCATTACGCTTGAAAATGTTGGTAATGGTTCACCAAACTTTCTTTCCCAAACTTGAACTTCATTTAGTAAGTCAAGTGATTTTTTCAAGTATACTTCTGATATTTTTTTAATATCAATACCGACATTAATACCTTTTTCATCATAAGCATCTTGATAGTAAAAATCGTCTATATCGTCATCATCCATTTCTTTTCCGTCAGCGTCAAACATTTTTCCATCTTTTATTTTAACACCATTTAATTCATATTCACCTTTTATCTTTCTAACATCATCTGCGAATTGTTGTGGGCCTGATGATTTGATTTTTCCATCTTTAATTTTAGTTCCTACTTCTACATCTTTACCGCTTAAAGCTTTAATTATATCGTTTCTAACTTCATTTTCTTTTTCTTTAAAAGCATCTAATTCTTTTTTGTATTCAGCATCTGGTTTGTAATCTCCTGATTTATCTATTGAAGTTGGTGGGTCTAACTTATCTATTTTATCTATTAATTCTGGATAATCTCCAGTAAAGTTTAATACTTGTTTAACCAACCCACTATGTTGATATGGATTTAGTCCACTTTGCAAACCTTTTACTAATGTATCTTTTGTCCCTTGCATTCCACCTGGGCCACTTCTGTCAGGCACCTTCTTTGGTTCTGATTTTGGTTTATCTTTTTTAAATAAACTAGCACCTTTAACTTTTTCTGGTTTATCACTAGTTTTTTTATCTAATGGTTCTGCTCTTCCACCTTTGATGGCTTTGTCCATTGAATCTTTAGATTTGTAAACTACGGTTCTACCAGTTTCTTTTGATTTGGCTTTGAATTCTTGTTCTGTGATTAGTGTTTTTAATTTTAACATAATTTTTCCTCTAATAATATCTTATAAAATCTATTGCTTTTTGTGATAAAATACTTCTACAATCATTAACGACATCAGCTGCATAACTATCTACATATTTATCAAGAGCCATTGATTTATCTTTATCTGACTCCTTTAAATAATAACTATATTTTTCATACAATCTTGATGAACGCTGTGATATTTCACTAGCGGCTTTAAATTGATTACTATCAAGTTTGTCTGATGCATTTTCTCCGTATTCTTTTTGTATGATTTTGATGTATTTTTTCATTGTTGGACTTTTTAAATCCATAACTTCTTTCATCATTTTATCAAGATGTTTTACGGTTTTGTTAACCATTGCTTTAATCTTTTTTGGGTCGTTTTTCATTTTTTTAACCAAATCAGAATATCTTTGTTTTTGTTGTTTTGCAAACTCTTTGTGGTCAATAAATTTACTTGCACCATATCTAGCAGCTTGTCTAAGTTCTGCTTTTCTTTGAGCTCTCATAAACTCACCACCTTTTTTCATATCAATATGATAATATTCTAATCCAGGAATATCTTGAATTGCGTTTAAACTTCTGTATCCAAATACATCTAGTCCAACCATTTGTTTTGAATAACTATCTACTTCACCTGCTGTTCCAATCTCTGCTCTATAACTTGAACCAGTGTATAAAGCTTTTCCGTCTTTTAATACTGCAACAAGTCTTCCTTTTGTAAGACCTACATATACTCTACCACTACTATAATAACCTTGTCTTACTTTACTTGGTAGATATTCTACATTTTTACCAGCAACTGCAATAACTAAACCTTTTTTCTTTGGTGTTCTTAATTTTTCAATATGATAATCTTCTATTTTATCCCACTCAACTCCGTATCTTTTTGCTGTTTGTGAAAAGAAGTCTCTATTCAGACCACCATACCCACTTGCTAAATTTCTTAAAACATCACTTTTAAATGCTTCAGTCAACATCATTGACTTTTTGACATTTTGAATTTCTTCTTTGATTATTTGTCTTAATTGTGATTTAGTTATTTTCATTTCTTTATCCTTTTGCTTTCATCATTTGTTTATGTGTTGCCCAATTTTGTAATACTGCTTGGAAAAATCCTCTCCTATTGGTTTGAAACATATAATAAACTTTACCAAGTCCATATTCATCTATTAATCTTTGTAATGCTTTTTTTTCATCACTTTTTTTAATAGTTTTCATCATATCAGAATACATTTCTCTTGGTGATTCCATTTCTAACATCATCATATCTTTATAAACTGACATTTATTTCTCCGTAATGATGTCTTGTATTAATTGTTCTGTTCTGCACCAAATACCACAATCTGGTCTTTGTTCGTATTGTTGAGTTTTATCAACTGATTCATTCATTGGTGATAAAAATGCTCCGTGAGTTGAAGGATTTGATACAAAGTCAAATGCAATTAACTCAAAGTCTGGTTGAACTTCTTGAGCTCCACTCTCACCTATTGTTTCTACTGAACCTAATCCTCTTGAACTAATACCTAGTTTGATACCTGATTTAAATAATTCTTTTAAAATGTTTCCACTTGGTGTCCCCAATACTTCTACGGTACCGACTAAATCATTTCCGTTAAAATGCATTTCCATAACATTGTGTGATGCATTCTGTAAGTTTACTACTGAAGAATCTGGGTGGTCTAATTCACCAAGTGCTCTTTTTTGTTGAATAAAGTTTTCTGTATATTTTTTTGCTTCTCTCATCAACAAGTCTTTTGGATATACTCTACCATTTTGATTTTTAGCATCAGCTCTTTGTAATACACCTTTAACAATTAACTTTCCGTCATTTGTTGACATAGACTCAGTTATTTGTTGTGGTGTAATCTCAAATGGAATATAATCTACTATTAATTGTTTCATTATTTTACCTTTTTCTTTAGTCCTAACATAGTTCTCATAAATTTTGTTACATTAGAACGATATTCTTTTTTTAATTCTGTGGATAATTTTTTATTTACTTTATCCTTATTTAAAACTTTATCAAGTTCATACATTGCTTTACGAAACTCAGCTTCTTTTTTTTGTAGTTTTCTTACTACTCTGGAAGCTTTAGCTTTATCAGCAACGCTCTCCGACAAGTTCATTATTTTAAATTTCCTACTTTTCCTGCTAGTTTTACTAACTTTTCTGAAATATTTTTTAATGCTTTATGTGTAGTTTTCCAATAATCTCTTGAATCTACTTGTAATTCATTTTTTAATTTTAAATTCATATTAATTGTTTTATTTAATTCGTTTAATGAATTACGAACTTCACGAATAGATTTACCAATTTTTTGTTTTGGTGTTAAAGATTCGTCATTTCTCCAATCGTGATAACGACCTTCACCTAACATTTGTTTGTTTTTAAAAATTTGCATAAGTTTTACCATTGCTTTTTCGGCTTTTAGAAGTGTTTCATAATGTTTATTGTAATCCTTTTTTCTAAGTTCTTTATCACCAATATAAGTTGCTTTTGAAAAGTCTTTTTTTAGATTACCAATACCTTTTACGAGATTTCTTAATGCGTTGACTTCTTGTTTGGTAACTTCATTTACTTTTGTAAATCCTGTTGAGTTTGTTGAGATATCGTCTTCTTTCTTTTTATCTTGTGCTCTTTTTTTCTTTGATTGAAAAGCGTAAGGTGTTTGTGGTGGCCCTTCTCCTCCGTCTAAATTACCAGTCATTGAAGCTTCACCGATTTGTTCTTTTTTCCAACCACCTCCGGCCGCTTTGTATTGTTTTGCTGCCCAAGCATTTGCATAAGCACTTGGATATACATCAAACTTTTTCTTTGCTTGTGATTTATAATAAGACCACTTTGATGGATTTGTTGGTGTGTTTTTTTCTAAGAATAAGTTAAGTTTTTCTTCTAATGATACTTCTTCTTCCACCATTTCAATGATGAGTTTTTTTAGATTATTTAACGCTTGTGACATCTTTTAATTCCTTTATAAGTTCATAGTATCTCATTAAAGAAATAACTTGATTATCTTTAACGACTGACTTAGTTGTAAAGTTTTTAGCTTGATTAATAGCTTCAGTTAATTTAATTTTTACCACTTTATCATTTACTTTTCTGGATAGTGATTTTAACTCGTTTACAACCTTTGTGATTTCTTCATTTATGAACTTACCAAAAGAATTAGAATTAGATATATTGTTAATGTATTCTCTTAGAAGTGATTTTTGTGATTCTGATAAATTGGTATATTTTTTGTTGAATTTATCAACCAAAATTTGATATGATAATAATTGAGTATCTCTTTCTTCTTTTCTCAATGTTTCCACCAATGAACTTGGTTTTTGTTTTTTTGGTTTAGAAGTGATACTTTCTAAAATAGTGTATTTTGTATCAATAATTTGTTTTGGATTAAAATCTATTTTTGTTGTTTCTACTAAAAACAATTTGTAAATAGACGCTAATGTTTTGTAATTAGATACTCTTGTGTTAAAGAAATCTTTAGCTGAAAAAGTTTCTGATATTTCTTTAATTAAATTGTATTTTTCTACTTTTAATTCTTTATTACTAATTCTTTGTCTTGTTTTAATAACAGCTTCTAGTAATTTTTCTGCTCTTGCTTCTTCTTGATAAGAATTGGTTAAAAGAATATCATATAGTTCTTTCTCTTTACCTAATGCAGTGTTTTCATTAAAGTATTTTTTTAATAAACTTACTGATTTTGATTCTTTATTATTTAAAATGTCAGCTGTTACCTGTCTTGTCAAAATTTCAAATAATAAACCTGTATTCTTTATCTTAGAATGTTTTATTTTTTGGGACATATTTATTCCTTAACTCCTATTTTTATAAACACCAATCCTTATTGATATACTCTATCAATTATAAATATAATGTAAGTAAATAATTAATCAATTTAATTGTCATTTAAAGACGAAGAAACTTCATTTTTATATTCGTTACCAACATCTTCGGCTTCATTGATTATTTTCTTATCAACTTTTGATTTTAATTTGTCTAAACCTAATGATTCTCTATATGCTTTGCCGTATCTTGGACTAGAACTATGAAGTTTTTTTCTTTCGTGATTACCTAGTGGGTCACGACCTCTTGCACTTCCGTCTTTTCCGTAATGTGGCATCTCTTTAGGTCTTCCAGCACCTTCCCAACCGCCTTCAGGAGAACCACCTTCTTCACCGATTTCTTCAGTTCCGGTTCTACTTGCTAGTTCTTCTTCTGATTGTTGTTGTTCTTCTTCTGCAGCTTGTTTAGGGTCATTACCTTCTGTTTTAATTGACTCGTATCTAAATTCTGTTATTTTGTCTTCTACGATTTTTTCTTCAAAAGATTTAATTTCGTCATCAGAAAATCCAAAAATTTGTTTGTAAGCCCACTCTTTAGGTGTTACTGAATTTTCTGCAGTTAAATCATTGAACGCTGTTATTCGTTGTCCTAACAATTCTAACTTTTCTTGTTCATAGATTTTAGATGGATTTGTCAATTCTAAATCAAAGTTTACTAAGTCTTGGTCTGTATATCCTTGTGAATATAAATGAACAATACCAATCTTAGTTAATTCACTAACCATAATTCTTTGTATTCTTTCTACGGTTCTAGCAAATCTAACATCTTCTGCCGCTAGTGTTGCTTTTGATTCACCAGCTTTTTCAGCATATCCATAATAAGGCTGTGGTATTTTCAATGATGCTAATAATTTGTTTCTTAAATATTCAATATCGTCTGTTGTTTGATATTCTAAACCACTAAGGTTTTCTATTCTTGTTCCACTATCTCCACCACGAACAGGTAAGAAGAAGTCTTCTGTGATGTTTTGGATATTGTATTTTAAATTGTATTGTCCGTTTTCGTCAATAACCGGAGCTTTCTTCATTTTACCAACTATTTTTTGCATATATTGGTCAACTTCTGCTGGTGGAATATTACCTATGTCAATGTTGAATATTCTTTTTTCTGGTGCTCTCATAATTCTATGAATTAACATAGCATCTTCCATAAGTGATAATTGTTTCCACACTTTTCTACCACCCTCTAACATTGAACGACCATAAGGTAAGAAGTTTGAATCGGAAATCATTCTAAAGTGAGCTATTTCATAGTTTTCAAACTCTGTTTTTGCTCCTTGTTGTGTTTGTCTCACATCTCCACTTTCCAATACAAACTTTGTATAATAAGGATTTTCTGGGTCTTCACCCTCTACTCTTTGAACATCATAACTTGATAATGGTTCTACATTTGTAATACCATATTTTTCATTAATGTCAAGTTTTAAAAAGAAGTCTCCGTATTTACACAAGTTTCTTGTCCACGGGTATAAATTAAACTCAATGTTTAAAATATCGTAATATAAATTGTGTAAAACATCGTGTATTTGATTGTTGTCTGATTTAATACTTAGTATTTTTCCGTATTCTGATTTTAAAGTTGTTTCGTCTGCGTAGATATCAAGTGCTGAAGAAATTAGTGGGTCTGAATCCATTGCTTCGTAATCTCTAAATAATCCCATACGCATTGTTTTTTGATACAAAGATTGATTGTATCCACTCATTCCACTAGGACTTTTGTATAGACGAGAAAATCTATCAACTAAATCCTTACCAGCAATACTTTGAACTTGTGCTGTATCTGCTATTTTTAATTGTCTACCACCAACATTTCTCACAATTACATTTGTTGAGAATAGTCGTTGTAATCTACTGAATAAATCTCTATCGGCCATTTTTTACCTCTTATTTAATTAACCAAGTTAAATCTTCTTTTTCCCCTTTAACATCCATTTCCCAAGAATCATTTTTCTGAACTTCAGAAGTATAAATTCCTGGATTTTGTCCGATACCTTGTATTGCTCGTTTAGAAAGTTCTATACCTTCACTTCTTAACCTTAACGCAGTATCACGAACCCAAAGGGCTATTGCAAAAGACATCACAAGGTCATCATTGTATCCTTGCATTGCTTCTGCTCTGTTTCCATTATAAATAAATACAAACAACTCATCAATTAGTCTTTGAGAATGAACCACAACTGATTCTTCTCTAAACATTTCCTCTAACTTTGCAACAATCAAAGGTCTTGTCTTTTGAGTTGTTGAGAAACCAGGAACCATATTTCGTTCTTGACTTCTATATTTATTTGTCATTTGATGTTGAACATCAACATATTGCAAATCTTTACTTGTATAAAACAAGTTTGGATATTCTCTATCAATTACTTGTTGAATTGCAGCCCAACCAATATTGTTGTTTTCCACAACCAACAAAGCATTGTTATATTCACTAGCTACATTAACTAGCATATTTCCAAAATCTTGTGTAGAGATTTTACCTTTATATTCAGCTACTTGTTCCAAAGATTCTACATCTATAATATGAAACGCTGAATAATCAGTTCCATCACCTCTACTAACATCGGCACTTACCACATAATTCTTAGTATAGTTTGGTGGTTGCCATATCCAATAGTTAGAGTCTATACCTCTCTTTTCCATTGGTTCTCTTACACTACTTTCTTTTAAATTTTCAAGTAGTAAACCATCAATAACACCACGACCAGAAGTAATAAAATCACAATCACATTCTTGAGCGGCTAATGAAGGCCCTAATAATTTATCTTGTTCATCTCTCCACGCTTGTTCTCTTTCCGGGTGAACTGACCAATGTAATTTAATAAAATTAAAATCATTAGTTCCATTTTCAGCACCTACCCAAGTTTTGTGGAAAAAATTACCAACACCATTTGGTGTAGAGATAACTAAAGCTCTACCACCAGTCGCTAGTGTTTGTTGTGCGGCTCCCCATATCGTGTCTATCTTATCGATAAATGCTGCCTCATCAATAATCAATAACGACAAGGCTTCGGAACGACCTGATTCCTCAGAACTCGCTACCGCTTTAATTTGAGAACCATTTTTATATCGTAATGATAATTTGTTGTCCTCAACACAAGGTTGTTTTAACCAACCTGGTAAGTTAGCGTGCATCACTCTAACTTTTGTTACTAAGTTTTTTGCTGTTTCTTGTTTTGTAGCGATGACCAAAATATTTTTATCTTGTTGAAATGTCATCATCCACAACGCATATCCAGCAGTTAATGTTGATAAACCTAATTGTCTAGCCTTCAACACAATATTATAATCGTGTTTCATAAAAGATTCTAATGATTTTTCCTGAAAATCGTATAGATTAAAATTAACTTTACCTTTTAACGGGTGTTGAATTACTCCATACTTACCCAAAAAATAAACAGGGTCAGTTGCACATTTAGCGTATTCTCTTTTAATGGCTTCTTTTAATTGTTTATTATCACTCATTAATCAACTATTTCACCGGCAAGTTTTACTGAAACTGAAGTTGCAACTACACCAAATGTAAAATACAACCACTTGTTTTCATACCATTTAGGTTTAACAAGTTTAATCTGTTTTTCGTATAAGACTTCTCGGTCTTTTAAAATATCTACTTGTTGAGTTTTAAATGAAATTAACATTGAATCAATTTGTGCTTGATTTTCATATTTTTTCATTAACTCATCATAAATACTAATTTGCTCTGTTTGTTCCTCAACTTGAGTTTGTAAATCTTTTACTTTGTTAGCCATATTAGTGACTTCTTCTTCAGTAAAAGTATAAACTTTATCTTGAGAATAAATAAACCCAAACAAAGCCAATATTACTATTAACTTTTTCATATCTGTACCTTTATTTACTAAAATCTTTTAAGAACTCTGCGGCTTTATCAGAATCACCTTTTTCAAAAGTTTTTTCCATTTTTGTAGTTTTCTTTTTAGAAATGGTTAACTTTCTTTTTAAAGAAGTAATTTCTTTTTTGTTCTTTTTCTTATTCTTTTCTAACTTAGCAATTTTAGTTTCAACACTCTTTTCTTCTTTCTTAGATTCATCAATCTTATTTTCGAGTTCTTTTAACTCTTTAGATTTTTTAGAACCTGCGATAGCACCAAAGATTGTTCCTATTACTGCTAGTAGTCCAAGTAGTTTTTTAAACATTATTTTTCTCCTTACCTATAAATAGTTGGTTATATGTTTTCTCTCATTTTTTTTAAGTCTTTTATAGCATCATCAGCAAGTTTATTTAAAGCTTCTTCATTAACTTGTGCTTTTTCAATTTTAACTTCTGGAGCATCAATACCAACATCATAAATCTGGTCAACTGGTCTTTCATTTCTCCATTCTTCTATACCGACTATCATATCATCCACCCAAGCTCGTTGGTTTTTCTTTACTTTTTTTGTTTCCCACTCTTTGTACTTTCCTTCAAGTCGTAGTTTATTTTCAAAGTCAATTTGACAATCAAAACAATGTTTGTATAAATACCAAAACTTATTATCAAGTTTTTTCTTCATTGTTTTTTTACACTTGGGACAAA
>Ga0255759_10003965_pt1 | contig 12879 bp, 13 predicted proteins | sample 101ome_20_FD_179959 | JGI IMG/M metagenome (GOLD analysis project Ga0255759, IMG submission 179959) | Coastal salt marsh microbial communities from the Groves Creek Marsh, Skidaway Island, Georgia - 101404AT metaG (version 2) | ecosystem: Environmental > Aquatic > Marine > Intertidal zone >...
TTATTTACAAGATTAAGTACAGTATCAATACCTGCCGCAACAGCCCGAATAATGCTAAAAGGAGAGTTAACAATAGCCATAACTAATTCTTTTATCATTATAAGAATGCCTATTACACCCGCTAATCGCATTGCACGATCCATTTGTTTGCCCATAAATGCTGCAGCTTTACCCGCAGCAAGAAAGCTTTGCGTTCCAATATTTTTAATTACTTGATAATACTTTCGTGCTGTTAATTCTCCCCTTTTAAACAGCAACCCAGTTCTTTTAAAGAAACCCACATTTGCTTGATCCATTTTTGCAAGACTAACTTTTAAGTTGCGCACCATTTCAATATTAACACCTTGAAAAGTATTTTTAAGAATAGCGCCGCTTTGTTTATATTGAGCTTCCGCATCTTTCAACATTTTCTTAAGTTGGCCTTTTTGTTGAGGTGTTAATTCTTGACCTTTTGCAACTTTTTGTACTAGTGCGCTTCCTCCTGCTTTGTCTCCTTCCTTTAAAATACCTCTTGCCACAGACTTGGCCGAGGCAACTTTTGCATCATCAAGTTTTTTATTTGTTTTTTCTATATCTGCTTGAAAGTCTTTTAGGGCACCCTTAGCTTTATCTAACTTTTCTTTGGAAGCAGTTTCTATGTCTCCAAATTTTTCTTTAATTGCATCCATAGGGAGTGCAGCTTTACCAATACTAAGAGCCAGTAAGCCGAAAGCGGCTACTGCTGCGGCACCGCTTTTATTTAAAATATTTGCTATGCCTTCGAATACGGGAAGAATAAATTGAGTAGCACTTTTAATGATATCTTCTAAAGTTTTACTTAATTTTACAAAAGGATTAGTAGCGCCATCCACATCTCCAAAAAGCTCATTTAATTGTCTTTGGGTTTCTATAAGAACGGCTTGACTTCTTTGTGCGGCATTAAGTTCATCTCTATTACGACCAATAGCATCAGCGTATCGTTGTGTAGCTTCTTCGAGCCGAAGAGTAATACCTAATTCATCCAGTAATTCTGGTTCTGCTTTTGAGGCACCTCGAATTAAACGATCAAAAGAGTCTTGAAAGTCTCTTCCTAATGCAGTAGAGGCTTTTCTAGCACCTTCAGCAAGATCTTCTAATTGGCTTGGTGAAAAGCCTTTTGCAAGACCAATTGCAGCTGCTTCTCCCGCCTCTCTAAACCCTAAAAGACCATCACTAGCTTCTCTTAATCTCTGAGTTACAGAACCTAAAGCTGTTCCAGTTTTCTCTGCAAAGGCTACTTGTGATTGTTCGAGGAGTTTTACATCTGCAGCACGCTTAAAAAAGTTAAAAGCAGCACTTAAAGCAAAAACGTTAGAGGCTAAAACAGCATACGCAGGAACTAAACCGCTTCCTACTGTTTGACTTTGCTTAGCAAAAGATTTAGTAGTGTTTGCACCAAGCTGAGCAGCGCCTTTTTCTAATTTATTATAGCGATTTTTCTTTTTCGATAACTGATCGGTTGAAGCTCCTAATTTATCAGTTTCGGCAGCGGCTTTCTTAGCTTCACTTCCTATTATTGATAAAGTACCGTCATCGTCAACCTTAATTTTTAAGTTAATCGAATTAGCCACGCGATTTTCTCTTTAGCTTGTCATACTCCTTTTTTAGTTGTTCGGAGGACTTTTTTATAGCTCTTGAGTCTAAGAAGGATAATATCTCTAAGAAAAACTCTTTATCCTCTATTCCGTAGACTTCTATAAAATATTTTAAATTTGTATAGTCTTTTCCGACATATCCTATTTCTGGATAGATTCTATCTCCTAAAAGATTGAATGCCATTACCGCATCGGTTACTATACTTGGAAAATTTTCCCAGCCCGGGGGCATTTCTTCCGGTACTGGTTCTTTTCCTAATTGTTCCATCATCTCAAGATATTTATCTTGAGTCATTCCAGTATCACTATTCTGAAGCAGTTTTTCCAGTCTTTCTAGACACTCTTCCTTCTCTTCCACTACGAAAATTATCTAAGTCAAAGACTACCTCATTGAGCCAAGTATCAAATTCTGTAGAGTTAGTTACAAGTACTTCAGCATTTTCCTTTGAATATTCTACTTCCGTATCAGGGTCTTGTCCTTCGGTATTAATAAGAAGCAAAGTTTCTAAGTGCTCAACAGTAAGTCCTTTCCAATTTTTAATGCTTGCTTCTGCGAACTCAGTGACAAATTTATCTTCATCTAAATCTTCTACAAGCTGTCTAGTTTTTCTATCAAATTTTTGAGTTGTGCATCTTTTGCGAAGAGATGTAAGCTCTTTTCTTGAAAGATTTGCTACTTCTACTGAAAATCCGGGCAAGCCCGCAAAATCAATCCATGCCGATTTAGTATCGACCATAAGTTTTTTAAGTTCCATTCATGACCTCCTCAGTCAGTGTCGTAATTAAGTTTTGTTGCAAAATTGGAAGGATATAATGGTGAGTACCTCCAATCATAGTTTCGTAAAAATACAGGAGAGCCAGTATTTACTCTAGTTGTATAAGAAACATCCCCTAAAAAATGAATACCTCTAAAGGTGTTACTTAAAGCACTAAAATCCCCGCTTCCTGCTTTTAGGTCAAGGGAGGCGTTTGCCTCAAAATCTGACGCATACGATGTTGTTGTATCTGTTAAATATTGAGCAATCGATCCCGCTAATATTCTTTTAGATAAGGTGAACCCCGATGGATACATCGTGGTTGCAGATATAGCGTTGTTTACAGTTTTATACCCTGTCCATTGTATTTCATTTTGAAGTTCCATACTCACCCTCACAACATCCGTCATAAGAAAAGGACCATCTAAATAAATTTCCACTTTTGGAATAATATAAGTTTTATCTGTAAATGCACTGCTTGGAGTAAATCCGCTTACTCCTCTGTAAAGCTGTGCCGCTTCACCCGAAATCTGTAGAGCCAGGGGACGAGATCGCTCGATAACGTAATTCCCTGTTGTCATTACTGATTTTCGAAGGCGGTAAGTATCTGCCTGTGTTTTAATATATAAATCAAACTCAGTCACATCGACTAATAAAGTTTGTAATATAGTATAGTGATCTTCTGCTAGTAAAGGTACTTCAAAAGAAAAATTTGCAATGTTAGCTGCATTTATAACACTTTCTTCAAACAGGTCACTAGGAGAATGAATGGTAGCAACTGGATAACTTTGTTCAGAAAACGTCTGACTAAAAGTTATATTACTTACATATATTCTATATGTTGTACCCCCGCTAACTACATAAACTTCTACATCTTCTTTAAAGTTATATATTGACGGCATTTAATTCACTCTGCTTGAAGGCTTGGTTTTTATACTCCTAACTATTGTATTATAGTTTACATAAGGAGAAATGTCAAGATTTATTTTTCGTAGGAGTAATAAAAAAGGGGCCGGAGCCCCTATTAAAAAGTAGTATTTATTATACCTTATAAGTAAGAACTACTTCGTCTGTGTCATCAATTGTCTGAGGTAGTGCCATAAAGTTGGTCTCGAGAGAAATAACATCTTCAATTGAGTGCGTAGGAATCTCAATGTGCGCTGTTGCACAATTAAACTCCAGACGGTTTCCGCTTCCCCCACCAATTGCGAATACCAGTCCAAAAGAGTTAGTAACAACATTTGAAATGTTACGCAAATCTTCAAAGAAGTCTCTTGACAAGTTAGAATCAAAAGTACTAGTATCTCTAGTTAAGTAACAAGTAAAGCTTCCTGATACTGCTCGACCGCCAGTAACATGGCCTACGGGAACGTTCACAATACCCAATTCTTCCGGAGTAATATATGTAATATTATTTGAGATAGTAATATTTCCTCCTGTAAGAGTTAAACTATATGAAGATTGAAGCTCATTAGTTCCATCACTATCGGGGTCCTGAGATGTGGGAGTAACAGTTAGTGTAGTAAGTCGATTACGAATAAAGTTAGCAGTATCAGTAATCTTCTCATCAACATAACTAGTAGATGCTTCTGTACCTGCACCTACATTTGTCATAACATATAGTCTAAAACTATCGTCTGAATCCAGCCAGACATCTCCTACTGCAACTGTAGTTCCGTCTTGAGTCGTGTCTCCATTTACTGGCATCGTGGCATTTTCTTCTGTGCTTCCTGTAAAGTCAATTACTTCAGAACACTGTCCGCTCCAGTTAATGGTTGCAATACCGTCAATTTCAAAATCAACGCTCGCTTCGTTTACAACTGCATCCTTTAACTTAACTACAGAACGCGAAGCATCGCCAAGTACAAAATAAATATTTGCAGTTCCTAGAGTTGACTTGTTTGATTGATCAAAGTTAATTACAGATGAAGAACCTGCGGGAGTAATTACATTACTACCACCTCGATCAAAATCATAAGTTGAGCCATCGTAGTTATCTGCACCTGCCATTAGCGCCCAAAGAACCTCTTCTACTGCGTGAACTTCTGCAGAGCCGTCAGCAGCTCCGGCACCAGTGCCAGCAGACGTAAAAGGACGCACATATGTAGAGATGGACCACTCACCAGGAGCTAGAGAATCGTTAAAAGCACGACGACCTCTTCGGCTTACTCCTGCAGAAGATTCCATCTCTGAAAGTGTAATTTCTGAGCTATTGTTTGCTTGCGAAAAGCTAAAGCCGTCCAGAACAGGAATTTCCCATACTACACCGTCAAATTCGATGAAGCATTTACTGTCGCGGCTAAAATATAGTTGTTCTGCCATAGTAATATCTCCTATGCGTATTGAAAGGACGTGGACGTGAACATTTGTTCTTGCCAGTCGTTTCTAGTATCGAACCTCTATAAGAATTTCTCCTACGCCTAGAGGCTCTAGTACACCTTCATCAGTGTCAATACTAATGATTGTGATTTGTTGACAATTAAACTCATTATTTTGCTTGTCAAAATATTGTAAATTTGAGTTTTCTTCAATAACCGTTTCAATGTCTTCCATAAGAGCATTAAGTGCATTCTGCGCTTCTTCCTCTTGAACATAGCAACGAATAGTTACTGATAAAAATCTATCCTTGTAGCCCCCTCCTTGGTACTCTCTTGTTTCACTTCCAGCATTTAAATGAATTGCTGGAAAATCTTCTACTTCGTCCCAAAACTTTAAATATGGATGAACATTATTAGCAACATCAGATAAATATGCTCCAGACCCATCAATATTTTTTAATTTCTCTGCAAGAGCTTCTACTATATTTGCCCTTCTAGAAGTATAAGTTCTTGCTGCCATTAAATTCTCCTGGTAAAGAGTCTACCAATTGCTTGTTGTGCTGCTATTTCTCTAATAGAGTAATCAATAAGGCTCCTGGGGTCCCTATCTACACTAGAAAACTTAGATCCGCTTGAAGATTCAAAAACTTGGTAAGGATTTTTTTGATAAGTATACCCAATACTTGGGTGCCCTTTTGCAGTTAAAGTAATATCTGTAACTCTTACACTTCCTGCAAATCTTCCTGTTCTGTAATTTAGTCTAGGACTGCCCATATTTTTTGCTACTGTTTTTGGTAGTGCCGCATTTAACAATCCTATAAGCTGTAAAGTTTTAAAATTAGATTCTCGAGGTTTTCTCCTTCCCCCAGACTTTGCTACTATAGGCCCTGCTAGTTTTCCTCTATTTTTTCTTGAAGACTTTGCTTTTACTGGACTACTTTTTTTACTCTGCGTCTTTACTTTTGCAGATGTTTTTAGTTGAATTTGTTTTAGTTCTTTGTCTATTTCTATAGAAGAACCTGGATTATCTTTAACTACTTTTTTTAAAGGTTTTACTATTCTATCAACGGCTGCTTTTTGTGCTTTTTCTCGAGCATTGCTAGAGCCCCGTACTTCTGTCCAATCGATTTCTTGTACAGTAGCATCAATTGCGTCCAAAAGAGCGTTCATTTCTTTTTTCTCTAAATCTGAACGCCCTAAGTTTTGTTTTGTTTTTATAGGACGAATAATTACCCCTACTCCTGCATTTAGTCCTCCGGACTCTGTTACTACTTGGTCCCAATTTACAATTATATCAAATAGCCTTGTATACACTTTTGACTTAGCGCTTTTAGATAAATTATTAAACTGACTATCAATAATTGCTGCTAAGTTATCTCCTGCAACTTTTTGAAGTTTTGCAAAGTCTACGCCTCTGTCCAATGCAACTGCTACTGCAGCAGCGCCGCCGCCGAGAGAGCCTACAGCAGTTCCTTCTGCTCCGTGGTCAAATTGGACCTCTGAGCCCGGCTTTTTTCTGTCGTATTTTGTATTCTGTAATGTTTTAGTTCTAGTAATAAAATCTTCGTTAAATTCGTGGTACTTCTTTTTTATACCTGCAAAATCAGTGCCGAGAAAAAATATATTTCTACCTAAAGATAGTCGATTTTGTGCTAAAATATTTACAAAATATGTCTTTCCTGAAATATCAGGAAAAGGTTTAGAAGTTGTAATAAAATGTTCCTTAACTTCCGCTCGATACTTTTTACGCTCGTACGTTGTTAGTTTTCTTCCTATACCTGCTTCCATACCTAAAACTAAAGCAGACACAGCTTTTCTATCTAATATTAGACACTGACTTGCTTCTTTTGTAGATAAGACTTTTCGAGCAGCTTCAGAAACAATATTTCTTTCCGCTCGTTCTACATCCTGTAGAAGCTTTAAACTTACTTCTTCTCTAATACTATTAGAGCTCATTAAAAGTTTTTATACAAATCAAGCACTCGCTTGATATGATCCGGAAATGCTACACTGTTCGCTAAACTAGTTGAGCCTTGATTTTGTATGCTGGCTCCGCCTAAAGTTCTTCTTTCTTTGTGCTCATCTCTTAAATAATAAGTAATAAGGTCTACCACTGCTAGTTTTAAATCTTCGGGGCAACTACTATATCCTGCGGTATAAGTAACTCTTACTGACCCCGCTCCTTGTGGCCAATTTTTATAAGTACGCCCCGTTACATAAAGTACGCTGTCTGTGGACGCATCCAAATAATACTCAGTAGTTGGAACAGTAGAATAATTTTCATCTACTGAATCTCTTTTTTCTACTGATACTATCGTATTTACAGGGCTTTCTGTAAGTTGTACTATATGAGTAGCCCAATTTATACTAAAAAGTTCAACTTTATTAGTAGAATAGTAATCTATTAATGAATTACCACAATAAGTTTTTACTAATTGACTCACAGAAGGAACTAAAGTTGATAGACGCAGGTCTTCTTTAGGACTGCTAATTCCCTCTATTTCTTTATACTCTGCTAAAGTAATTAAATCTGCCATAAGTCAATTAATAAAAACTTGGGGAGGAAGCCCTCCCCAGTTTATAAAAAGCGTTTCTATTAAGCTGCGAAATCGATCTTAACAGAAGGCTCGTTACCTGCACCATCACCAGGCAGAATTTCTTCGAAGCCAAGTGACTGAGAAGCTACGATTACACGACGCTGGTTCATGACTTCGTAGTCTTGCTCAACTGATACACCTCGGAGTCGAGGAGTAACGTAGTTACGGGTATTAACTGCGAAAGCAGCCGGAGCGCCTGCAGCCTCTGACGGGAACTCTTCAGATACAACTACGGGAGTACCGTAAACTGCACCGATAGTGCCCACTACTCGTGCTGCCAAATCAGAACCAACTTCATCCAGAGTCTGGAAGTTAGCATCATTCAACAGGTCAAAGTAGCTATTCTGGCTAACAACAAAAGCCATATCAGCAGGGTTCAGACCATACTTACCCATGTCTTCGCGAGCTGCCAGCAGTACGCCTGAAGTCAGTCGAGTTGAAGAACCAATTGACAGGGTAGTAGCATGCGTAGCTGCATAGTTGTCGAGACCAGAAATAGTACCGTTACCATTGAGGATAACGTCTTCTACTGCACGACCATGAGCACGAGCTACTGATTCGATCAGCATAGGCATCAAGTTGATGAGTACCTGCTCGTCTACGTCATTGTCCATAAAGGTGCTAGAAACCAGACGATAAGCATTAAGTACTACTTGCTTCGCGTTATACTGGTTAGCAGTTACCTGAGGACGGTTCTCCAAGTTGCCGCTGGTAGCTGCGGTTGCCCAAGCAGCTTTGCCTGCGTCAGTTTGGATCGGCAGTACAGTTGCACCACCATTGACAGGAATCTCACGGAACAGTCGAGCTACTTTCAGCTCATGCATGATTTCCTTTTCGATCAGAGAAGAAACTTCCTGGTCGATGTCAGCAGCGTTAGCAGCGTAGTTTACGCCAGCCTTCTGCTGCAGGTCCTGAGCAAAATCAGTGTTCCAACCTTTACGAGTCATTACACCCAGCATATGAGCGGTCAAAAAGTCACGACCCCACTTACTGATGTCAGACTTTTCAACGCGGTCAGCGAATACACGCTTTGAATCACGCATTTTAGAGATTTCTTCTGACTTCTCTTCGAGCTCACTCTTATACTTGGCAAGGGTCTCTTCCATATCAGCATTACGCTTGTTCAGATCTGCTTGCACATCAGCCAACAGACGGTCAGCACCTGACTCGATGCCTGTCTTAATAGCTGTCTTAACTTCTTCTTCTTGCTGAGCTTTAGCTTCGGCTTCTACCTGAGCTTTCTCAGCAGCTTCTTGGGCGGCCTTTTCTTCGGCAGCCTTTGACTCAGCTTGCTTCATTGCGATCTTAGCAGCAGTCTCCTCTGCTACTTTCTTCGCAAAAGCTTCCAAGTCGATTTCGGGAGTTTTTACTTCTTCCGACATTTTGATCTCCTCTCTTGCGGATTTTTCCGCTTCGTCCGGTGTGTCACTAGCTAACGATGATTTTTCGTCCTTAGCCAGAGACTGACCGGCTAGATCTACACGATTGGTGAAAGTTTTCTTGAACTCATTATACTCTTCCATAGAGTCAAATGACTTCGCCAGAGAAAAAGTTGCTGCTTGATTGCAAGGTACCGATACAACCGATACTTCAAACAACTCAGCATCCTTAATCTTTAAACCGTCAGTTTCCGCTAGGTAATCAGCATCCTTGACTCGGAAACCAACAGAAAAAGCTCCAAGAATGCCTTCTTTTACTAACTGTGCCACAGAATCTGGCGCAGATTTAGAAATTTTTGCCTTTAGTTCAAGTCCATTATCAGTGACTTTAAGTCCTGTGGCTCTACCAATAGGCTTATTATAATCATGATTGAAAAGAATAATAGGGTTCTTTTCAAAATTGCGAAGTCCACCTTTTGTCCAAGCTTCTGCCATAATAACATCATTTGCACGATCCTCATCATGTGTACTTGCCATACCGCAGATATGAATGCTTCCATCGTCCTCATCTAGTGCTTTAAAGGTGGAGGTAAGATTAAAAATCTTTTCCATCAGTCTTCACTCTTAGTGTCTGCCGGAGCAGCCTTGCTCAAAGCTTCAAGGGGGTCCTTTTTAGGGGCCGCCTTAGGCTTTGGGTCAGTTTTTGGCTTCGGAGATTTCTTGGGAGCATTAATCTGCTTCCAAGCATCAGGCATTTCATTTTCAAGAATGCCTACCATTCGAGGCCAGTTACCAAAAAGATTAAAAATAAGTCCAATTCTAACCGGAACATTTGAATCTTTTTCCCATTCATGTCTAGTCATTACATGACCTACTTCAAGCATATGCATCGCAATATCTTGTAGTACTGCCATTCGCGCTCTAGCTCTCGCCATTAGTTTCTCCTTCTTCTGTAGGCCTTCCGCCTTCATCTGGATTTACCGCACTGCCCGCAATATTTGCAGGTACTCTAAGGTCGTCGAATCCTTCAATAGGGGCAAAATTAATTGCTTCTCTTGCTTCATTTGGGGTAATAATTCCTGTATTCACTAGAGCAGAGTAGTACTGTGCTTGGTCTCTTAACTCCGGCTGTAGCGCAGGAATATTAGTGGCATCTTCGATAATTTCAAACCCAAAAAACCTTTCTAAAGCAAAATTTAGTTTTCTTACTATTGGAAGAATTGTCTCCAAGTAGTAAAGTCTCATATTTGGTCGAAGGTTCGCATTGTTTCCAGAATCTAAAAGAATCGGTGGAATACCAAGCGACTTCAAAATAATTTTTTCGTTTTCTGTAATTGCCGATTGAAAGTCAAGCTCTTTAAAGTTGACATTTGAAATACTATCCACTTCAATTCCGCCGTCGAGAATAAGAGGTCTACGACCCCCTGCATCTGGTCGATACCGTGCAGTCCAAGACTGAATCATTCGCTCTTTAATTTTCTCTGAAAGAGTATTTGGTGATTTGAGTACAAGACCTGGAACTGCTCCGTTCTTAAAAAAGTTATCCTGAAACTCTCGCATATTTTTCATAAGAACCATAGTACGAAGTGCAGGCTTTAATCTTGATACTCCTCGATAGATTGAGTAAAAAGAATTTTCTTTTACATGAATAATCTCATTAGGAGAGTAATTAATTGTTTCATTATAAGTAAACTTCTCAATGTAAGTAGTTTCACTTGCATGAATGTGCATTTTACTTGCTGGGAGATGATAGAGATGTACTCCATCAAAATAAATAAAAATATTTCCATCAAGTAAGTAATCAGTAATTAAATTACGTCGAAAGGTGCTAATATCTTGAAAAAGATTCGGCTCTTTATTCAGCAAAAGATTAACACGCGATCTTTTAATGTTCTTTACAACACTAGTTGTATTTAGTTGACCACCGACTTTTGCGTCAATTTCTGCACAGTCGTCAACAATCATGTTAACGCCGCGATTTACAATCTCTAAGTCTTCGTAAGCTCGCTCATAGTTAACGTGCTTTTCACGAGGAGCTTCAATCTTATGGTCAAAGTATGGCTGTGCGGGATTTAATTTCTCCTCTACACTTTCATCTTTCCAGAAGTTATACCAAGCCATGCTTTCCTCTTTGAATCTCTACCCAACGTTTTTGTTTAGGCGCTGAATGTAGTGTTGGGTTTCGCCCGTAAATAGAATGTAATTTTAAGTGGTGCGCATGGCATATGGTGACAGTTTCTTCGTACAGTTCTTCAATATGCTCATTTATAAACTCATCCCGAAAGTTCCGAATGTCCTCCATAAAGTAGCCTTTCTCTTTGACCCACTTTTGAAGTAACGGACTCAAGCTGTAATAGTGATGAAAGTCGAGTTCGGCATCAGTTCCACAGATATAGCACTCTGTTCCTTTTTCGTACCTTGCTTTTGCCTTATCCCGAATATACTTTACGGGATCTCGTTTTAGCTCTGTCATCTTTAAATCTACTACTTTTTATTAACGAAATTATATCGTGAGGGAACTAAATTGTCAACTACTATTTTTCTGTGGTCCCTTCAGAAACCAGTAGAAGACGTCTCAAATGAATACATTGCATATCGTAACGCATCGGCCATATGTGACGCCATGTTATGTTTTGGTTTTTCTCGTGCCAAATTCGGATTCGGGTCCCACTGATATTGATCGAGTGCTGCTAAACTTTCCTTACATCTTTGGTCTACGAGAAGATTATTATTGTCAACAATAGCAGCCACATGAGCGATGCCGTCCAGAACAGACTTTTTGGCATTAATGGTGGATATATCATAATTTTGAGCAAAGTCAAACCGAGTTTGCTGAGCTGCTGAATCAATGTAGATATAATCAATATCCCACTTTTCCACAAGTCTGCGAATTTCTGCGGCATGCTGTTCTGTAGTTTTTTCTGCATCTAAATATTCATCAAGTAAAAAGTATTTCTCAGTATCCCAGTCATACCCTATGACGCAAAAAGCGGTGGGATCGCGATACCCCACATCAAGGCCTGAAAATATATCCATTTTCGAGGTGTCGAGTTCTTCCAGATTTTCAATGCATTCTTCGTGATTAAAGTTCCAAATTTGTCCTTCGTAGGTATTGAAATCTGCTTCGTATTCCTGCCGAAATTCGGCTTCGGACATACTTTTTCGAGCTTCCGAGATATCAGTTTCAGACATGCGCGGATTATCTTTATAAGTTGCTCGTATCGAAGCCCATTCTGGAAATTCATCTGTAAACCCTCTGTTAAAAAACTCTGCAAACCAGTTATTTTTTCCTCGTGGAGTCGAAATAAACAGTGCTTTTGAGTTATCTTTGTCGAGTGTAGGACGTAACGCAACATTAAAAGCTTCTTTTCCGTCTGCCAAAGCTGCTTCGTCAAAAATAATGAGGTCATATGAACGACCTACACAGGAATCGACCTGATTAATAGACCCCATTCTTATTGTAGACCCATTAGTCAACTCAATTACTTTGTCTTTCGCGTTATCTTTCGCAACTTCTAAGTCAAAGTGCTTAATAAGTTGTCGTTGTAAGTCGAAAGAAATCTGAGACAAGGCGTAGTTTGGTGACATTATTAGAATATGTGAACCAGGGACTAACGATACTAATTGTCCAATTATATTTGCGATGTATGTCTTGCCTTGACGCCGCGATATTGCTGCAGTTACAAAGCGATACTTGTTGTTATTTATCGCATTTATGATCGCCATTTGAGACGGAAGAGGTGTTACGCCGAGCAAATCCAAGTATGGATCTACTGGAAGTTTGAGAAACCTCGTCTCAGATTGAAAATCGACAATATGCTGGGAGACTAAGTCTCTCCTACTAATTTCTACAGCCATAATTATTTTTCTTTTGCTTTTCCTATATTCAGTGCGAGTACATCAATTACTTTATAAAACTTTGCCCACAACTTATCGTCTACGGGTGTGGGTGTAGTCGCTGCGATTGCAGAACAAACACAGCAAATTATGGGAAGTGCGTATAACACTTCAAATACTGTTAAAATAAAACTTATCATTTCTTACCACTCCAGGCTTGAGCACCGAAAAAGGCTGCTACTAACCCCGCTACGGCTACAAAGTATGTGGGAGCCATATCTCCAAGAATATTTGCTGCTTTATCTAACTCAATAAAATCAGTTACAACAACCATTCCAGGATACATTAACATTCCAAACAGAGCAAACCAAGTCATATTT
>Ga0255759_10003976_pt1 | contig 12849 bp, 12 predicted proteins | sample 101ome_20_FD_179959 | JGI IMG/M metagenome (GOLD analysis project Ga0255759, IMG submission 179959) | Coastal salt marsh microbial communities from the Groves Creek Marsh, Skidaway Island, Georgia - 101404AT metaG (version 2) | ecosystem: Environmental > Aquatic > Marine > Intertidal zone >...
GAACTGCAACAATTGAAGTTCATAAAGATTCGATAGAAAAAGGAGAAAAAGTATTAATCATTGATGACCTTATAGCCACAGGAGGAACAGCTGAAGCTGCAGCAAAAATAGTCGAGATTTCAGGGGGTAATGTTGCAGGCTTTATATTTGTTATTAATTTATTTGATCTTCCTGGAAATGATCTACTTAAAAAAAAAGGATATAAAACGGAAAGTTTAATTGAATTTCCTGGGCACTAATTAATTATTTTTAATAAATTCTTTTATATAATCTTTCAGATTGATATGTCCGAAGTGTGTATACATTTTATTAGATAAGTTTTTATTTGTAACAGCTGATGCATATCTCTCACCCGCTCTTTTAGGCAAAAACTTTATTTTAGTGTTAAACATTTTTGCAACATCTAAAATTGAATAAGATTTTTTATTGGCTATGCTATAATGTCTACAAAGATTTTTTTTCCATGCAGAATAACAAACGTTAATCGTATCATCTATATGCGTAAATCTTCTTGTTTGAGTTCCAGGCTTTACAACTGGTAAGGGTTTACGTCTTTTGTAATGATCCTCAAATATTCCTATGACGGTAGACATGTTGCCTTTACAAATTTGGTGAGGACCGTAAACATTATAAAAATAAATTACTTCATACTTAAAATTAAACCATTTCTTTAAGTTTTCTAATAGTTCTAGATTTTTTGATTTTGTAAACGCATAGGGAGATAAGTTTTTATCATCACCTTTATTTCCTAAAGATGCTGAGGTTGCTGAATAAATGAGTTTAATATTATGTTTAAGACAAAAGTTAAAAACTGCATTCGTCCCAATAGAGTTAGACTCAATACATTCATTCATTTTTAAAAAACTTTGATAAATTCTTGCAAATTCACCAAAATGAAAAACGCTTTTTATCCTTGAGGGGTTTTTAATCAAAGATTTAATATTTGATGTGTTACCTTTTAGATATTTCACCTTTGAATTTTTTATATGATTTATCTTATAGCCTGAAGAGTAGTCGTCTAAACTGATTATATTATAATTTGTTTTTTTAATTAATAGTTTAATAAGATTGGTCCCTACAAAACCAGCACCTCCTGTAACTAATATTAAATTTTTTTTAGGCATTAGTTCTTCTATCTTTTTAGATAAAATAAATCAATCTAATGATGGCCTATACCAAGATTTGTTTCCGACTATTGAATTTACAATTCCACTCAATCTACAAAAATATATATCTCTTTTATTCTTATTAAATAATAACGAATAAATTATAGTTTTCACAAATGAAGAAAATAATTTAGGAAAGATAATTATCAAAGCTAAAAAAAAACCTTTATGCTTTTTATGAAAATAGAACGTTGACCACATCCAGTGCCAATTTCTATTTTTTTCTAATTCAAATTTATTAATATTGTTCACAGATTTTGAACCTTGGTGATCAATTTTTATGAGTCGATCTAAGTAAATTTTACCATTTTTTTTCTTTACTCTCTTACATAAATCAATTTCTTCAAAGTATAAGAAATACTTTTCATCAAAATATTCATTATTAAATTTTGATAAATTTATAAAAATTGCAAAACCTTTTAAATTATCTACTTCTACTTGTTCTTTATTTCCGAACTCTATTTCGACCATTTGATGATTGCCTGGACCCATAAGCCAAAAATCTTTGATTTTTTTAATACTCTTTAAGAATCTCGAGATTGCGTTCTTATCTAATATCGTGTCTGGATTTAATATAAGTGCATATTTTGTTTTTACCTGTTTAAGGCCTATGTTGTTTGCTGTAGCATAACCTAAATTTTCATTAGTGAGGATGCATTTTAAATTAGAGAATTTCTTCTCTAGATTATTTTTCAAATCAATATTTTGAGAATTTTCAACCACTATAATATTTGCTTGATCACCAATAGAATTTAAGCAATCTAATATTTTTGTTTCACTCTTAAATGTAACAATTACAACAGTAAGTTCTTTTGAGTCCATGGTATAATAATAATTGATTTTGATAGATAATTCTTTTACTAATTTAACACACAGAGCTTAAATTCTTTGCAAAAATGAAAAAAATCATTGTTACAGGTGGATCAGGTTTTATAGGGAGTAATTTAGTAAATTATTTAATTAAAAAAAATTATTTTGTTATAAACTTAGATAAACTCACATATTCATCAAATAAAATAGATGCTAATTATAGATCTAAAAATAACTATAAATTAATCAAACTTGATATAATTAATAAAAAAAAATTAATCGCTATAATAAAAAAACACAAACCAAGCGTTATCTTCAATTTAGCAGCTGAAACGCATGTTGATAGATCAATTGACGGACCTAAAAATTTTATTAAAACAAATATTATTGGCACCTTTAATCTTCTAGAGGCTTTAAGGTTTTTAAATAAAAAAAGAATATCTCCTAAATTAATTCATATTTCTACTGATGAGGTTTATGGTGACATTAAAACTGGAAGAGCTGCTGAAAACTCTAAGTATGAACCAAGTTCTCCATATTCGGCTTCGAAAGCAAGTGCTGATCATTTAATTAAATCATATATTAGAACTTTTAAATTAAATGCGGTGATATCTAATTGTTGCAATAATTACGGACCATATCAATTTCCTGAGAAGTTAATTCCTAAAATGATAATAAGTATTTTTCAGAATAAAGCACTTCCGATTTACTCCAAAGGTCAAAACTCCAGAGAATGGATACACGTATATGATCATTGCGAAGCCTTATTCAGGCTATATTTGAAGGGTAAATCTGGTGAAAGTTATAATGTTGGTACAAACAAGAATTTGAAAAATATAGATTTGGTTAAAAAAATTTTAAATATTTGTAAATCAATGAATATAAAAATTGGAGAAAAAACTAAAATAAAATTTGTTAAAGATAGACCTGGTCACGATTTTAGATATGCTTTAAATAATAAAAAAATTCAAAAAAAATTAAAATGGAAATCTAGGATAAATTTTGATCAAGGTCTTCGGCAAACTATTAAATGGTACTTAGATAACAAAAAGTTTTTAAAAGATATATCAAAAAAGAATTATCAGAATAGATTAGGTTTAAAAATATGATCAAAAAAGGAATTATTTTGGCTGGGGGTATGGGAACTCGAATGAGTCCATTGACAAAATCAGTAAATAAACAATTGCTGCCTCTCTATGACAAACCTTTAATTTTTTATCCACTATCTGTTTTAATGTTAGCTGGAATTAGAAATATATTGATTATAGTTAATAGAGGTCAGCTAAATCAATTTAAAAAGATTCTTCCAGAAAAAAATAACTTAGGAATTAGAATACAATACAAAGAACAACTAAAACCAGAAGGTTTACCACAGGCTTTTACAATTGGAGAAACTTTTATTGGCAAAGATAACGTTTCTCTAATTTTAGGAGATAACTTTTTTTATGGCCAAAGTTTAACTAAAAATTTAAAAAAAAATATGAATTTTAAAAAAGGCGCAAGAATTTTTTTACACCCAGTTATTAACTCTTCCTTATATGGTGTTGCTGACATCAATAATAAAAAACAAGTATTAAAATTAGTTGAAAAACCTAAGAAAAGTAAATCTAATCTTGCAATAACTGGATTATATTTTTTTGACAATGATGTAGTTAAATATACAAAAAAACTTAAACCTTCTAAAAGAAAAGAATTAGAAATAGTTGATTTATTAAATATTTATAAAAAAAACAAAAAATTAAAAGCTGATTTTATTGGAAGAGGTGGATCTTGGTTAGATACTGGTAGTATAGATGATTTTTATGATGCATCTAATTTTATTTCTACAATTGAAAAAAGACAAGGTTTGAAAATTGCTTGTTTAGAGGAAATCGCATTAAATAATAAATGGATTACAAAAAAAGATCTTTACAAAGCAATCCAATTCTACGGAAACTGCGAGTACTCAAAATATTTAAAAAGATTATAATATGATTCCCAATAAGATATTTTGTATGTGTCTTAATTCACATCACTTAGATAATTTAAAAAAACTTAATTATATTCCGGTAGGGCTTGGAAAAAATGAATTTTCTAAAGAATGGTTAAAAGATAATACAGGTATAAATATTAGTGAAAAAAATTCTTTTTATGGTGAATACACTTTTTACTACTGGGTTTGGAAAAATTTATTAAATAAGACTTCAAACGATATATGGATAGGTTTTAGTGGGTATAGATATCACTGGTCTCAAGATAACAAAATTCACTCTGACGAATTAAACAAGATTATATCTAAAGAAAACTTTAAAAAATTTATCTTAAAAAAAATTCCAAAAGAGTGGAACGATTACGACGTAATTTTAGGTGAAGAAATGTATGTAAATAATTGGAAGTTTAGCAAAATATTAAAACATGCTAAAAATAAATTCTTTAAAAATCCTAAATTTTTTATAAAAAAAAATCAAAATATAAAACTGCATTTTGATGTATTTCATGGTGATGGATACCTTGATAAAGCAATTTCTTTATTAAAAGAAGAAGATAAAAAAGATTTCAGTGATTTTGTTACCAATAAAAGTTCTTTTAATAGAGAAAACTTATTTTTTTGCCGATCGCCTAAAATAATGAATAATTATTTTAATTCAGTTTTTGAATGGTTGGAAAAATGTGAAAAGGAATTTGGATTTAACCTACATGGATATTCATTAAAAAGATTGTATGCTTTTTTAGCTGAGAGATATTTATCTTTTTGGTTTCAAAAGCATACTAATTATTTAACATGGCCTATCTTTTTTTATGACACCAACATAAATAGGGTTAAAATTTAATGAAAATTTTAAACTCCTTTTTACTTTCTAAAAATTTTAATAAATTAAATAATTTTACTGCAAAAAAAATTTTTAAATTATTTAAAATTTTTTTTGTTGAAACCCATCTAGATGATCTTCCTGAAAAAAATTATCCATTAAAAAATATAGATGATGATCTCTTTAAATCGAAAAATTTTGCCACTAATGTGACCTTGCCTTATATTTCATATTCTCACCTCCCTCATTTGTTGCAAATTATATATGAAAAAAAAAATAAACTTACTATATGTGATTATGGAGCAGGAAATTTAAACTTGTATTATTATTTAAATAATAAATTTAGAAATCTTAATTATTTTTTTAAGGATCAAAAAATAATAGAAGAAAAAGTAAGAATTATATCTAACAATGACAAACTTAAAAATTTATTCATCAACGATCCAGAACATAAATCCGACTTTGATGTCCTATATTTTGGTAGCACCTTGCAATATATTAAAAATTACAAAGAGGAACTTATTAAATTTTTTAGTAAATCAAAATACATACTTATTTCACAAACTCCTTTTTTTCAAAATGATAAATTAAAAGAAAAAATAATTTTAAAACAAATAAATATGCATCCAGAAATTAATTTCTTATACTTGTTCAATATTAATTATTTTATTAGATTTATGGAAAAAAATAGTTATGAATTAGTAGAAAAAAATATTAATAAAGTTACAAAATTCTTAAATTTTAAAAATTTCGACAGAAAAAAATATAAAGATATTAATATGTACGATTTACTATTTAAACAAAAAATATGAATTTAAATAATAAAATCTTAGTAACTGGAGGAAGTGGTAGATTTGGCAAAACTTTAAAAAAATTTAATTATAAAAATTTTATTTACCCAACAAAAAAACAATTAGACATAACTAATGTAAAATCAATTAGAAAATATATTGCCAAAATAAGACCTAAGGCAATAATTCACTTAGCAGGATTATCAAGACCTTTATCTTTACATGAGAAAGAGCCAACAAAAAGCATAAATTTAAATATTATTGGTACAAGTAATTTAGTAATTGAAGCAAAAAAATTAAATATAAAATTCATTTATTTTTCCTCTAACTATGTCTATCCTGGAATTAAAGGAAACTATAGGGAGTCAGATCCTTTATTGCCTGCGAGCAAATATGCATGGTCGAAATTAGGTGGTGAAGCCGCAGTTCATATTTATAACAACTCTCTAATTTTAAGAGTCTGCATGACAGAAAAACCTTTTATTCACAAAAAGGCATTAGCAGATGTATATTTAAATTTTACGTTTCAAGAAGAAATTGCAAAAGCCTTACCTACACTAATAAAATATAAGGGTGTTATTAACGTTGGTGGTCCAATAAAAACTGTATATAAATTTGCTAAAGAAACAAATCCTAAAATTAAAAAAATATTTTCAAAACAAATTAAAGGGAAAATTTTTAAAAAAAAAATGTCAATGAATATCTCTAAATTCAAAAAAATTTATAAAAAGAGAATTTAGTTACTATGAATTATTCAATTTTATGATATTAAAGCATCATGTCTTTTAAAGATTTACCTATAATGCCAGATAAAAAGAAGGGCGTTTTACTATTCTACCCTTATGTATCAAAAAAATCAGCTAATAATATTAAAAAAAAATTATCTGGAAGATGGTTGGGCCAAGGGCCAATGGTTGATAAATTTGAAAGAGATTTTGCAAAAAAATTTGCAAAAAATTACAGTGTTGTTGCAACTGGTTCTGGCACAGACTCTCTTCATTTAGCTTATATACTAGCTGGACTGAAAAAAGGTGATGAAGTGATTACTACTATATTCACTTGTACAGCTACTAATATTCCTATGCTTTATATGGGCCTAAAAATAAAATTTGCGGATGTAGATAGAAACACAATGAATATAAGTGTTGAGAGTATCAAAAAACTTATAACTAAAAAAACTAAAGCAATCGTAGTTGTTCATTATGGTGGGTTGCCTTGTGATATGGATGAAATTAAGTCAATAGCAAAAAAGAATAAATTGATTTTAATAGAGGATGCGGCACACGCTCTTGGTGCAAAGTATAATAACAAACCAATTGGAAGCTTATCCGATTTTTCTACGTTTAGCTTTCAAGCAATTAAGCATTTTACAACAGGTGATGGGGGCATTTTAACAATTAAAAATAAAAAATTAGCCGAAAAAGCTAAACGTATTAGATGGTTTGGAATTGATAGAAAAAAGAAACAACAAGGGATATGGAAAAATGATGTTTATGAGGTGGGATATAAATATCAAATGACCGATATTGCAGCCACAATGGGATGTGACTCTCTTAATGAGTTTAATAAAATAATTAATCATAGAAAAAAAATTTATAACATTTATTTAGAAGAACTTTCGAATAATAAAAAGATTAGATGTGTTCATGAGAAGAATGAAAAAAAATCGCATGGTGCTTGGTTATTTACTATTTTAGCAGAAAATAAAGATTACCTTCAAAAAAAATTAAGAGAACATTTTATAGAAACAAATCAAGTTCATTTTAGAAATGACAGATACTCAATTTTTAAAAAATTTATAAAAGGAAAAAAATTTCCCAACATGGATTATCTTGAAAACAGATATCTAGTACTACCATTGCATCATAAAGTTTCCGCTAAAGACGCAAGATATATATGTAAATTAATTAATAAGTACGCTAAGTAACTTTTAGTTAAGATTTTATTATAATAGTTTATGGTAGCGAGGGGCGGATTCGAACCGCCGACCCCAGGCTTATGAGTCCTGTGCTCTAACCAACTGAGCTACCTCGCCTTAAGAATTTCATTTATAGCAGATTTAATTTTCAATTAAATACTTTAATTGATTTTTAGAATAAAGATAAAGATAGCACTTTAGATTTGAATTTTTATCATGTTCGGTATCTTTATCTGCAATCTTATCTATTGGTGCTGGTAAATTAAAAGGATGCTTCATTAGAAATAAAGGTCTAAAATCACCGTCATCTATTTCATGATTTTGACCTGAGTTATTTTTATTAGTTTCGTAAGAGGTGATTAAAATATATTCAATCTCAGAATTAACAAAATTATTTAAAAACTTTTTAATATTCTTATAGGAGAAATGAATTAAACAATCTCTACATAAAATTATATCTGCTGAAGGAAGTTTATCTTTTAAAATATCAATTTCAATAAATTGCACATTAGGTTTAGAGTATTTTTTATTATTTTGATCAATAAGTTGTTTAACAATATCTCCACCGATATATTTAATATTTTTATTTATTATGTTTTTAATCCAATTGAAATCTCCACAGGGAATATCTAAAAATATTTTGATATTATATTTTTTAATTAATTTTATTAATTCTTTTCTAATATTTTTTGTATTCTCAATTTCAGAACCTGGGCCAGAAACACTCTCTTTAGATGGCCAAAAATGAGAAGAGTAGATATATGTAAACCTTTCCTTAATTGTTTTATGAGAAAATATTTCTTTTTTTTTATTATTTAAATTTTTATAAGCTATTTTTTTATTTATAAATCTAATAGGCTTTAAGATAATTCTTTGTAATGTTTGGATTAGTCCGTTATTTTTATAAAAATCATAATATCTTTTAAAAAATCTCATTTTTAAACTTATCGTATAAATTTAATTTCGAAAAAATTAAAATAATTTTTGTATAATTTATATCTTAAGTAACGATAACCCATAATAATAAAACTTAATGAGTTTTTTAATTTATCGTTTAATGTGAAATTTTTTATCTTAATATCTTTTAAAAATACATTTTGAAAAACTTTGATCATTTTTTTATTGGAGTAATTTTGATATTTGTTTTTATAAATTGATGATTTTTTTTTTAAATTAAGTAATATTTTTACTAAAGATTTATATGACTTATATTCAATAAATTGTTTTGAAGTAATGTTATAACTGTGTGATCTGTGTCTATTAAATTTATACGAAATGATTAATTTGTTTTCAATTGCAAATTCTCCACAAGATAAGCCAAATGACTCACCTAAACTTCTACCATAAATCATTGCATCACAGGTATTGATAAACTTTTTTTTTAAATTTTCATCTGTTGTTCCTTTTAAAAATTTTATCTGTTTATGATTACAAAACTTATTTATATTTAAAAACAAAAAAATTATATCTTTTCTTTTATTTGTTACTGTTTTAATAGCTGATTGAACGAACTTTAAATCAAAACTACTTTCTCCTCCATAACATCCAAGTACTAGCTTATCTCTACTAATCTTTAATTTTTTTTTTAGGTTTTCTTTAGTTTTACTTACTTCTGTTATTAAAGGTACAAAGGGTATTTTATTATTAGAAAAATTTTTGCTTAACCACTCTGAAACGTAAGCAAATCTATATCCATGTACTTGGTTTATTTTTTGAGGGTAGACTCCATGAACTAAAGTTTTAATTTTATTTGAAACCCAATTATCTTTATTGCCACCTTTTTGCACATAGATGTAATCGATTAAAAATTTATCTTTATAATTCTCTATTTCCTTGAATTCAGAAATTCCAACAACTCTAAATTTACTTTGAAATTTTTTTATAACATTGTTTTTATTTCTATAATTTTTCTTATTATAGAAAATAATAGATTTATTTTTTAGGAATTTTTTATTTTGATAAGCAAATTGATACGTTGAATTAGCCACACCCCTTAAGTTCATCTCATCTACATAAAAAGCAATATTCATAAATTTTGATTAATTAAATATTGTTTTATAAAGATTAAAATTGGATATATAAATATTTTAAAATTCTTTAATATAAGGGCTTTTGAATAGTTAAAAAATTAAATTGTTAAAATTATGCCAAAAACTGTGACTGCTGAAACTGCTGCTACACCTAAAGCCAAATTTCTTTTTTTTTCTATTTTCTTTTCTTCATTCAATCTAGATAGCAAATCGGTAACTCGAACCTTTCCTTGAGATTTCAAAATTCCTTGATTGTTTTCGTGAAAGTTAGAATGTGTAGACATTTGTTAATTTAAATCAAAAAAATTAAGTAATTAGAATACAATCAAAGAGCAAAATGGGCTTTTGAGTCATCATTGGACCCAAAATGATTTAGTTTCTCAAATTTATAGACTGAGGATCGTGTAATGCAAAATTCTCATGATTTAGCGCATATTTTTTTCCTTCAACTTCTAAGGTTAAACCTTCATAATTTTTTAAATCTCCATTTATGTAAGCCAAGCAAATATTCTTTTTATAGTAAAAGGAATAATTTGAACTGGTAGTACTACCAACCATTTCACTCTCATAAAAAATAGGCTCATCATGTAAAAGTAAAGGTTTGCCTGGCACAAGATTGTCTTTTAAAGAAAAAAGTTCTAATTTTTTTTTAGGTTTAATATCTTTTATTCTGTCTAAAACTTTTCGCCCAATAAAGTCTGTATCTTTTTTAAAACTAACCGCAAACGCTAAACCTGCTTCAAATGGATTATTTTCGGATGTTATGTCATGCCCCCAGTGTAAAAATTTTTTTTCTAATCTTAAAATATCCAATGCATGCATACCTGCATAGGTCAAATTAAATTTTTTACTAAATTTATTTATTCTATTAAAAATTAAATTTGTTTTTTTTATTGGAATATAAATTTCCCAACCTAATTCTCCAATAAATGACAGTCTTTGAAACCAAACTTTTGTATTTAATACATTAAGATATTTACCCCTAGAAAAAGGAAAGTTTTCTTTAGAAAAAAAATCACCAAATAAAAAAGTTAAAAATTTTCTACTATTAGGGCCAAAAATTCCTATACAGGAAAAATCATCTGTCACATCTTTAAACTTAACATCTTTAGTTAAGTTTTTTAAGATATGAGACTTATTATGACTTCTAGCTAAAGCCGGGCAAATTATCCTAAAGTAATTTTCTTTTATGCAAGAAACTGTTACATCAGCTTCAATTCCTCCAGAAGGATTTAACATTTGAGTATAAGTAGTCCTTCCTTCTATATTTTTAATATTGTTAGCGCAAAGATATTGCAATTGATCATGTGAATTTTTTCCGTACAAATCAAATTTAACAAATGGTGTTAAGTCAAAAAAACCTAAATTGTTTCTTGTGTTCAAACATTCATTTTTTGCCGACTGATACCAATTTTGATATCCATAACTATATCTATATTTTGGTTTAGTTTTTTTTGAATACCACATCGGTCTTTCAAATCCAGCCATTTGACCAAAACAAGCTCCTAATTTTTTTAATTTATTATGATATGGAAGTAATTTAACATTTCTAGATGTCTCTAACTGTTTATATGGCCAATGCATCTTAAATAAGTTGCCAAGCGTTTCAGTTGTTCTCTCTTTAATAAATTTTAATGAAGAATTAAATTTTTCAAATCTTTTTATATCTAAATTAAAAAGGTCTTCAGTTGAATGGCCTCTTATTATCCATTCTGCAACAGTTTTACCTGCTCCACCACCTGAGCCAATGCCAATGCTATTGAAACCACAACAAACGTAAAAATTTTTAATTTCCTCTGTTTCTCCTATTAAAAAATTACTATCGGGTGTAAAGGACTCTGGTCCTGAAAAATATTTTTCAATATTTAATTTTTTGATATTTGGAATACGTTTTGCGGCTAATTGATGTAGCATTTTAGTATATTTTTTATCTACCTTAAATTCTCCAAAAGAAAAATTATCAGGAACTTTTCCGGTTTTTTTAAATGCATTTTTTGCATTTGGTTCAAAAATTCCTATCATAATTTTTTTATGATATTCTCTAATATAAAGATAAGTATCTGGATCTCTAAAAGTTGGTAAAATTTCAGGAAGATTTTTATAATCTTCAGTAATCATATAAAAATGTTCGTTAGGATAAAGAGGAATGCTTACACCCGCAGCCTCACCTATTTGTCTTGACCACATTCCAGCACACAAAACTATATATTTGCAATTTATAACTCCTAAATTTGTTTTGACTCCTCTAATTTGATTGTTTCTTATAAGAATTTTTTGAAGTTTGCATTTTTCAAATATTTTAACTCCTACTAATTTGGCAGCCTCTGCAATATTTTTTGTTAGGATTTCAGGATCTGCTTGACCGTCCTCTGGTATAAATAACCCCCCTAATACATCTTTATTTTTTGCTATTGGATATAAATTCTTAAATTTTTTTTTATCAATTAATTCAATGTCCAAATCAAATAGTTTGGACATTGTTTTTTGTCTAAGATATTCCTGGTATCTTGGTTTTGTAGTTGCGATATTAATTGTGCCTGTTTGTTTAAAGCTTGTGTCTAAGCCTGTTATGCTTTTTAATTTCTTATAAAATTTTACAGAATTTTTTCTTATTTTTGTAATTTGTGGAGTAGTACCTAGCTGAGTAATCATGCCAGCTGCATGCCAAGTAGTTCCGGATGTTAAGACATCTCTTTCAATTAATACTGTATTCCATCCATTTTTAGCTAAATGATAAGCTGTAGAGCAGCCTGCTATTCCACCGCCTATAACTACTACCTTTGCTTCATTAGGCAAAGATTTCATTTCAATTAGACAATAAATCTGATGGTGAGGAATAATCTAAATTAAAAGCATCTGACACGCCTTTAAAAGTGATCTTGCCTCTGTAAACGTTCAAACCAGCCAGATAATTTTTATTTTCTTGAAGAGTTTTTTTATATCCTTGGTCAGCTAATTTTAATAGCAATGGTAGAGTTGCTTTATTAAGAGCCATTGTTGAAGTTCTTGGGACACCTCCTGGCATATTTGCTACACAATAATGAACAACGTCATCAACTAAGTAAGTAGGATTTGCGTGAGTTGTTGGTTTACTAGTTTCAACGCAACCACCTTGATCAATAGCAACATCAACAATAACTGAGCCACGTTTCATTGATTTTACCATTTCTTTTGTAACTAATTTAGGCGCCTCTGCTCCAGGAATTAATACACCACCAACTAATAAATCACATTCTGAAATTAATTTATTTAAATCTACTTTTGAACTATCTGTTGGAATAATTTTATCACCAAACTGCTTACGCAATTCTTCTAATCTTTTCACAGATTTATCAACTACAAATA
>Ga0255759_10003979_pt1 | contig 12845 bp, 5 predicted proteins | sample 101ome_20_FD_179959 | JGI IMG/M metagenome (GOLD analysis project Ga0255759, IMG submission 179959) | Coastal salt marsh microbial communities from the Groves Creek Marsh, Skidaway Island, Georgia - 101404AT metaG (version 2) | ecosystem: Environmental > Aquatic > Marine > Intertidal zone > Salt...
GCGGCGCTTCAATTCTTATTATCAATAACGACACAGCAAACGGGCCGTCATATTCTGGTATTAATATGCACACGTATGGTGCTAGTGCAAACGTAACACGTGGGTTTGTTGGTATTGTTAATGATGAAAACCCCGTTAACGGCGGATGGTCAGGCACACACGGACATTTATCATTTGGTATACGTGGCAGTAATTTTGGAAATGTTATTGAACGTGCAACATTAGATAGTGATGGTAACTTTACACTTAAAGGACAGGGTGCTATTAAAACAGAGCAAGTACGTCATAGCGTTCGTCCTACACTTAACTTGGACTTTGCTAACAGTAAAGAGTTAGATCCACGTATTATGTTTAGTCGTAATAGTGTTGCTACCTATACAAATCAGGACGGATATGTAACTGAAGCTAGAAAAAATACACCAAGATTTGACTATGATCCATTAACACAGGATTGTAAAGGTCTATATATGGAATCAGAAAGCATTAATATGTGTCCGTCATTTTCAGATCACAATAATTGGTCAGGAACAAGTAGTGCGTTTGTAGAGTATAATACAACAGATACATTATCACCAGCTGGTAAATTTGATGCTATTAAATTGTATCGAGGTGAAAGTGAAAATTATCAAACTTTTTCTACAACTAGTATTTCACTAGTAAGTGGCACTGAATATACGTTTAGTTGGTATGGAAAAGAAAATCCTGCCAATCCAGGAAAATGGTTTGTGCAATTTAATTTAGGAAGTTGGCAAAACATAACGTTTATATCTTCTCAATTTCCTTATAATACAGCAACTCAACGAACTACTGATGTTGGTAACGGTTGGTATAGATTTGAGTGGACATTCACAGCCGCTGGAACAGGTGCCCCTAGTTTCACAATCCATCCACATAGTAATGCAACACTAGCCGGAACAAGAGACGACTATCAATATTATTGGGGCGGCCAGTTAGAAGAAGGTAGTTTTGCGACATCATATATACCAACTCCACCTAATTATAGTGTTAGATCATCATCTGCAACATATTTTGATAATAACGGATCACTAAAATCAGCAGGAATAAATCAGCCTAGATACGGTTCTAAATATGATGGTCGTAAGTGGATAGATACTGGACTAATTTTAGAAAGTTCAACTACACAGTTATTTAATACTAGTGATGCATATGATTGGCCTAGTTATTGGCCTAGATATACAACGGAAAGAACGTCTGATTACTTTAATTGCGGCCAAGAGTTTACAAAAATTATTCCTGATAACACATCAAGTAGTAAAGTATATGACAAATATGAAGCATTACCCAGTACTGGAAAATATTGCTTTAGTTTCTTTGCTAAGGCAAGTGGTTACAAAAATATAAATGTGTATATGTCCCATAATACATATGGTGGAAATGCAACATTTGATTTGGAACAAGGTACAGTTTCAGTTGGATCTATGTATGCTGGTATAGAAGACTATGGTAATGGAATTTACAGGTGTTATATTTCTGATATTATCACACAAACAGGCGGACTAATACAGAGAGTACAAGTAAGAGATAATTCCAATCAAAGTACATATACAGGTGATGGGGTTAGTGGTGTCGAGCTATTTGGGATGCAGTTAGAGTCAGGACTTGTGCCAACATCTTTAATTTTTGGTCATGGTGATACTGATACTTACAGTCGTGCTGCAGACACAGTACATGATTTTATATCAAGAGCAAGAGCTAGTGACAACGCATATCTTACAGATATGTCATGGTTTAATGACAACAGTTCTACTGTATATCAAGAAGTAGCATTTAGAAAAGATGCATCAGGATTTCCTAGACTAGGCGGTTCATTAATTGGTAAGTCTGGTTATAATTTTGCAGATATTAGTGTATTCTATAGCGGTGGTGGCGGTGGTGCTGTTCAATCTACTATTAGAACTAACTCAAATGCACAGGCTACAGGTACTGTATTGAGTGCTGCTGATCATACTCTAGGTGAGTTTAATAAGTTTGCTACAACATGGAGTGGTAATGGTGATGACTTTGCTACCATATCAAATGGTTCATATGGTGATGGTTTAAAAACTGACAATTCTTACTTATTAGATGAGTATACAAAACTTGAGTTTTTTGCAGCGGCAAGTTATCAAGATAAAATGCCAATTGGACATATTAAAAAGTTTGTATATTATCCAGCAAGATTAACAAATGAAGAAATACAAGCACTAACGGAGAAAAACTAATGAGCAAATTAATAGGCACAAATCCAAATCAAGTACCAAGTAATGCGGATCTTGGTAGTGCTGCATTTATGGATAAAAAGGAATTTTTACTTAGTAAAGGTGGAAATTTAAATGCTATTAATAATATTATTAATGAAACTGCGGTAGATGTTTTTGTATATGATACGAAAAATGATAGTGATGGCGGTGCATGGAGACACCGTACACATCACACTAGCTGGTATAATGAAACACTAAACACTGATACAAGAGGAAGCCGTAAAGAGTTCCCCAGTGTTGCAGTAATTGTTGCAACTCAACAAGAAATTATAATTTATGATGCAGATGATTCAAATATGCCTATGTGGATGGTTTTTGATTATATTGATGGAGTTACTAATGGCACACAGTTGGTATCTGTAAGTGATTCAAGGTATTGGACCAGTGTATGCATGCTCAATGGAAGACTAGCTGCTGGTATGGGCAGACATACCACTACTGGCATGGGAATTGATCAGGCTGATTTTATACTAGATGGTGGTTGGAGAATTAGAACAGCTGGTGGTACTGATTACAAGGGCACATATAGAGGAAACATTGCACAAAGACGTGATACAACATATAATGGTGTTGTATTAGGCAATATAACAAATGAAACAATAATGGATATTGATATGAGAGTACTACCAGATGCTCCCGTCGATCCTTTGACAGGGATACAAGTGCCTACTGTTGCTGTAGCTACTGAATCTGGTGTAAATGTATTAAGAGATACTAATAATGAAATATATAGTATTACTGAATCGGTTGGAACTACGGATTTTGTTAGAAGAGTAAGATTTTTAGATGATGAACGAATAGCATTTAATACTGATGATCCAGCTGGGTCAGCTAAATGGACAGTTATTAAAAATATACCACGATCTAACCAAACATATGGTTACTTGGATGAAAGTGATGTTCCGTATGTTAGTTATGCAGGCGGTGTAAGTAATGCAAGGATGTTATTAGGTCCTCCTTGGAATGGTGATGCGTCAACCCCTACTACTAGTTTTACAACCACAAACGGAAATGTTGTTCAAGGAACAGAAGCAGGAATTGGTATTGGTACTACACAAAAAATTGAAGACAATGCTATCAATAATAATATGGTAGCACAAATTACAAGTGAATACAATACTGGATGGATGGCTGGGCTATCTAAAATTGCAACATTAATGGACACTGATACAAGTCCAATACGATCCAGAGAGCAACTAACTGGAAACAATAGTAGTTTTACTAGCGGTTTAGGTGATTGGCAAGGATTTAATGCAACACTTTCTCAGGTTAATAATGCATTAAGAGTTGCTGATGCTGGCGGATATACAGCAGCATATTTGGCAGTAGATACTGAAGTAGGAAAACCTTATGTGTTCAGTGCTTATGTTAGTAATAACGGACAATGGGCGACTATTACTGCAAGTGAAAATGCACCAACAGGCTCAGCTTGGGGGTCATATGGTTATACTAGAACACAGTCCAATGGATTTTTTAGTTTTGCATTTACTGCAAATACTACAACGACATACTTGATGTTGGGGTCTGAAGGTGCAACTAGTACAGATTATGATAGTTTGAGTTTTCAAGAAGCGGTGCCTGATCGCAGTTATCTAAACGATGGGGTATCTGTATATGGTTCATTGTATAGAAATACAGTTGCATCAGGAGCAGAGTTAGTTTCTTACAGTGGGTTTAGTACAAACAATTTCTTGAAACAGAGATATAATAGTTCACTTAATTATGGCACAGACGATTTTCACTATAACATGTGGTTTAAATCTCCTGACACTTCACAAATGGGTGTTTTAATACACCGTTCTGCCACTGAAAGCGGAGACGGGACCTGGAATACTAGTGGTAGTATTGTTCAAATGGAATTTAATACTACAAATTTACGAGCTGGTATTTGGAACAATGCATTTGGTAGCACCAATGGATATATTGATGAGCCATATGCTACGTTTAAAAACGATGTATGGCATATGATTACATTATTGCGTCGTGGTGATCATGTAGAACTATTCCATAATGGTAAATTTTTAAATAGAGCAAAGGATACTAATATTGATCTTAACAATACTAGTGACACACAGTTATGGATAGGAAATAGACCTAATGTTGGAGACAGACCATTCAATGGTGAGATTGCACTACTTAAAAGTTCTAGATATGCGCCGACACCAGAGCAAATAGAAAAAATGTATAATGATGAAAAGAAATTTTTTGCAGACAATGCAAAGGCTACTATTTACGGAACAGATAGTAATGTCACAGCAGTATCATATGATGACAATTTAGATCAATTACACATAGGCACAAGTCAAGGACGCAGTGTATTTACAGACCTTGTAAGAATAGATAATACTACAGACCCAGTAAGTTCAACTATAAGTGCAAGAAACGGGGTAGTAGCAGAGGATTAAAAATGACAGTTAAAGTTACACAACCACAAAAAAATGTTAGAGAAGGATTAAGTAACACACCTAAAGTAAGTGCTACTGTTAGGCCTGCAGGGATTTTATCTGCATATAAAAACCTATTAGATAATTCAAGTTTTTTAATTAGTCAGCGTGGAGATTATGAAACAACTGCACAAGCAGTAGCAGGCGGCACCCCAACATTTGCTGTTGACAGGTGGTATACTTATGCTAATGGTTCTGACACAGAACAGCAAATTTTTAATGTTGTACTACCAAACGGACAGCACGCAAAAAGCCTTAGGACAACATTGACAGGAATTACTACTAATACTTGGTTACATCCAGGAACAAAAATAGAACCAGAACGCTGGATGAGAGGTCAATATATTACAGTTAGTGCTTGGATTAGAACTAACATTCCAGGGTACAGATGGAGAGTTTGTGATACTATTACTTGTGCTATGATAGGAGATCATATACCATCTGACGGTCAGTGGCATTATGTAACAGCAACACACTTGCTTCCTGAAAATATGGCACTGCATGAAGATGCAGTTACCAATAATATACAAATTCAACCAGGTTGGCAAGATTATGGTCAAAACTTAACACAGAACGTTTCATATATTGAATTTGCACAGCCACAGGCTGAAATAGGAAGAGAAGCAACACCGTTTGAGCATAGGCAATATCAGGACGATTGGACAAGATGTCAACGCTATTATCAAAGATTTGGCGCAACTGACATCGCAAGTGCAACAGACTATACAAACTTTGCAACTGCACACGGTACTAACTCAGCATGGTATGTTCCTATTGTTTTACCAGGCGGAAGAATGAGGATACCGCCATCATTAAGTTTTAGTGCAGCAAGTGACTTTAGAGTTACACTACAACATAGTGATTCTGATCCAGTTACTAGTATTGGATATGGATACAATAACCATACCAATCCAAATTTATCAGTACAAGCAGGTAGTAACGGAGCAAATAGAACTAGAATGTTTGGTTGGGGTGGCACTACTAGTGCTTGGCTAGCTTTTGATGCAGAATGGTTTTAATATAAAGGTATAACACATGTCAATAGAAAACGCAACTTTTTTTACAGCACCAGAACAAACTGAACCTAATAGTATTATGTGTACAATTGATGGTGCCACACATTGTATTCCTATAGATGTAACAAATGGAAAATATGGGTTAATACTTGATAAAATTATCAGAGATGGTGATGAATTTTTTAACGAACCGTTAACTACTCAAGTTTTACAGCATGTACAGGAAAGAATAGATAACCCTCCTTTATCATAAATCGATAAATAGTTGTATCAGACAACTAGGATAAATGCATGTCAAGTAAAGGTTATGAATTAGTTCAACTCGCCAAGAGTTTGGTGGTAGATGCCAATGGCACAATTACAGATTTAGATATAGATACTACTAATATTGAAGAGCTTGTCAATATTGACTTGGCAATTGCTCCTGAAGTATTGGAAATTCAAGTAGCGGCACCTGCTGCTGGTCAAGCAACTACCTGGTTATGGACTTGGGAACAAAGTACACTTCCATATGCAAGACGTACAATTACCAATTCACCAGAACTAAGCGTTCCTTTATATCTTCAGGGTACATATACTGTTAATAATTACGCAGCTTATGACATCTTTGATCAAATGACGCAAACCCATAGTTTGTATTTGAAATGGATTGACGGAGCAGGCACAGACAACCTTATAAGTTGGGCCACATCAACTGGTCCAGTTAGTGATACACATCCTGATATTAATGGCGGAAATGCAACTGACGTTCAAAGAATCAGTATCAGTGTTCCAAATAGTATTACACTACCTACATTAACTGCACCATCAGTTAGTTATACAGTAGTTAACAACGGAAGCGGTGCTTATACCTTTAGTGGTAGTGCAAGTGGTGATAACCCAAATATTGGTCCTTTCTATAGAGGTGGTACGTATACTATCAACATCACTGCTACAGGACATCCGTTCTATTTTACAACAGATAACGGAACTAATTTTAGTAGTGGTACTTATTTTGGTGAATATACTGATGGAGTAACTGGATCAAGAACAGATTCAGGATCTATCACATTTACAGTACCAAATGACGCACCTGATACACTTTATTATCAGTGCGGTAACCACTCAGCGATGCGTGGTGCAATTACTATTAAGGACTTAGCAGTTGAAACAAATATTAATGGTAATTATGTTGTTTATTTCCAACATACACAGGAAGGACACAAGACACCAGTTGAACTGAGACCAATTCCAAGTTTAGTTAATCAGATGTGTATCGTTTATGATGCTAGTGTAGGAAAGTTCGTTCCACAGGACTTGGCGACATATGTAGAAAACACACCAAGTTTTGAGAATAAGATCCGTGAAGTAGCTGGTACAGCGGAATTGGTTGTTGAAGATGGTAGTGCAGTTGTTGCTAAAGTTAACGTATATGCGGATAGCACTTACTTACCACTAGTTGGTAATAACGCAGGCGACCAGGCATTTGCGACGGATACAAATAAGTTGTACATTTGGGATGGTAGTGCATGGCAATTAGCAGGTGCTGCCAACACAGGTGAATTACCTGAAGGCACAAACTTATACTATACAGATGCTCGTGTAGATGCTAGGCTCGCAAGTGGCAATGTCGGTGACTTAGTAGTTGGTGGTGACCTAACCGTTAATGGTACAACTACAACTATCAACAGTGCTACGCTTACAGTAGATGATAAAAACATTGTGTTAGCAAGTGGTGCCACTGACTCAATAACTGCTGATGGTGCAGGTATCACGATTGATGGTGCGAATGCTACGTTGACTTGGAATGATGGCCAGTCCACTTTAGACTTTAATAAACCAGTTTCACTTAGAGGTTCTAGTGCTGATAGATATACTGGGCTTCATATCGTCAACACCACAAGCGCTGGTGGCACAGAATCCGCAATACAGTTTAGCGTAGTAGACCCTAGCAACAATGCATGTGACGTTAGATTGGTCGCTGAAAGAATTGGTGCAAATGCAGGTTCTGATTTTTACATAGAATCTACAGATTCTAACAATGATATTGTAAGAAGACTAACGATTGCTGAAAGTGGAAACGTTGGTATCGGCACTGATAGTCCTATTGTTCCGTTACAAGTTCAAGGTGATGGTTTTAATGCTGGTGGAAATACTTATCTTGTATCTGCATCCATTCAAGATAACACTAATTATCGTGGGGTCTACCTAGGATATGAATCGGATGAACAAAGAGGCTGGGTTCTTGGTGCTGGCACAAATTCAAATCTGTCTTTAGGAACATATACATCTGGGAATTCTATCAATCAGGCTCTGAATATAGATGCTAATGGTAATGTCGGAATTGGAACAGATAATCCGCTTTATAAACTAATCGTTAGTAACAACGGCGCAGAAGGATTAGAAATTGGATCTGGATATGCTGGTGGACGAAATCTTGTTCAGCACTACAATAGATCAACGAGTGCATACGTAAGGGCTGATAATTACGCAAGTCAACACAATTTATATGCGAATACAACTGAAATCGCTGAAGTAAATTCTGATGGCATTGACTTAAAAACTGGCTCGTATAAGAGCGCACAAGTCCGTCACAGCATTCGACCTACACTTAACTTAGACTTTGCTAATAGTAAACAACTTGATCCTCGCATTACATTCTATCGTGACAGTATAGCAACTTACTATGATAGCAAAGGTGTTCTACGTTACGCAAATTCAAATGAACCACGCTTTGATCACGATCCAGTTACTGGTAAGAGTAAGGGCTTGTTGATTGAAGAAGCGAGAACCAATTACGTTACTTTCAACCCAACGAATTATACTACAGTTGGATCAAACGCACCCTTAAAATTTAATGTAGAAATGTCTCCTAATGGTAAATTTGATGCACATTTAATTACTGGATCAGGTCAAGATACTAGACATAGTTTGCATCTAGGTCAACAAGGTTACCCATTAAATTCAGAGATGGCATTATCGATTTATGTAAAGCCATACGGTAATCACCGATATGTTTCATTGGAATCTGCATCATACTCAAATTGGACTACAGTGGGCACAAGAAGATTTGATTTAGTAACCAAAACTGCTCTTGACCCAGACTCAAAACTGGAAGAGGTTGGAAATGGTTGGATAAGACTTACAATGTTAGGAACAGTTACAAATGGAAATGTTTCTGCTAGAGGCTTCTATCTTAACTTAACTGATGATAGTTATACAACTAGTAGTGCTGATATACCGCTAACTGACGGCTGCTACTTCTGGAACCCTCAGGCTGAAATAGGGTCTTTTGCAACTTCACCCATACCAATAGATACACGCTTTACTTCACGTTCAAGCGTAGCAACATATCACGATGAGACTGGCATTCTTAGAACTGCACCTGATAACTCACCACGTTACGGCTACAAGTATGATGGTCGTAAGTGGGTAGAGACAGGATTGATTCTTGAGAGTGCGGCTACTAACCTTGTGTTAAATAGCACAATGAATTCAACTTATAATTGGTCTCCTAGTGCCGCAACTATTATAATAGGTGATTATGGGTTGAATCCCGATAATAGCCAAGGAAGCACTATGTTTGTTAGAACCAATCAAGCAGGCGGTGGTAAACATATACGACAAACATTTACGATACAACAAGCCGAAGATTACACCATAAGCGTTTATGCAAAACTACCAAGCGGCGGGTCTAATGCTTATGATTTTCTTTATCTACGCCTATATGATGTTACAAATACTACGTCTTTCCAAGCGTGGTTCAATATAGATACAGGAACAATAGGAACTGTTCAGAATGCGCATTCCGCTAATATAGAAGATGTCGGAAATGGTTGGTATAGATGTAGTGTGTCTGGAAAAACTACAACTTCATCAAACACTGGCACTATGCTATATGACTTGTTTGTTGCTGAAACTGATGGGCTTGAACCCAATCCTGGTGATAATTCGTCAGGCCTATTAATGTGGGGCGCACAACTAGAAACTGGTTTTGCGGCAACATCTTTCATTTACACTAATACAAGCAATGTAACCCGTTCAGCCGATGTTGCGTCAAGTGTTGCGTATACTAGACAAGACGATATTGCACAGATTACAGGTAACAACTTCAATAGTTTCTACAATCAAGATGAAGGCACTACATACATTGAAGCATATCCTGGTGCCAGCAGCGAACCACAATATGCGCCAACAACTTTTGCATATTGGGATGGTGTATCAACAGATGATAGAATCAATATGCGTTTTGCTGGAACTTTTGAAGCAGGAACACTTGAACTTCAAGGCGCTGTTGAATCGAATGATAGTGGATTAAACTCTTTCTACAATCCAACAACAACTGTAACTGGAACACGTGGAACACTCTTTAAGGGTGCTATATCAATGTCAGATAATAACTTCATTGCTACCTCGCAAGGAGATACTAACGTAGGAACACTTACAACATTACAAATGCCTTATGTGAAGCAATTGACGATTGGTTCAAGTTTCTCTAACTCTTATCAGTTAAATGGACATGTTAAAAAACTATCATATTATGACCAACAGTTAACAAGCGCAGAGCTACAAGCATTAACGGAGAATAACTAATGAGTAAATTAATAGGAACAAGTCCTAATCAAGTACCAAGTAATGCAGATTTAGGAACTGCGGCATTTATGGATGCCACAGAATTTTTGACTTCTAGAGGTTCTAGTTTAAATGCTGTTAACGCTGTTATTCCTAAGACTGCAACTAGTGTATTCATCTACGACACTACTAAAGATAGCGACGGCGGTGCCTGGCGTAAAAGAACAAAAAATACCAGTTGGTATAATGAACCATTAAATACAACAACACGTGGTAACCGTCGCGAATTTCCTGCGGTTGCTGTTATTATACTTGAATCAGCAGCAAATGGTGTGGAAGGCGAAACTGTAGATTTTACAATTTATGACGGTGACAACTCAGATTTACCAATGTGGATGCAATTTAGATTTATCTTGGGGTCATCTGTTAATACTAGTATTACTGCTCTTAACGGAAAAATTATAATGGGCAGAGGCAATAACGGAATTTTAATCAGTGATTTTGTTAACGATACATTAAGAATACACAATCACGTTCATAGACATACATACAGCAATATATCTCCAAGTCGATTAGGAAGAACAGCAGCTAGAAGTTCAGAATCTGAACAAAGCGTAACTGGTTATAATATAATAAACGAAGCAGTCAATGATGTTGCAATGAAAGTGTTACCTAATGCTGATATAGATACCTATAGTGGCTTACCTATACCAACAATTGCTGTGGCAACCAATGGTGGGCTTAGTATTATTAAATCCAATGGCAGTGTAGTTAATATTACTGCTAGTGCTGGCGCAAGCTATAATGGTGTATCGTTTGTTGAATTTTCAGAAAATAATTACTTAATATTTGAACAAGATAGTGATACTAACTCGAGATCACTTTTTTATATTCCTGTTCCAGATTCTAATACAACCACATCAACAAACGATGGTGATATCAGTGACAAGGTAGTTTTAAAGTTTTATGATAATGCAGCACATACGCCTTATCCGTCATTTAACGGCGGTGGAGTTCTTAAGGCTATACCAATGTCTGGAGACAGTCAAGCCTTGCGTAGTAATGCAGGTGATGGTGGAGCAGGCTATAGTGAAACAAATATGTTAACATTGCTTGAGCCTGATTTATCAGATAAAGAACAAGGCAGAGTTGCATATATTACAGCTGACCATAACACGGGCTGGATGACCGGTGATAATAGATTGTCTACATTGTCCAATACTGACTCATCTGATATTTCCGATACTGAAATACTTACAAACGGTGATTTTAGCAACGGCACCGCTGATTGGGCTATAATAGATGGAAACGAAGGTTCTTTCTCAGCCAGTGGCGGGCAACTTACATTGAATAATACTACAACAGCAGATCCACCAGTTGCGTGTTATCAAGCAATAAGTCTAATACCAGGAAAATTTTACACGCTATCTAGTGATCAGGAAAGTGGATTGCCTTGTGTTGTCAACATTGTTGACACTCTTACTTCTGGTGGCGGCAATGCAGGTTATGGAAATGTTACATATCATGACACAGTACCGTCAGAACGTAATACAACATTTATGGCAACAAGTCAAACAAATTATGTTGTAATTAGAGTGAACACTAACTCTACAGGTACTTCTGTAATGAATAGTGTAAGTATCACAGAAGCTGAACCTGGCCGCGGTCCTTATAGTAGATTTTTAAGAGATAGAATGTCAGGACTAAAGCCCAATGGTACTATAACTAGACTACCAGTTGCATCTGGCGCTGATTTAGTTTCATATACTAATTTTACTTCGACTAATTATTTTGAACAACAGAAGCCATGGACTATAGGAACTGGTGATTTTAGTTTTACATTTTGGGTTAAACCATCAGCATCGCCTAGTGGATATTTTCATGTAATTAGTATAGGTACAGAAACTACATCGGGACAAAATAGTAGCAGTGGCATTGTATTAAAACTAAATGCTACTGATGCATCACCATATTTTTACACTAATTCTGGTGGGGCAAGTCAGGGTACGTATAACTCAACAAATAATGTTTTACCGCTCACGCACTGGAGTCAATTTGTAGGCGGAAGAAAAAATGGCGTATTTTATATTTACATTAATGGAAGGCTAACGACAACTGGAAGCAGTAACAGCTTTAATATATCAGATAGTTTTATGACTATTGGACACGGTATCGGTATGGTTGAAAATGACCCAAATACGGAAATTTCCCTTATAAGAATTAGTAAAACTTTCCCAGATGCTAAACATATTGAAAAAATGTATCATGATGAAAAAATGTTATTCCAGGATAACGCAAAATGTACACTATATGGTACAAGTGATGCGGCAAAGGCGTTTGCATATGATAGCAGTACTAAAACACTTCATGTTGGCACAAGTGATGGTAGATCGGACTTTCAGGGATTGACACGAGTAAATAATACAACTAGAGCAGTGGGCGCTGCGATATCAGCAGTTGACGGCTTTATAGTAGAGGAATAAAAATGACAGTATACGCAAGTAAACCAGAGATTAATGTTAGAGAAAAACTTAAAGAGCTAGACTACAGTCACGTTCCTTATGAGAAGATGC
>Ga0255759_10004011_pt1 | contig 12803 bp, 12 predicted proteins | sample 101ome_20_FD_179959 | JGI IMG/M metagenome (GOLD analysis project Ga0255759, IMG submission 179959) | Coastal salt marsh microbial communities from the Groves Creek Marsh, Skidaway Island, Georgia - 101404AT metaG (version 2) | ecosystem: Environmental > Aquatic > Marine > Intertidal zone >...
CCCAACGGTCCGGGCATCATCACGGCAGGCGAGGCCAAAGTCGGCATCATGCCCGGCTTCATCTTCAACCCCGGTCGCATCGGCATCGTGTCCAAATCCGGAACGCTCACCTACGAGGCAGTCGACCAAGTCACCAAAGCGGGCATGGGCCAATCCACAGCCATCGGCATTGGCGGTGACCCCATCATCGGCACCACGACCCTCGAAGCGGTTCAGCTGCTCATGGCCGATGACGAAACCGACGGCATCATCATGATCGGTGAAATCGGAGGTGACCTCGAAATCAAAGCGGCGCGTTGGATTCAAGCGCACGGCACCAAGCCGGTGGTCGGATTCATCGCCGGTGTGACCGCACCAAAAGGCCGCACCATGGGCCACGCAGGTGCCATCGTAAGCGGTGAAGAGGAGAGTGCTGAGGCAAAGAAGCGCGTGCTCCGCGAATGCGGCGTTCACGTCGTCGACAGCCCCGCCGACATCGGCGAAAAGATGGCTGAGTTGTTGGGCGTCAGCGCCTGAGTCAGCGGCTCATCAGCTCAAATTGCGATTGACCGGATGGGGAACGGCTTGTTCCCAGCGCCCGTTGGTCAAATCGGGGATGTCCATGCGGGCAGAACCCGCGGCAACCGATGCTTCTGACAAAGCCCCGACGATGGACCAAAGTGCCCCATCGTAGACATTCAGATCCAACGACTCCCCGAGGTTCAGGCACCGAATCAACCGGTACATCATCACGAAATCCATGCCGCCATGCCCTTGAGGGTGCTCTGCGGCGAGCTTTTGCAAACGCGACCACAGCGGGTGTTCGTAACGGTCTTGGTATTCGGCTTTTTCGGCATCCTCCAGCCAACGGTGGCCGCCCCAATTCGCTCCGTGGTCGATGTACAGCCGCGAAGGATACCCGTAATGCGTGGCTTTCGACCCGACCACTTTGTCCAGCCGGTTGTATGGCCGGCCGCTGTGCACATCGAATTGCAGCATGATGGATCGGCCTTTGGCGGTTCCGATCAGCGTCGTGTTCACATCGCCACAAACGACCTCGGACGCCATCTTGCGCAACTTGCGGTCATCGCTGGCAGCGAGCGCCTCACTTAACGCCGCCTCCCGTGAACTCATCGAGGTTAAGTGCGTAAGCGTGTCGCCGCGCAGGATGTCGAAGTACATGCATACCGGTCCCAAGCCGTGGGTGGTGTAGAGGTTGCCGTTGCGCTGGAGGTGATGCTTCAAGCGCCATTGGTCCTCGTAATACGTGGGGTCGAGCATGAGCGCGCGGAGGTCGTGTAGGTAGGCGCATTCCGCGTGGGTCAGCGTTCCGAACACGCCTTCTTCGATCATCTTCAGGATCCACAATTCCTCCCGGTTGTAGCAGCAATTTTCGAGCATGATGCAATGCTTGCCCGTTGCCTCAGCCGTTCGCACCAATTCCACGGTGTCCTCGGGGGTGTAGGCGATGGGCACTTCCGATGCCGCGTGCAAACCGTTGTTCATGGCGCGCAGGGCCATGGGCGTGTGGAGTTCCCACGGCGTGCAGATCAACGCCAAATCCGCCACCTCCGTCCGCATCGCTTCCTGCCACGCCTCGTCCGAACCGGTGAACACGGCGGGCGCGGTGGATTGGAATTCGCGAATCTGTTCTTCGGCTTTGCGCACTTTGTCGGGGTTGATGTCGGAGATGGCCGTGATCTCCGCATGGCCTTCTTGCACCAGCCAATTCAACATGTCGATCAAGCTTTGGCCTCGGTTGCCAAGCCCGAAAACGGCCACCCGAACGGTGCTGAGAGCCGGCGCCTTCAGGTCAAATGCCGCTCCCGTGATTCCGGCGGTTTTGATTTTGTCAGCCAACACTTCCGAAGCCGAAACAGGAGCGTTCGGTCGAGAAAACGAGCTCAGCGCACCCCCCAACCCGAGGAGTCCGCCCATTCGAAGAAAATCCAATCTGCGCATAGGCCGAAAGATAGGCAAACCCCTGCCTCAGGCCTTCACTTCGTATACGCCCGGCTTGCGCGGCGCCAACACAATCGAGGCCAGCCGCTCGGCGTCGGCAGGGCGCTTGACAAAATCCAAATCGGACGTGTCGATCCACAGCACACGCGAACCGCGGGCGTAGCGGTAGTGCCGTTGGTAGTGGTAGGCGATTTTGTCGAGGTATTCCTGCGGCATGTCTTGTTCGTAGGAGCGTCCCCGCTGCTCGATTTGCTTGCGAATTTTTGCGGCATCCGGGTCCAAAATGGCCACTACCTCGGGCTTCGCGAGTTGGGCGTCCATCAATTTGAACATGGTTTGAAACAGCTTGAACTCTTCCGCAGGCAAGTTCGCTTTTGCGAAAATCAAACTCTTGACAAAGCTGTAATCGGCAATCAGCAACTGGCGAAACAAATTCCGCGCGCCCAAACGCTCCCGCAACTGCCGATAGCGATCACTCACGAACGCCAATTCCACGCTCAAGGCAAACCGCTCGGGGTCCGCATAAAACTTCTCCAAAAACGGATTCTCTTGAAATTGCTCGAGCATCAATTCGCCGCCCACCGCCTCGGCCAACCACGTCGCGAACGTCGTTTTCCCGGCGCCAATGTTGCCTTCGATGGCGATGTATGCGTAAGGCGATTTCATGCGGGTGTAGGGATGCGATGCACGGGGGCTTCGTCCGGGCAAGTTCGCAACAATTCTCGGACTGGCGGCCCATCATGGACCAATTTGAAGTCAGGCGCAATTTCGGTAAGGGGCTCCAGCACAAAACGCCTCATGGCAATTCTCGGATGCGGCAACGTCAACGTGGGAGAATCCAATTGAATCCCTTCGACGGCGAGCAGGTCCAAGTCAATGGTGCGCGATTGGTACCCGGCTGCGGCGGCATCGCGGTGCCTTCCGAGCCCCGCTTCAATGGCCAACAAGTCAACCAAGATGGCTTCCGGGTCGCGAGCCAATCGAAAGCAGACCACCTGGTTGATGAAATCGGGCGACCCAGCGGACATGCCCCAAGGAGGTGTCTGGTAGCGGGAAGAGCGAACGCTGCCGACCCCCCACACGGCTTCCATGCGAGCCAAAGCCGAATCCAAATAGTTATTCCGGTCGCCCAAGTTGCTCCCGAGTCCGATGTAGCAATCGCGATGCATCGGGCAAAATTGGTTAAAAACTCTTCGTGGACCGACAGAGTGTGGGTACTTTTGTCGCAACAAACCCTTGAATCATGTCCTTTTTTAAAAATGTCGCTTCCTCGTTTTTGGGAGCATCTGCAGCCATTCTCATCGCCGGATCTTTCTTGATATTCATCTTCGTCGGTGCGTTGGTCGGTGGAATTGTGGGTGCGATTGGCGGTGAAGACATGGAGCCTCAGGAGGAGGTAAGCAAAGCCAATACGGTCTTGAAAATTGACATGAGCATGCCCATCACGGAGCGCTCGACAAACGATGCGAATTTTTCCCTTGCGGGCTTCGAAGCCAATTCGACCATGGGGCTGCGGGATTTCATTTTGACCCTCGAAGAGGCCGCTTCGGATGAAGATGTGGAAGGGGTGTTTTTGAATTTTGAAAGCGTTCCAGCTAGTCCCGCGACGTTAGCAGATTTGCGAAATGCACTTGAAAATTTCAAATCATCTGGCAAGTGGATCATCGGATGGGCAGAAGGCATGACGATGGGCGGGTTGTATTTGGCGTCGGTGGCGGATGAGCTGTATTTGCATCCGAATGGCTACGCGGATATCAGCGGCATGCGTCTGCAAACCACCTACTACAAGGGCATGCTCGAAAAGCTCGGCGTGGGGATGACGGTGTTGCGCGGTCCGGACAACGAGTACAAAAGCGCCGTGGAACCGTTTACCCGCAAGAGCATGAGCGATTCGAACCGCGAACAGCTCACGGCCTTGCTCGATGACATTTGGAGCGAAGTTCGCCGGGGCATCGCCACCGGCCGGGACATCGACGCCCAGCGCATCGACGACATGGCTGAGGCGTTGGCATTGCGCACCGCAGAGGACGGGGTGGAATGGGAGATTTTCGACGGGTTGTTGTACGAGGATGAATTGAAGGAGCGCATCAAGGAAAAAGTGGGGGGAGAGGAACCGGTTTATGTTAGCCTCGACGAGTACATGAACCCGAATTCCATGGAAGGGTTTGCGGCCGACTTTGAACTCAGTTTTTTCGAAGCATTGAACAACCAAGAGTATGGTGAATCCGAAGAGGCGGAGCCGCTCGGCGGGCCCCTCGCTGTGATTTACGCGACCGGCGGAATCGAGATGGGCAAAGGAGACGACCAAACCATCGGCTCCGAGACCTTGGCCGAAGCCATTCGGGAGGCGCGTCTCGCACCCGACGTCAAGGCCGTTGTGTTGCGGGTGAGCAGCCCCGGCGGGTCGGCGTTGGCCAGCGACATCATTTGGCGGGAGACGGAATTGCTGAAGGAGGCGGGGAAAACGTTTGTGGTGAGCATGGGAGATTTTGCGGCTTCCGGGGGGTACTACATCAGCGCTGGGGCGGAGCGCATTTTCGCCAGCCCCAACACCATCACCGGATCCATTGGCGTTTTCGGCATGTTGCCTTACGCGACCGAATTATTGGAAGACAAAATGGGATTGGCCTACGATGATGTGCGCACGCACTCGCACGCGGGCATGGGACTCGAGGCGCAACTCGATGATGTTCAAATGGAGGCTATGAACGCATCCATCACCAACATTTACGAGGACTTCGTCGGCATCGTCGCCGAGGGCCGAGGCATGGAATACGATGAAGTAGATGCGATCGCGCGTGGCCGGGTGTGGACGGGGCAGGACGCTCAAAAAATTGGACTGGTGGACGAGTTGGGGGATTTGCAAGATGCAATTGACGCAGCTGCTTCTTTGGCCGATTTGGATTCGCTGGTGGAAGACGACATCGTGTTCTTGCCTGAGTCCAAGGATCCTTTTGAGCAGTTTGTGGAGGAATTGGCAGGAGCGGAATTGCTCTTGGAGGCGATGGTCGATGCTGGCTTATCTCGGGAACAGCTCGAACAATTGCTCGCCGTCCGTCGGATGGTGGCTTCTGACGATCGCATCCAAGCGCGCTTGCCTTACTTCATCTCGATTCAGTAATTTACTCGGATGAATCACCCGAGTCGGATTGGAATGGTGCGGATCACGGCCCTTTCGGGCGTGGTAGCGTTTTTTTGTGCATGCCAATCACCGAAGGGGTTTCCGGAGAATGCGCTCGACCGCAAGCCGGTGGAGCAAAACGATTACGCAGGTGCTGACGAAGTTGTGTCAGATGCATTTTCCGTGTTGGAAGCAACCGTCGACGGGGATTCACTGCGTGTGCACCTCGAATACGGAGGGGGATGCGCCGACCATGAATTTCAGCTCGTCCAAGCCAGCCCAACGCTGCGCAGCATGCCGCCCAAACAACCGCTTCGGTTGATCCACCAAGCCCATGGCGATCCTTGCCGCGCGCTCATTCGCGAATGGCGAGCGTTCGATGTTTCTTCATTCCAAGCGAGTCCCAGAGGGGTGACGGTGTTGCTGTTGGAGGATTTCCAGCTACCGTATTCGTATGATTGAAGCGGCGGCAATTTTGCTGGGCTGCATCGGGTTGAGCTGCTGGCATGCTTATCGATTGACCCGCGCTTTTCTGACGCTGCACAACCCGCCGGCCGATCATTCTCAGGACACGGCCATTGAGAAGGTGAGTGTGTTGGTTTGCGTGCGAAACGGTGCAGCGCATTGGCCCAAACTTTGGCAGGCCCTCAAAGGCCAGCGCTGTGCTTTTCCTTTCGAAGTGGTCGTCGTGGACGACGGTTCTACCGATACGACACCCGCGTTATTGAAGCAGGCAGAGGCAGAGCATGTACCGTTCGAATTGCGCGTGTTTCGATTGGACGGCACGGCTCCGGGCAAAAAGGAGGCCCTCGCGCACGCGGCGGGACAAGCTCAAGGTGATTGGTTGTTGATGACGGACGTGGATTGTGTGCCGGCAAGTGAGCAATGGGTGGAAGCGATGCTGCGGCCGGCACGAGCAGGAGCCGCGGTGGTACTTGGATTGAGTTGGCCCCGTCCCAAGCCTGCTGGGGGTCTTCTGCACCAGGTTCAAGCGTTGGACGCGATGCACATCGCTCGGTCGTATGCAGGATGGATGGTGCTCGGGCATCCGTACATGGGTGTGGGAAGAAATTTGGCCATGCGCAAGGCGTGTTTTCCAAAGCTGACTTCCAATCCTGAGTTGGCCTCAGGTGACGACGATCTGGCCATCCAAACCTTGGCACGTGATGCAAATGTTCGTTTTGCCTCAGTGGTCGACCGGACAGGACAAACAGATACCGAGTTGCCCGAAAGTTGGGGCGCCTGGCGAAAGCAGAAGTGGCGGCATTGGAGCACCGCGCGCGTCTATGCGCCGGGTGATCAGTGGCGATTGGGTGCGCCGAAACTCTTGGCGCTGGGTATGGTGGCCGCTGCCGTCGCGTTGATTTACGCCTGTTGGCAGGAGGGGGTTTTGCACAATTCGCTATGGATTATCGGTTTACTGTTCGGGTGCTTTTGGTGGGTCGAGGTGCGTAACTTTCGCCTTATCACCAAAGCATGCCAAGCCTCGGAATCGTGGAGAATTCTGGGTTTGTTTTTGCCATTTTGGTCCCTGTGGGGGTACTTCCTCGCAGGCACTGCCTGGCTGAGACGGCCAAATCCTCAGGATTGGTAACGGAGGTGATGCCAAACGTTTTGACCGCCTGATCAGCTCATGGAAGTGAACCCCAATTTATCGGATAAAGCGCGTTACGATTACGCGCTCGTTCTGCGTGTGACGAAGGAAAACGACCACCGGGCTTTCGGTGAATTGATGGATCGTTACAAGGATTCCATCTTCCACATGATTAATAAAATGGTCTTCAGCTCGGATGATGCGGATGACCTGACCATGGAGACATTCACGAAAGCGTTCAATCGGCTGCATCAATACACCCCAGCATTCGCTTTCTCCACGTGGCTTTTCAAAATTGGCTCGAATCACACGATTGATTTCATCCGGAAGAAGCGCTTGAATGCCCTTTCCTTGGATCAAGGATTTCGCAACGAGGATGGCGAATCCATGGAGATCCATGTAGCCGATGACAAACCGGATCCCATCGAGGCGTTAGAAAAAAAGGAGCGCATTGAACTCCTTCGCGAGGTGGTGAGCAAGATGAAACCGAAGTACCGCGAATTGGTCGAGCTCCGCTATTTCGAAGAGAAAAGCTATGAGGAAATTGCCGTTGAACTCGACCGCTCGCTGGGCACGGTGAAGGCTCAGCTGCATCGGGCAAGGGAGGCCCTAGAAAGCATTTTGAGCCAAGTGCGCGAGACGATATAACGCGACATCTTTGGATTTTACCGAATGGATACCGGATTTGTCGGCCGAAGCGGACAAGCAACTCAATGAGCTTCGTTCGCTTTACGAAGCGTGGAATGCGGTCATCAATGTGATTTCCCGAAAAGACATGGATGCCTTCGAGGAACGTCATGTCCTGCACAGTTTGGCCATCACACGGGCCATGCGATTCGCACCTGGGAGTCGAATTTTGGACGTAGGCACGGGAGGAGGATTCCCGGGAATTCCGCTCGCTATCGTGCACCCGGATGTGGATTTTGTGCTATGCGACAGCATCGGAAAAAAAATGAAGGTCGTTCGTGCGGTAGTTGCAGAATTGGGCTTGCCCAATGTTCAAGTCCATCACGGCCGAGCAGAAGAAGTTCCTGGCCGATATGATTTTGTAGTCAGTCGGGCGGTGACGCGGATGAATCGGTTCATCCCTTGGGTCGATGGCAAGATGGAAAAGCGTTCCTTGAACCCATGGCCCAATGGCATTCTGGCCTTGAAAGGTGGGGATTTGACGGAAGAGTTGAATGAAGTAAAACGAACCACCGAGCGATTGCCCATTTCCAAGTGGTTTCCTCAGCCCTTTTTTGAGACGAAGGAAGTCGTTTACGTTAGAATGCAGTAGCGGCAGCGAGAAACCGCTCAGAAAAGCGGTAAAGAAAGAAGAGGGATCCCTTCGGACCCCTCTTCATAACCTGCAAGAAATTGAAACCAACACAGTATTCTCAGACCGTGTCTGCACATAAGACGGGATTGAGCTGGACAGGTTGCCTTTTTTTCGAAAAAAAATTGATGCCTTTGATCAATATGCCTACAAATAGCTGATTTACAGCTAATTATAATGAACAAAAAATCACTGAAATCGGTAGCCGACTCCGCGAACCGAAGTGAAATGGAGCGGGTTTTTTGGGTCGACTTCAAAATATTTCCGGAAAGCCACGATGTGGTTGTCGATGGTCCGCGTATTGGGAAAGGCGTGGTACCCCCAGACGACTTCCAGGATTTCCTCGCGGCTCACGACTTGGCCTGCTTTTGAAATCAGCAACCGCAGCAACATCGTTTCACGCTTCGAAATCTTTCGCGTTTCGCCCTTTTGGGTGGTCACTTGGAACCCGTCAAAGTCAATGCGACTTCCATTCTCAAATACGTATTCGGAGATGATTTCGATTGGCTCATCCGATTGCAAGCGCAACAGACGCTGAACCCGGAGCAACAATTCTTCCAAATGAAAAGGCTTTCCCAGGTAATCGTCCCCTCCAGCTTTTAGCCCTTCAACCCGGTCCTCCGCGTCGTTTTTCGCCGTGAGAAACAAAATGGGCAGGCGATTGCCTTCCGTGCGCAACGATTTGCAGACGGCCACTCCGTCTAGTTTGGGCATCATGACATCGAGCACTGCAGCATCCAAGCGATGCTGACGAGCCAACTGCAGGGCTTCCTCACCGTTTTCAGCCTCAACAACAAACCAGCCTTCGCGAACGAAGTTGAGCTTTACGGTTTTGCGGAGACCTGGATCATCTTCCGCAATCAGGATTCGGGGTTGTGGTGGAGTGGTCGCTTCCATGGTGTAAATTTCGGACGAATTATGGAGCAGACGGAAATGGAAGACTTAAAAGGGGTGCCAACGATTGCCAATGCTATTGGATTGGAGGTGCTGGAGGTGGAGGAAGAGCGCGTGACAGGTCGCCTGCCCGTCGATCACCGAACTCACCAACCGTATGGTCTTCTTCACGGCGGAGCAAGTGTGGTGTTGGCGGAAACGCTCGGCTCAGTGGGGTCGCATTACCTGGTCGCCAAAGATGGAAAGGCGGCGGTGGGCGTCGAGGTCAATGCCAATCACCTGCGCAGCGTCCGAACGGGCTGGGTTTACGGCGAAGCGCGATTGCTACACCGTGGAGGCAAAATGCACGTGTGGAGCATTGAAATTCGCGACGAACGCGAGCGATTGGTTTGCACAAGCCGCCTAACAGTCATGATCATTCCACAACCTCAAACCAAAGGCTGACGTGAGCGAAACTTCCGGACAGGTATGGTGGCGGGAACCGGGGCAGCAATGCGTCCAACGCCTGCGTCTCAACCCGAATGGCACCGCCCACTTCCGATACGCACCCTTCCAGCATTCCGAGAGTTTCCCTACCATCGAATGGGTCGGTGATGTGGAGGAAACGAAAATGCCTGAAGCTGGATCGGTACAAGGACTGGAAAGCGGCATGCAGCAAGCCCCCTCCCAATCCATCCATGAGGCGGGGGTTGGGGAGGCGTTGAAAGCCATTGAGGCGGGCGCATTTGAAAAGGTGGTTCTGAGTCGCTCTGAATTTTGGCATTCTTCCTCTTCGCCAGAAGAACTCTTTAAAATGAAGTGTGAGGCGTACCCCAATGCATTCGTGTATTTACTCTCTCACCCTTCATGTGGGGTTTGGCTGGGCGCAACCCCTGAGTTGCTCTTGGAGGCGGCAGGTGAGCGATACACGACGGTTTCCTTGGCAGGGACTAAACAAAGTCAACGCGAGGACTGGACGGCCAAAGAACGACACGAACAGCAGTTGGTCACGGATTTCATTGAAGAAGCATTGCGTGCCGAAAACGCCAGCGACTTGAAAGTCGGTCCGGTGAATGACTATACCTATGGTAAATTATGCCACCTCCAAACCCAGATTTCCTTCTTGTCGACCAAATCACCTGACGATTGGTTACGGGTTTTGCACCCGACCCCTGCAGTGGGAGGATATCCCCGTGCTGAAGCATTGGCATTCATCCAAGCGCAAGAAGCATCGCCTCGGGGATATTATGCGGGTTACCTAGGAATTGCCGAAACTGACGGAGCTAGGTTTTATGTCAACTTGAGGTGCATGCAGTGTTACTCCAATGGCTATCGTCTGTTTGCTGGAGGTGGGATTGTCGCAGGTTCGAATCCGCACAAAGAATGGGAAGAAACCCAAGCCAAAATCGAGTCCATTCGTGCCGAATTGACGGTATAGACACGTCCGGAGCAGTACCTTTGTACCATGCTTCAAACGAATCACATGGGCGCCGACCGTTTGTTTAGAACGTGGGTGGCTTGTGGCTTGACCGACGTGGTGATTTCTCCTGGATCTCGGAATGCGCCACTGGTCATTGCGGCGGCACAATTTCCTGAGATTCGCATCATCACGGCATTGGACGAACGCGCGGCGGCACATGTGGCGCTTGGGTTGGCATTGCAATCCAGACGCCCAGCGGTGGTGGTGAGCACTTCTGGTACGGCTGCCGTAAATCACGGGCCGGCGCTGGCCGAAGCATACTACCAAGGTGTGCCCTTGATTTCGGTCACAGCTGATCGCCCTCTTAACACGCATACCACCGGTCCAGGACAAACCGTCAAGCAATCGCATCTTTTCGCCATGCACACGGTTTATTCTGCCGAAATCGATGAATCAAAAGTCGGGGTGCCAGAAATTGACCAAGCGGCCAGGACAGCGTGGCAGAAGGCGCAAAAGGGACCTGTCCACGTGAACGTCCCGTTGGACGAACCGCTCTACGCACAACATGAACCCGACCCCATACCTGCCGTTGCCGTTTCGGGAGAGGCGGAAGTTCCCGAAGGCATCCCGGAAGCCTTGTTGGATGTATTGTGCGCCCATGACGCCAAAGTTTTGTTGCACGTGGGTGCGGCGACGTTTCCGCAAATTCCTGCAGCATTAATGGGGCTATTGGTCCATCGATGTGGGGTGATCGCTGACCGATTCGGAAGCATCCAATCCCCAGCCGAATCAAGCTCCGCGCGTTGGATTGCTGGGATGGACGGGGAGGCTGCGGCACCGTTCAAACCGGACGTCATTTTGACCACGGGATTGCCGCCCATGGATAAAAAATTCAGGGCCCTCCTCAGCCAATGGCAGGTGCCGCATTGGCACATCGGATTGGAGACACACGCATGGGATATGTTTGGTACCCGATCCGGGACGTGGCGTATTTCGGCATCACATGGCCTTGAAGAGTTGGCTGAAGCCATGCCAGAATACAATGCTTATGCGGCGACATGGGAAGTGCGGAAGATGCGATTGGAGCAGGCCAACGCGCAATTGGACCAGAAAGATTGGGTCGATTACCAGGTCTTTCGTCAACTCGCCGAACACCTTCAAACAACCTCGGGACGCATCCATTTTGCCAATTCCACCAGTGCGCGCTACGCCCAATGGTTCGATTGGGGAACGAATGTGTTGCACGCAAACCGCGGGGTAGCGGGAATCGATGGCTGCACGAGTACGGCTGTGGGAGATGCACTGTGCCATCCGGATGTGCCGATTTTCTTGGTATCGGGGGATGCGGCTTGGTTGTACGATGTGAATGCTTGGCATGTTCATCCGCGCCCAGCTAACCTGAAAGTTATGGTGATCAACAACGGCGGAGGAAACATCTTCCGGTGGTTGGACGGACCGCAATCCACGGGGCTGTTGAAACAGCATTTCGAAGCGGGTTTCGCCTCATCGATGAAGGGCAGTGCGGAGCAGGCAGGATTGGATTATTTCTGTGCAAATGATGCGGAGAGCCTGAAAGCGGTTCTCCAAGATTGGCACAACAACAGTGGACCAAGTTTGTTAGAAATCCAAACTCCGGGTGAGGCTTCGGCCGCGTACATCCTTAATCGCATACATCAGCTAGGTCAACATGTCCATTAAGCCTTGGATCCAAGCATCTCGGTTACGCACCTTGCCACTGGCATCGGCGTGCGTGATGGTTGGTGGGGCGCTGGCCTTTCGCTCAGCGGAAACCGACGTGCTGACTGCCGGTCGTTTTTGGATTGTATTTGCGGCGGTGCTGTTTGACGTTTTTCTGCTTCAGATTTTGTCGAATTGGGCCAATGATTGGGGAGATTTTGAAAACGGGGCCGATGGTCCGGAACGCGCAGATCGCGCAGTCGCTTCGGGCGCCATTTCGGCTTCCGCCATGAAATCCGCGGTCAAAGGATTGGCCGCATTGTCCTTTTTGATGGGGGTCGGAGCCATTGTTTTGGCCTTGAGAGGAACCGACTTGTTACCTGCCGCTGCAGGCATCTTAGTCCTCGGAATTGGAGCCATCGCTGCCGCGTTCAAATACACGGCTGGCGATAATCCTTATGGGTACAGGGGCCTAGGAGATGTTGTGGTGATGGTGTTTTTTGGTTGGGTTGGTGTTTGCGGATCGGCGTTTTTATTATCGCATGCTTGGGATTGGTCTTGGCTGCTGCCTGCGACATGGTGCGGAGCCTTGAGCGTCGCGGTGTTGAACCTCAACAACATGCGAGACCATGTCAACGACCTGCTTGCCGGCAAGCGCACGTTGGTGGTGAAGTGGGGCTGGGAACGAGCCAAAATCTACCACACGGTGTGTGTGTTAGGCGGCTGGTTGGCTTGGTGGATTTTTGCGCTCGTTCTGGAGCCGGGAATGTGGCGGGGGCTCGGTTGGTTGGCCTTGATCAATTTGGTTCAAGGGGGGCACTTGCTGCGCGTTTGGCGTTGCGATGAGCCCAAAAACCTC
>Ga0255759_10004016_pt1 | contig 12795 bp, 8 predicted proteins | sample 101ome_20_FD_179959 | JGI IMG/M metagenome (GOLD analysis project Ga0255759, IMG submission 179959) | Coastal salt marsh microbial communities from the Groves Creek Marsh, Skidaway Island, Georgia - 101404AT metaG (version 2) | ecosystem: Environmental > Aquatic > Marine > Intertidal zone > Salt...
CATTTGAGTATGTGTCATATAAGATACAGTCTTGTCCGATATCAAAATTTTCTATAAAAGCTTTGTAGATACTATTACCATTTTTGTCGACTGAGGAAAAATCATCAATCATTATAAAGCCCCCCGTTGAAATTCTTTCTTTTATAAATGGAAGTATGCTGATTGCTGACTCATATATATCACAATCAATAAATGCAAAACTTATTTTATCTATTTTTACAATGCCATCATGTTTTAATGTTTCTTCAAAAAAACCTTTAAGTATGTACACATTTTTAAATTTACTAAAAGTATTTTTTACTTTTTCATAATTAGTGACAAAATTATTTTTTATAAAAAAGTCATGATTTTCTACTGGGAAACCTTCAAATGAGTCGAAACCATAAAAATTACAATTAGTTATTTGAAGTTTTTTTGCACACTTAAAACTATGCAAAAGACTTTTTCCTTTTAGAATTCCAAATTCAAGGTAGTCACCTTTAATGCTGTCCATTTTAATATTTGCCCAGATATCTTGAATATTTATAAATTTTTGATAATTATGAACTGAAACTGGGGCTAAAAAAGTAGTAACAAAACTTAACAATCTTGCTTTTATAAAATAATATTTACTCATGTTTAGCTAGTTTACACATTTAATTTATTCAAAAATAAATTAATCTTCAAATTTATATTCATTATTCAGGTAGTTTTCAAAACAACTTATAGACTGCAGGTTTTCATTACAGAAAGAAAAGTTAATATTGTTGAACAAAGTTTTATTAGAAATTTCAAAATATGAATTTAAAGAGTTAAAAATAATCAAAATAGATATAAAAAGTCTGATATCAAGTGAAATATTTAATACTTTTTTGAAAAAGTAAAATAACAAACTAATAATTATCACTGTTATTGAAGAAAAGTAAAAGAGAACAATTAATAATGGAATAAAATCAGAAAACGAATTGCTGTGTTTATTTTCTATAAAATACAACAAAACTGTATAAAGCACAATAGTTGTAAAAGTTTGGGTGTAGATTATTGATTTAGTTGGACTAAAAAACCAGTACAAAAAGTACATGATTATGTAAGAGAAAAAAAGACTATATCTAACACTTTGAAATTTTTTTAAATTAAATTTTTCGGGTCTAAATATAATAAATAAAATCAACATAGGACTAACTAGAACTCTTAAATAATCAGCTGTATTCCAAAAGCGAAGGTCAGAATTCATTCTCATATTTTCAAAATTAAGTAGAGAGTTAGATTTTGTTTCAAGTCCAATACTTGGATTAGTTGAATAAACTATTTCAAAATAGTTTTTGATATATTCGCTCAAATTTTGATATGTTGAAAAATTTAAAACTAAAATTAGCCAAATCACTGGTGGAGTTAAAAACAATAAAAGTTCTTTTATTGATATTTTTTTAGAACTATATAAATTGTAAAAATAAAAACTACAAAATGGAACTAAAATTAATATTCTTCCAAAAAATATTGTAAAGCTCATTAAAAATATAGATAATCTAGGGAAGTACTTATAAAGTAAAAGACAATTACAAAAAATTAAACTACAGATTAAATCACCTAAAGAATATAAAGATGAGTACCACCAAGGTACAGAAGTAATTAGAAACAATGAAAAAATTGTAAGATAAAATATAGATATATTAAATTTTTTACTTATTAAAAAATTAAAACTGGTTTGAATGGTAATTAAAAATAAAAAATTAAAATATCTAATAATATATAGGTCTTTAAAAAAAACAACACCAATATTAGATCCAATTGTTACCAGTGGGCCAGTAGTTAGGTTTGGTGAATAAGAATTTCCGTAAACGGTATTTTCTGGACCTTTAAATTCTAAAGTTTTAAAAAAATTATTTGTTGATGACAAAGATACAATTTCATCTATAAAGGGTCTTAAAGTAAAAGAGGTTTTATAAGCAATTAGTAAAACTAAAGTTACTTGCAAAAAAGTTAAAAGCTTTACAAATATCTCTTTTTTAAGATTTAACACTTTTATTTTTTAGTTTGTTTATCAAAATATATGAAAAAATAGAAAAAATAAAAATTACTAATACAAATTTAATTAAATTTATATTATTTAAAGTATCAATATAGATTATGAAATCAGGATTATTAACAGGAAGGTTAAGCTTTTCTAAATAATAAAATAACTGTTCTGAATTTAGAAGAACAAGGAATAATTTAAAAAATATTGCACCTAAAAAACTTGTTGAAAAAATAATTAAATAGCTATTGATTTCAAAAATAGAATTTATTAATCCTGTAACATAATTTGGTTCAATATATCTTATAGTTTTACCGAAAGAATTTAATTCATCAATCGTCGACAATTGAGTTGAAGTTGTAGTTTCAAAAAATAACACTGAAAGATTCCCCAAAACAGAAAATAAAATTAGATAGTATTTTAGAAGCTTATATTTAGAAAAATATACATAATAAATAAATATACTAAGTGGAGTTAAAGACATTAAATACCTAAATCCATATGAGGACCCCAGTGCTTGCCAAATGTGTATAATAAATAAATTTTGTGCAAAACATATCAAAATTAAATAAGAGTTAATGTTTCTTAGCTTCAGTAAGGGAAGGGTTAATCCTATAAATATAATTGGACTGACCCAGAAAATGCCAAACTCATTTGTGAAAATCACAATAAATACAGTATTTAACAATTCGGTAAATGTTGTAAATAAATTATTAGAAACATAAGAGTCTATAACATTAATATTTGTACCATATATTTTTTGAGGACTAATTATAAATTCACCATAAAGTTCAATTGACAAAAAGTAGTAAATTATTAATGCAAAAAAGCTTGAAATTAAAAAGTTAAAATCAAAAAAGAGTTTCTTATTAGTATAAATGTTTTTTTCTTTTAAAAAAAACTTGATGATAATAGGTATTAAAAATATATATATATTTGACATCCTTGTTAAAAATCCAATCAACATTACAAAAGGAATTAACAAAGCGTAGTATTTGAAGTAGATGTTGTTTGTATAAAAATTTAAACAGCAAAAAATTAATAATGAAATCGAAAAAACTTCATAAACATGTGTCATTCCAAATCTTTCAAATGCAAAATACGACACTCCAGATCCGCTAAAAATTAATAATAAAAAATATTTTTCAAACTTTATATTTAATTTTTCGAGGGATTTAAAAATTAAAAAATAAGAGATTAAAAAATAAAAGACCGAAGATAAAGAATAGAAAAATATTTTATAATTTAATATTTCAGAGTTTAAATTTTCATTAAATAAATCACTTAAAATGTTTCCAAAAAGTAAAAAAGGTGCAGATAGAATACCGGATCCTATAAACCCAATCGGCGTATTTTTATTATTTGAATAGTATCTAAAATCTCTAGGATTTTGATTTGTATAATCTAAATCAAAATCTAATGCAATAGTTTCTGCATGGATAAAGTAATCATAATCATCTGAACAACACTCAACAGATGTTTTGAATCGATAATCAATTCTTAAAAATGATAGAAGAATTATAAGAATTATAAAAAATTGAAATGTTTTACTTATATTTTTCATCTTAAAATATTTTAATAATTTCATAACTTGAAATACAAATTTAAAAAATTCTATTTCAAGATAAATTAAAGGTGTAGGATTATGAGAGTGAACGATAAAATTCTTATTGGAGTTCTTGCTTTTAATGTTGAGAGACATATTAAAAATGTTGTGGAATCATTACTAAATTTAGGTCAAGACGTTCTGGTAGTTGATGATTTTAGTTCGGACAGTACTCAAGATATACTTTCAAACTATACAAATTCGAATTTGAAACTTTTAGTTAATGAAAAAAATTATGGTGCAGGTTATTCAACAAGAAAATTAATTGATTTTGCTGAAAAAAATGGTTACAAATTTGTAATTAAAGTTGATGGTGATGGTCAATTCGAAGTTGATGATGTTGAGAAAATTATAGAACTTAGAACAAACAAAGGGTATGAATTTATAAAATCAAACAGGTTTTGGAAAGATGGCATAAAAGGTAATATTCCAAAGAAAAGATTTTTTGGAAATTTATTAGCAACAATATTTTTACAAATAACTACAGGAACAAACAAACTTTTTGATCCTCTTAACGGGTTGTTTGGAGTATCAACAAAAATTAATAAATTATTGAATGCTAATTCTTATCCAAAAAGATATGGCTATCCTTATTTTATAACAGTTTCTGCAGTTATTAACGAGTTTCTAACTTGTCAAATAAATAATGTAGTCATTTATGATGATCAAAAAAGTAATTTAAATCCATTTAAAATGCTTTTTACAATTCTTAAACTATCAACAATATTTTTCTTTACAAAAATTAAAATTAAAAGGTCTATTGGAACTTACCAAAGATCTGCCTTTTTAGACATTCTTTTTATTTCAAGTTTTGCAATAACTTTTTATCTTATGATTCAATTAATTTATATTGCCCTATTTGCAGAGACAACATTGATTAAACCGGGAAATTTGTTATATATATTTCTTTTTTCATTTATCTCAAGTATTACTTTATTTGTTTCCTCCTTTAAAGAAGAAAAAGCTATAAGAAACAACTACATCACAAGTGAATAAAAAAATAAAATCAATTGTTCTTTCTTTTCTTGATTTAATTATTTCAGAAAAATTTCAGAAAAAAATCAAATTAACAAATCTAATTTTAAGCTTTTTTTGTATATTTTTCATTTTTCAAATTCTTGTTGAGTATCTAAATAATGAAAAATTTGAATTTCAATTTGATTTTTACTCTGCTGGTTTGATACTTTTATCTTATTTATTGTCAGGAATAATTTGGTCTAGATATATGCAATCTAACTATCAAGGTGATCTTTATACTTACTTCTTTAATTGGTCGTATTCTCAATTAGGAAAGTATCTTTTTTCGGGACTACTTTCGTTGACTATTAGATTCAATCAAAAGATAATTTCTAAGAATCCAAAAAAAATTCTTTATGGACTATTAGAAGAACAGTTTCTAATTTCATTAATATCTATACCAGCACTTACTATTTTTGTATTTTTTGAGATGAATCAATTTAGAGTCGCAACTTTATTAATACTTTTTTTAACGAGCTTTCTTGTAGTAAAGAAAATATATTATAAGTTGAAACCACAACTTGTTTCTATGTTGAATCAACCTGTTTTAATATATTTCTATTCTGTATTGCAAGTTTTAATTTTTTATACGATTGCAAACTTCTTAAATTATGAAGATCCTTTAGCGATTTCAATTTTTTATTTTTTATCAAGCAGTATCGGACTTTTTTTTGTTGGCGTACCTGCCGGTTTAGGAATAAGAGAATTTATATTTCTTTTTGTAACAAACAATACATTAAGCAATATTGAATTAATAGATTTTATAATTACAACCAGATTGTTATTTGTAGGATTTGATTTTTTATTTGGATTTGGGGGTATGTTAATGAATGGAAAAAAGTTTAATATATAAATATGAATGTGGTCTACATTTTAGGTACAAAAGCACAGTTTATAAAGTGTAAATACATACTTCAGTACCTTTATGATGCAGGTATTAAATTAATTATTGCAGATACTGGCCAACACAAAGAGATAACTAGAAATGAGCTCAAGAATGTATCCTTTCAATACAAGTATGTACAACTTTCAAAAAATAACAAAAACATTTCAAGTATTATTTCTATGTTTTTTTGGTTTTGTAAAATGGTCTTTACAAAAAGAAGTAATGAATTTAACGATGCTCAATATTGTTTAATTCACGGCGATACTTTAAGTACTCTTACTGGTCTTATTTTTGGAAAAGTAAATAAGTTAAAAATAGTACATTTAGAATCAGGATACAAATCCCACAACTTACTGAGACCATTCCCTGAAGAAATTATTAGAAATATTGTAAGTAGGTTTTCAGACATTTTAGTTGTAGATGGACCAGAGCAATTTGACAATGTTAAACATTTCAATCACAAAAAAGAAATTATTCAGCTAGATTCAAATACTATTTATGATTCTGCAATAAATTCAATCGAAAAAAATGTTCCTTATGAAAACAAACTAATAGTAACTATTCACAGAACAGAAAATGTATATAACAAAAAAAGACTTTTAAATTTTGTAAATCTATTAATTAAAATAAAAAAATTGGATAAATTTGATAAGATTATTTGGTTTTGTCATGATATTACATCCAATTCTTTAAAAAGAAATAACCTTATAAAACTTCTTTACGAGAATGATGTTCATTTAAATAAATTATTAACCCATCAAGAATTTTTAATTGAAATATTAAGTTCAAGTATGGTAATCACTGATGGAGGATCTATTGCTGAAGAATGTTCGATATTAGGTTTAAACACAGTTATTTGGAGAGATGTTGTTGAGAATAAAAGATACTTAAATGATAATGTGATGTTGTCTGAATACAATGTTGATAGAATTTTAGACTTTATTTTAAATTTAAAAAAATCTGAATTTAAGTTGGATACAAAAAGTAGTCCCTCTAAAGATTTTGTTGAGAAATTTTTACAATTAAATTAAGAGTTGTTACTTTTTAAACCCTTGTGGGCGCTACAGGATTTGAACCTGTGACTTCTTCCTTGTAAGGGAAGCGCTCTGCCGGACTGAGCTAAGCGCCCTGAATTTTCAATTATATTTATATTTTAGTTTTAAAGTATATTTTTTTAACTACAACCTAAAGAGTTGCCACAATTTAAGCATTTATAGCAAGAACCGTTTCTAACTGTAATGTGTCCACAATCATCACATGCTGGAGCGTCTCCCATCATGTCACTGAGAACTTCTTGAACAGTATCAACTGAGTTTATAGCTGTTTGTACTGTTTGCTCAGTGTCTGTTTTCTGAACAGGAGTTACTGGTTCAGCTTTGTGAACAGGAGTTACTGGTTCAGTCTTTTGTACAACTTGAACATCTTCAGTCACAACAGACTCTTTAACCTCTTTTGGTGGAACCTGAACAATATCAGTTCTATTTAAGTATTCAAGACCGAGTGCTCTAAAGACATAGTCAATAATTGAGTTACTCATCTTAATATTTTCATGTCCTTCAACCATCCCTCTTGGTTCAAAAGTTTGGAATGTAAAGGTATCGACAAACTCTTCTAATGGCACACCATACTGTAGACCTTTAGAGACAGCAATAGCAAAACAACCCAATACTCCTTTTAGAGTTGCACCCTCTTTAGCAATATCTATAAAGACTTCACCAAGTGTTCCATCAGGATATTCTCCAGTTCTTAAATACACTTTGTGTCCTGCAACTCGTGCTTCTTGAGTCCATCCTTGTCTTCTTTCTGGAAGTAAGAATCTTGGTCGATTTACTCCTGCATATGCTCTTGTAGGACTTGTTCCTGGGGCAAAATTTCCCTGGATTAGCATTGCTTCTTCTTCAAGAATTTTGTTAACTTCTGGATCGCTTTCTTCAGAGTCACCATCATCTGAAGATGCAGAAAGAGGTTGAGAAGCTTTTGAGCCATCTCTATAGATAGCAATAGCTTTTACACCAATTTTTGCTGATTCGAAATAACAATCTTCGATATCTTGTACAGTTGCTTCGTTAGGCATGTTTACTGTTTTTGAAATTGCACCAGATATAAACGGTTGAGCAGCTGCCATCATTCTTACATGACCCATATAGTGAATAAATCTCTCACCATCTTTTCCACATTTGTTAGCACAATCAAACACTTCTAAGTGTTCTTCTTTGAGGTGTGGAGCACCTTCAATTTTTTGTGTTCCACAGATGTCTTGATTAGCTTGTGCAATTTCACTTCTAGAAAATCCAAGGCTTTCTAACAAGTTGAAATCAAAAGAAGTGTATTCCTCTTCAGCTATTCCAAGATTTTTAAGTGTTTCTTCACCAAGAACAAACACATTAAATGCATGTTGTATTTCAAAAGCGCCAGGTAAGGCAGCTTCAATATTTGCTACGTCACTTTCAGTTAATCCTTTTTCAATCAATGATGTTTCATTGATATAAGAAGAATTTTCTAAGGACATTGAGCCAATAACATAGTTGATTATGTCGTTGACTTGTTCTTTTTCATAGCCAAGTGCATCTAATGCAGGTCCTATAGATTGGTTTGCAATCTTCATGTAACCACCACCAGCAAGTTTTTTAAACTTCATGAGGGCAAAGTCTGGTTCAACACCTGTTGTGTCACAGTCCATAAGAAGACCAATGGTTCCAGTAGGAGCCAAAACAGTTGCTTGTGCATTTCGGTATCCATTTTTGGTACCTAGTTCAACTGCTTCATCCCAGGATTGTTGTGCGGCTTGTAATAAGTCTTCTGGGCAAAGCTCTTGGTCAATTGCTAAAAGATCATGGCTGAGGCCTTCGTAGTCTCCTGAATCATAAGCAGCTTTTCTATGATTGTTCATAACCCTGAGCATGTGTTGCTCATTTTCTTTAAATTTAGGAAATGGTCCTACGATTCCAGCCATTTCAGCTGATGCTCTGTAAGCTTCACCTGTAAGAATCGCAGTTAATGCACCAGCTATTGCTCTTCCTAGATCAGAGTCATATGCAATACCTTTTCTCATAAGTAGTGATCCTAAGTTTGCATAACCAAGACCTAGTGTTCTGTAGTTGTAAGAACCTTCAGCAATCTCTTTTGAAGGAAACTGTGCCATTTCGACTGAGATTTCAAGAACGATTGTCCAGATTCTTAGTGCATGCTTGTATGAATCAATATCAAAGACTTTAGTCTCATCATTGTAAAACTTAACAAGATTTAAGCTGGCAAGGTTACAAGCTGTATTGTCTAAGAAAAGATACTCAGAACATGGATTTGATGCTCTAATTCTTCCACCTTCTGGTGATGTATGCCATTCGTTGATTGTTGTATCATACTGCACACCTGGATCAGCACATCTCCAGGCCGCATCTGCAATCTTATTCCATAAATCTCTAGCTTTAATAGTTTTCATAACATCTCCATTAGTTCTACCAATGAGATCCCAGTCGCCATCTTCTTCTACAGCTTTAATGAAATCGGTAGGGACGCGGACTGAGTTGTTGGAGTTTTGTCCTGAAACTGTTGCATATGCCTCACCATTAAAATCTGATGGGTAACCAGCAGCAATAAGTGCTCTGGCTTTATCTTCCTCAACAGCTTTCCACTCTACGAAATCTTCAATATCTGGATGATCAAGATCTAAGATAACCATTTTTGCAGCTCTTCTTGTTGTACCGCCTGATTTAATTGCTCCTGCTGCACTGTCGCCAATCTTTAGGAAGGACATTACACCTGAAGAAACACCGCCACCTGAAAGTTTTTCGCCTTCTCCTCGTAAGTTTGAGAAGTTAGTGCCTGTACCAGAGCCAAATTTAAATAAACGGGCTTCTTTTACCCAGAGATCCATAATGCCACCTTCGTTGACAAGATCATCATCAATGGATTGAATAAAACATGCATGGGGTTGTGGTCTTGAGTAAGAATCTTCACCTTCTGTTAGTTCCTCTGTTTTAGGATCTACGTACCAAAAACCTTGTGCTGGTCCAGTTAAACCATAGTTGTGGTTAAGGCCAGTATTGAACCACTGAGGGCTGTTTGGTGCAGCCATTTGAGTAGCAAGCATATATTTGAGCTCATCTTCAAAAGCTTGTGCATCATCTTTTGATGCAAAGTAGCCTGTTGTCTCACCCCAGTGTCTCCATGTTTCAGCTAAGCGATTAAAAACTTGTTTGGATGAGCTTTCAGCACCAAGGACGACATCGCCATTGTCATCTTTTAGAACATTTCCAGCTTCATCTGTTTGAGGTACACCGGCTTTCCTAAAATATTTTGAGACCATAATGTCTGTAGCGACTTGTGACCATGTAGATGGTATTTCAACATCAGTCATTTCAAATACGACGGATCCATCTGGATTTGTTATTTTGGAACTTCTTTTTTCCCAGACGATGTCTTTATAGGGGTCTCCTGGTGAGGTATATTTTCTTGTAATTTTTAGCCCTGAATTCTTTGCCACTTTTTCTCCTTTTATAACTAAATATTGTATGGGGTAAATACAAACACACTAAATATAGTGTTACAACTATATAATAAAGTCCTTTTATTTTCAAGTTTATACAAGTAAAATTTTCGCGAAGATGTTTCAAATTCAATTACGATATTTCCAATATATTCTGTCCGCATCCATCGTGGCAGGCCTCTTGCTAGATAGTTTCCCACTCATGACAGCCGCTTTTGTTGGAATAGCCTTAACTTGGCTTTCAGAAATGTTGATTGCTCAATTTGAAATAAGTTCTGAAAAATATTTAGTGGTGATGGTTATTTTACTGTTAAGTTTTTCTAGCACTGTTGTACTTAGCTTTGTTGAATCAATGGAGCTTAACGTCTTAATGGTTCTGTTAATAATTTATGTATTAACTTTTTTTCTATTTCAACAAGACATCAATATTTACAAAATTGGAAATGTACTTTTCTTACTAATGGTTTCTTTTTTGCTAAATGGTTTTTTTACATCCATACAGTACACAGAAAACATTAATTTCATTGCAACACTGTATATCTCTACTCTTGCATTAAAGACCCTAGCAACGTACTTCAACATACAGTTCAGTAACTTTCAATTCTTTTTTAACTTTTTCGGAGTACTAATAGTTGTTGTAGGATTTTCAAGTTTTGATTCCTATCAAACTCTCGATATTGTTTTGGCAGGAATTACAGTTGCGACCTTTACAACGTTATTAAATTTTCTTTTTATAAAAATTAGATTTGAATATGAACTCACATCTTCATTAACAAATCAAATTTATATCTTTGACTTTTTAATAGCATTCTTGGTTTCGCTATACGCTGTAGATGCACTCAATATTTTAAATGGTTTATTCTAAAGTTTGTGAAAGAACAGGTTCTTACGTCTCCTTTTGTCAGTAAGGAATTTTTAAATTTAGCTTATAACTTTAGCGATTCTGATAAACAACTATTTAACAATTGTGTAATTGACAATAAGGTTGTGTCGAATACTGGCAACAGAGACTTTATTGACTATAGGCCTGAAATTGCTTTTACTAATGAAGAGCTTCATAAAAATAATGTTGAAAAAGTTATGTTAGATTCACTACATTACTTTCAAATTAAAGATGGATTGAGCAACTTACATTATAAAGAAGCTGTTATCTCTAAGTCTGATATTGCAGTTACATTACCTTTAGCGTCTTCATACGATGCATATCTTTTAAGTCTTTCCAAAAAAAAACGTCATGAGCTAAAAAGAAAAAAAAGAAATTTTGAAAAAGAGATTACAGACGGTGTTTTGATGGAATCTAAAGATAATGATATTTTTAAGGAATTCATAAATCAACATCGAAGTTCAGATGGTGATAAAGGTAGTTTCATGACTGAAGAGTTCGAATCTTTTTTTTACGATCTCTTGCAATTAGAAAATTGGAAAATTTATTATTTAGAGTTTAAAAATACTGTTATTTCTACTGCCTTTTGTTATGAAAGTGAAAACGGATGTTATCTTTATAATTCCTCAAGGAACAATCAATTTAATCATTTAAACCCTGGAATAGTAATTAATGACATGATTATTAATAATTTAATAGAAAAAGGAAAAACTTTCTTTGATTTTTTAAAGGGGACTGAGAGATACAAGTATGACTTGGGAGGTCAATCCGTTCAACTGTACGATCTACAAATAAAAATATGAATGTCTTAATAATTAGTTACCACACCTCACCATTTGGTGAAGTTGGATTTAATGATGCAGGTGGATTAAATACCTATTTAGCTAATACAGCAAAGTTTTTGTCGGAAAAATGTAATTTGACCATAGTTACAGGTGAAGCGTCTGATAATTTTTCATCAAAAAATATAAAACTACTTTCACAACAATTATTTGAAAAAGAAGCTCTTATGGAAGAAAAAATAAACTTACGTGAAGAGTTTGAAGCAAATCTTGAAACTTATATTGATTTTTCAAATATAGATATTGTCCATTCTCATTATTGGTTATCAGGATTGATTGGAGATAAAATATCCAAAAAATATAACATCCCACATATCTTTACAGCCCATAGCTATGGAGAGTTTTTACAACTAGATATCCATCTTCGAACGAAGTCAGAGAAAAATATTATTCAAGATGCTACAAGAGTTACTGCATCAAGTAAATATGAGGAGTCTTTGTTAACTAAAAAATATAACTGTAAGGTAAATGATATTTCAACCATCACACCTGGTTTAGATAAAGAATTGTTTTTTAAAAAAGAGAATAGGAGAAGTAATAAAATTTTATCGATTGGAAGAATTCAAGAGCAAAAAGGTCAAAAAGAAGTTATTCAATTGTTTGAAATTATAGAAAAACAAATACCTGATACCGAGTTATGTTTTATAGGTGGCCCAAGTGGCAATGATGGCAGAGAATATCTTGATCAATTAAAATATTATGTCTTCTCTCAAAATCTTGAAGATAAAGTTAAATTTGTTGGAGTTCTTTCTCCTGAAGAAATTGTAAAGCAACTAAATTCATCAAAATTGCTAGTTCACAACTCTCAATTTGAAACATTTGGACTTGTTGCTATTGAAGCAAATGCTTGTGGTATTCCTGTAGTCTCATCAAATACAAATACTTTGTCTGAAATAATTGAAAATGATATTAATGGTTATTTATCAGATGCACTGTTTGACGAAGGTGTAATAGATTTTATTTTAAAAGTAGTTAGCAGTGAATCATATTTTGAAAATGTAAGTAAGCAATCTGTAAAAGCAGTAGAAAAATTTAATTGGGAAACTACAGCTGATAAAATTTATGATTTATATCAGGAAGTT
>Ga0255759_10004018_pt1 | contig 12793 bp, 12 predicted proteins | sample 101ome_20_FD_179959 | JGI IMG/M metagenome (GOLD analysis project Ga0255759, IMG submission 179959) | Coastal salt marsh microbial communities from the Groves Creek Marsh, Skidaway Island, Georgia - 101404AT metaG (version 2) | ecosystem: Environmental > Aquatic > Marine > Intertidal zone >...
AAGACCTATTAAAACTGCTATTAAGTAATCCATATAATTAGATTACCTTATTGTGGAGATGATGGGACTTGAACCCACGACCCCCTGCTTGCAAAGCAGGTGCTCTTCCAGCTGAGCTACATCCCCTAGCTTTAATATTATCCCTCGTATTTTAGAGTAAATGACAAAATATTTAAATATTTCCATTGATAGACTATTGTTAATTAGACATAAGGGCCTATAGCTCAGCCTGGTTAGAGCGCATCCCTGATAAGGATGAGGTCGTTAGTTCAAATCTAACTAGGCCCACTATATTTTTCAAAAGTTTTATTTCAAAAGTCACTAAAAAGTCACTATATCTCACAACTATTTTGGTTTAGAAGATTTAAACCATCTAATAAAACATCCAAGCTATTATTTATTGAGTTCTTACCATAATTTAAACTTACAATATTTTTATCATAAGCTGCTCTTGAGACAATCCCTACGCCATCAACAATATCAGAAAAAGCTGTGAGAATTATGTTATATGACTCTTTTAGATTTGAGGGTGGAGAGAGTTTCTCTATATTATCTAAATGAAAACCTAAAACTTTTTTTTGTTCATTAGATGTTTTATAGGCTTTTTCCCAATTTACAATTCCAGTATCAGAAAGACTTAACACATATGCAAAATCTTTAAGTTTAGCTAGGCCGCCTGTAACATTTAACCTAAGTTCTGAACTAAACAATTCACAATTTGCTGAAGCAGTTTTATTATTTGTATTAACAAAATAAAATACTCCAATCATAATTACGACTAAAGCAATTGATGCATAAACAATGGTTTTTTTTGAATTTCTTACTTTTTTGCCTAAATTATCTTCGTATTTTGAAGAAGAATCTTTTGTGACAATTATTTTACTTTTTTCTATTTCAAATTCTTCTTTTGACAACACTCCAGAATCAAGAAGTTCTTTAAGATTTTTTTTTCAACTCATCAGCATTTGACATAAGTCTATTCTATAAATTTGAATGATTGTTTCAAGTGCTCTATAGCAAATGTCCATATACATAACTTAGTGATTTTAGAGGTACCTCTACCCTTTTATAGCGTCCCAAAACTCCCAAAACTATGGTCAGATCAAAATGCAAAGGTCTAGTGCGTCCAGAAAGTCCAAAAACCCTGGTTGTGAGTTGGTTGTAAGCTTTGTTTCCAATTTACACAAGCCATTGAATCCAATGGCGAGGGTTGATAGACTATAAAAAATGGATAATAAAATAATTGAAAATATTACTGCAGATACCCTTTTGGACGCAGAAAAAGTTCAAAATATTTTAGATGCAATGTTTGTTGAAAATAACAAACAACTTATCTTTTCAGGTCCCCCTGGAACTGGTAAAACCTGGGTAGCAAAAGCAATCGCAAAACATATTACTGATGAAGAATGTGTGGAGATAGTTCAATTTCACCCAAGTTATGGCTATGAAGAGTTCATGATTGGGCTTAGACCAGAAGGAAAAGAGGGGGGTATAGAATTTAAACCTCGTAAAGGAGTTGTTGTTGAGTTAGCAGAGAAAGCACAAAATAATCCAGATAAAACATACATTCTTATTATCGATGAAATGAACAGAGGAAACTTACCGAAAATATTTGGTGAACTTATGTTCTTATTTGAATATAGGGATCAGGAGATGAGTTTACAATATGAACTTGATTCAAATAATACTAAATTTAAATTGCCTGAAAATCTCTACTTTATAGGAACAATGAACACTGCTGATAGATCTATAGCAACTATTGATGCGGCATTGAGAAGAAGATTTGATATTTTTGAATTTCCTCCAAGTGGTGAAATACTTCAAAAGTTTTATGAAAAGCCTGAAAACACTTTGGAGTATAAAAATCTTATTAATTCAATGAAAGAACTGAATAAAAAACTAGAAGACTTATTAGGTACTAAAAATCAATTAATTGGTCATACATTCTTTATGAAAGAAAAACTCGATAAAAATGAGTTAAGACACATTTGGGAAAGAAAAATAGAACCTCAATTAGAAGAGTATTTTTATGATGACGAGCAAAAACTCGCTAATTTTCAATTTGATACTCTATTTAATTAATGAAAAATTTTGTCGACTTAAAAAATTATTTAATTAAAGAAATTAAACCACAAGAAAATTATCAATATTTTATATTTAAAGAACTCTTAAATTCAGGTGGACAAATTTCTTATGATGAACTTGCAAATAGATATAATGCTAAATTTGAAAACACTTATAAAACTGATACAAAAACAATCTTTAGAGACACACCAACAAAGGTATTGACAAAGCACGGATACATAACATCAGATAAAAATAATATTTATGCTAATTACAAGGAAGAACCTCTCTACTACAAAGAAACCATTTCATGGATTCTTGAAAAGTGTTTAGACCATTGGACTAAAAATAAGTCGATCAAAGGTTTGGAATTTAGAGAGGGGATAGTCAAAACTAAAGAAGAAATAGAAAAATTTTGTTATGAAAATAATACGCCTAGAGATTTAGTTGAGAATATAATACTCAGCATTAATAGAGGTGAGAAACAAATAATTCTTGATGGTCCTCCGGGAACAGGAAAAACCTATTTAATTAAAAAAATTATTCAATTTCTAAGTAATGGGGACTCAATTTCTGATTTAGTACAATTTCACCCAAGTTATGGCTACGAAGAGTTTGTAGAGGGATTAAGACCAACAACCAAAGATGCCAGCTTAAGTTTTGAAGTTGTATCGGGAAAATTATTAGACCTAGTAAGCAAAACAAAAAGTTCATATCCAATTAACCAAACTCTTAATTCATCAGTTAAAAAAGATTTAAATTTAAAACCTGGTAATAAAAGTAGCTTTTATTTTGTAGCTCAAGGTGGAAGTTATGAAGTCGCAAAAGAGAGTAGCAATATTTGGGCGCCAAATAAAAATGCTAGGGGTTCAGAACAAGTTGATTGGAATTTGTTAAAACAATTAAAAATTGGAGACTTAATAATTCACTATTCAGAAAACTATATTCGGGCATTAGGCAAAGTCACAGATTTCCCAAGAGAGAATATTCAAAGACCTTATAAAAATGATGCGATTAAAAATAGAGAAAATACGAATTACCTTAGTTGGGAGAACAAAGAAGATACTTTAGGCACATTGGTTGAGGTCGAATATTTAGAGCTAAAACAACCTATAAACAAGAATGAGTTTTGTGGTAGTCAAACTTTTAACGAAAATAATATAACAAAAAATTCTGCTTTTGATAAAAACGGTAATATAGCACAAAAATATCTAAGTTCTTTGAGCAGTGATTTTATAAATTTTTTGAAAGAAAGTTTTAGTGAAGTTAGTGAACTTCTAGAAAAGAATTTTAAAAATTATGAATTGGGTATTTTAGAAGGATTTTCGGAACCTGAAATATTAACTTCTCTTAATATAAATGAGTTACCTGAAAGCCCAGGTGTTCACCTAATTTACTATAAAGATACCTTGCTTTATGTTGGTGAAACTGGAAACACCCGCAGAAGAATTACTGAACATATGAGATCTCATCATGCATCAGGAGATACTTTTATTAATCATTCACAAAAAAAATTCGATTTAGATTTATCAAAGGATGAAGATAAAAATAAGTTTGATCAACTAAGAAGCAACATGACAATAACTTATAAATTAACCGAAGAAAAAGAAGCATTGAAAAATAAATTAATCGATGAGCTGAAACCAGAATATAACCAAAAATTAGCATCAGTCAATAATTCAGAAGTAAGTGAAGAAATAAAAATTTCTAAAGGCGGTGTGATAATTTTACAAGCATTGAAAAATCTTGGCGGAAGAGGATTGCTAAAAGAAATTTACGAAGAGGTTAATTTAATTGATAATAATATTCCAGAAAGTAGTGTAAGAAGAGATTTACAAAAATACTCACATGGATCAAAGTACTATGGAAAACAATTTCCAGAAATATTTAGAAATATTTCAAGTGGTGTTTGGGAAATTGTAGATTCTTATGAATTAAATAAAAGTATTGAAAGAGATGCTTTAGACAGCAAAGTAGTTACCGTTGAATCTTTTGGATCTCATGATTTTTTAATAATTGATGAAATAAATCGTGGCAACTTACCAAAAATATTTGGTGAACTCTTAAATGCATTTGAGTATCGTGATGAAAATATAAAATTGCAATACTCCGATATGCCTCTTTTTGTACCTAGTAATTTAATATTCTTAGGCACCATGAACTCTACTGATAAATCTGTAGGAAGAATGGATGCAGCTTTAAGAAGAAGATTTGAATTTATTCATGTAGAACCTAATTATGAAGTTTTAAATAATTATTACAAATTTACTGAGAACAAAGTTCCAAATTTGATAGAAGGACTAAAACTACTTAATAAAGAACTGGGTACTAGATTAGGTAAAAATTGTCTTATAGGTCACACCTTTTTTATAAAGAAAAATAAAGATCCTTTTACTTATGATGATCTAGAAAAAATTTGGGATAGAAAAATTTTTCCACAATTAGTGGAATACTTTTTAGATGATCCCACTGATTTAGAACTATTTAATTCATATGAAAACTTTTGGCCAATTAAGGAAGAGATAAATTCTTTACCTAACAAAGATAAAGAATATTCACTTAATATTTTGGCTGCAGACTTAGGTGAGATTAGCGATAGTGTAAAGAATGAGTTCAATAAAGTTGTTAACTGGAGTAAAAAATATCCTGAATTTAATATTTACTTAGGCAGAAGAGCAAAAACATCTTTTAAAACTGGTGGTGGAATGTTTATTTATCAAAGTGACTCAAAAAGCAATCAGATAAGAGATAGCAAATATCACTTTTTTAGAATTACTGGAAAAGGAAAGTTTGAGGTAAGACTTATGGACCTTTATAGCAAAAAATATTTAAGAGCTCCCTTTAATGATCCGAGTTTCAAAAATCAATTTGAAACAAGGTTTCATAAGTTATGTCAGGACCATGAAATAAATATTGAAAGTGATTTTTTTAACAAATCATATCCAGGTATATCCATGCAAGAACTAGTTGAGAACAATTGCATTGATGAGATGCTTAATTTCTGGGACTGGGTAATAGAAGAAATTAACAAAGCATCTTAGAAATATGAATCAGATATCAAATTCATATAAATTAGTTGAAAATAAGTCCTTAGAAATAACTCTTTCAGACGATGAAGCTGCTGCTCTTAAAGCCTTAGAAAGTAAGATAACTAATTTTGTAAGCGGTCTACCTGATGATAAAGGTGAAGAAGAAGATACTAGGTTTAAAATACTTTTTCAAAAATCTGAAATTCGCGAAAACACTTACTTCTTAACTGTGAACAATGCAATTGGGCAAATAGTTTTAGGTGATCGTGTTTTTAATATTTCACCAAAAATTGATGATGACCATTTCATAGAAATTTATAACCTTGATAAAAATAAAGATAGAAATATTTGGATTGATGAAAATCAAGGAACTGCAGCTAAAGGAGAGATTTTTTACCTCATAATTAACGATTTTTTAAATGGAGTTGAAAAAGTAGTAAGCAAAGGAATACGAAAAGGATATAAAGAGTTTGAAGATGAGCTGAAATTTATAAAGGGACATGTAAATGTTCTAGCAACTACGAGAAATTTATTATCAGGAAAGTTGGCTATTAAAACTGAATATGAAGAATTTACAATTGACACGCCATTAAATAGGCTTATCAAATCGGCTCTACACGAAATTAAAACTCTTACTAACTCTGATTCTCTTTCAACTGAAAGTTGGAATTTTGTTGAAACACTTAAAACAAAAGCATCAAAGCTTTTTCATCACTTTGAATTTATACCAGATTATGTAACTTCAGATCTGAGAACAAATATTGATAGAAATACAAAATACTATGAACAAGCATTAGTGGGTGCTAAAAATATTCTTCAATCTTATGGTGCTGAAGTAACAGTTGGAGAGATCACAGCATCAGCAAGAATGATGAACACTTTTATGGTTATAGAGAATGGAATTAGATACTTTTTAAATCAAAACTTGCCAGAAAAGTTTATGTGTAATTCAAAACCTACAAGCAAAAATTCAAGAGATGGGAAGTATTCTTTTAACCCAGATTTAGTTTTTGGATATCCTGAGAATATCGCAACTGGTGATATTAAATACAAATTTTGGACTTCACAAAAAAAAGTAAGTAGAAGTGACTTTAATCAATCTTTTGCTTTTACAAGTGTTTACAAAGTTACAAAAGGAATTGTAATTGGTTTTTCTGATTCAACATTTAATCCTCTTGACCAACATGACAAAATTGGAGATGTAGATTTTTTCGTTGCCACTTGGGATACTGATGAAGATCCAGTAAATGCTAGTCAAAAATTACTTTCGCAGATTACAAAAATTCTAAATAGTTAAATGTTTACAATTCTACGAATTCTCGCAAAAGCACTTGAAACAGAACAAGACAGAATCTATCTTTGAACCTGCATGGGAAATAAGTAAATAAAAAAGTCACCAAAAAGTCACCAGAGAAGAAAAATTTCGCTAAAAAAACTCTTTTACTAGACTGTATTTATTGGATCTATAGCTCAGCCTGGTTAGAGCGCATCCCTGATAAGGATGAGGTCGTTAGTTCAAATCTAACTAGGCACACTGTATTTTTCAAAATTTATATTTCAAAAGTCACTAAAAAGTCACTCTTTTATTTCAACTTTTTTCTAATGGAATTTACAGGAATAAGGATGTTATTTACAAACTGTTAAATGAAATCAGAAGACTAAAAATAAAATATTAATTTATATCAATTGAATATATTATTAGATTGTGAAAGTTTCAAAAATTATATTATTAGCTTTACTCATTATCTCCAAAGAATTCTTCAAATTCCTGAATTTCAAACTCCCCATACATAGGATCGTTTAGATAATGATTCTTAATTGAAGAATAATAATCTTCTATTAAATCACTTAAGTTTTGAATTTCACTTAATAATAAATAAAATTGACCTCCATTGTCAGACTCATAAGGGTAAAGGCCAAAATTAAATAGCAAATGAAAATCGGAATAACTTTTGTGTTCTGAACACAAATTATTATTTTTAAGTGAAATTATTGAACACTCATCGCACATTGTCACGGTTCCATATCTTGATTTATCAATTAACGAGTTTGTAAAAGTGTCAAAAAATGTATAGTCATAAAATGAATCTTTAAATGATTTTTTTTCATACTGTTTAATAAAATTTTTAAATTTTTTAACTCCGAGATAATCTTCTATAATGTTTTTTACTGTTTGCTCTAGTTTAAAATTATTCTCTTTACTCTCTAAGGTTAAAAATTCAAACAAACTTGATAAGAATTTTTTACAATTACTCCTGTAAAAATATACTCTAGAGATTGCTTCATCAAATTCAAATTCTTTGCTGTCGTTTAAATGTATTTCACAAAAATATTTAGGATAATTAACTATTCGCGTACATCTTTTTCTTGTATTTGTTATACCTAGGCATTTGAGTTTGATATTTTTTTCAATTGATATTGGAAATCGCTCAAAAAATATAGCAACAGTTTTCATTTTATTTTCTTCATTCTCTTCAACTTTTAAAATGTGAGAAATGATATTGCTTGCTTGCTCCATATTTAGTTTATTTATTAATTTATTAGTAATTAATATTTCTTCTAATACTTCGTAATCAGTTCTAAGGATTAATTCTTTTAAAAAGTTTTTTTGTTTTGGAGTTACTGGTTTTCTTTTATTTTCTTCTTTTACAAGTTTCGAATTATTATTTTTAGAACCTGCTTTATTTACTCTCTTTGACGAATTTGTTTTCTTTTTATTTTTTTCCAAATGTTCTAGATATTCTATATTAGAATCTCCAACCATAATAAAAACAAAAAGAGCTAAGAGAATAAATAACCAGAGCATATAATTTCATCATACCAAATCTATTTATGCAATTATTACAGGCACTAAAGCTAATATTTTATGGGGTGGGCAGGGTAAAAATCGCTAAGGCTATTAAGAGTATGAGGCTTAACCTATCGTGTAAAAGTTCTCTTTTTTTGTGTTAGTTGAGATTGGCAGTTGAATAACAGTCATTAATTTGATACTTTTTATATATGGGTTTGATTTTCAGACTAGTTGTAAAGACTTTTACTTTTTTTAGTGAAGTTTTTGTGTCGTTAAGTAAACAAAACAATGATAAAAGCCTTCGACGAAAAATAATTAGAGCTCACGACCTTGAAGTTGAGAAACTGGACAAAAGTGAAGCAAAAAAAGAACTTGATGAATTATTTAAAGTTTATAATCAAATTCTTGATAAGAATCACGAATATTATAAAGAGTACATACTTGGTCCATCAAAGGAACGTCTGTTTTATGATCTCTCTACAAAATTTGTAAATTTCAATAAACCAATATTCAATAAAAAAGCAATGGATGTTTGCACTTTGGAAGAACTTTATTTATTCACTTTTCAACTTGGAATACTTTTTTACACAGTAGTTAATTTTGATGTAGAAAAAAATTGATAAAATAATAACTATGTCTGACAAATATCCTTCCGAAAGTCTAAATCATCCCAACGAAACTTGGGATGAGTACAAAAAAAGAATTGAAGCAAAATATGGTAACAAATATGATGAATATTTCAGATTGACTGAAGGTCTTACTCTTGCTTTAGAAGAAAACGCAAAAGCCTTTATGGAGTTATCACCAGAGGAACAAGTTGAGTACCTAAACAAAAGACCAAAAAAAGGACGTGATTATTAATTTAAGGTAAATAAACCGTGTTGAGTACATACTCAGAATTAATTGACTCTATTTCTTCCCAGTTTAAAAATCGATAATTAGGTCCTCTATGTACAAAATAATCTCCTAAGTTTACTATTAACCCTCTCTCATTAATCAGAAAATTAAGTGTATAGGGATAATATTCAAATTCATCAATATACAGAAAAGGCTTACAAAATAAATTACTTTCACCACAAATTTTTAAATCAAAAGTGTGAGCTATGAGTGTTGACTCTGTTACTTCAAAAGTGTACTCCTCTAATTTTGGAAATATACTTTTATAATCTTCAGGTACTTTAATTATGTCTTCAAAAACAATAGGCGAACAGGTTTTAAAATCATAGTTTATTTCAAACCAATCGTTAAAGAGATATGCTCCTTGACCAGCGGGAAAAACATCAAAAAGGAATGATAAATATGTAACATCGTTATTAACTACACCTATTCCAAACACCTCAGTTGTACCCCAAAAAAAAGAATTGTTATGCCAGGTACGCTCAAACGTATCTTCTTTTATATAAGTGTCAATAAACGTATCCATATATAAATTAAATTCTGATTTACAACTAATTGAAATGTTTTCTTTAACGACTGGATATTCAAATGTTTTTTCAGTTTCTAAAATTACAGTTCGTTGACACCATTCCTCAGTTGTATCAACTCTATATTCCTCAGCCCAATTTTCACTAATAAAATCATCCTCGAATACTTCTATACATTCCTCAAGCTCAAATCCAGCTGATTCGTAGAATATTTCTTCTGATATAACTGAAGCGTCCTTAAATTTGATATCAAAAAACTGATTAAAATTTGCTTTTACTTCTTGATCAGTAAATTCTATTCCCCAGGTATGAGTGAACTCAGCTTTATTTTCTGTAGTTGTAGTAACTGAAGAAATTGTTGTAGAGGTTTCAATAGACTTAACAGCATCAATAGGTTGTTGAGTAGTGGTTGCAGAGTAATTTGTATTTAATATTGCAAATACTATGGCAATGCTAATCAAAAATATTAATGACTTAGTTCTAGACTTCATACAACCATCCTACCAAATCTATTTTTACAATTAGTAGAGGCACTAAAGCTCTTGTTTTGTGGGGTAGGGTGAAAATCGCTAAGGCTAATACAAGTAAGAGACTTAACCTATCGTGTAAAAGTTCTCTTTTTTGGTGTTAGGTGAGATTGGCAGTTACTTGTTTTTTAATTGTTTATTAACTAATTTCATAGATTCTAAATTTAAACCTTTTACATTAAGGTAGTTTTCAAACATACTTGGTTTATAGTTAATATTTCTCTTAACTACTTTTTTTCGTAAATTAAAATCTATTCTGTCAAAAATACAATATATTTTTCAATTAAAGTTATGAACTTATCTACTTTGTGTTGTGTATCAAAATTTGATAAGGGGAAATGAAGAAAATATTTTGAAGATTGTTTTGAATCAATAAAGGATTCAAAATCTGATCTCAATTTTTCAATATTAAAATTTTTATCTTTTTTCTCAATAAACTTAAAGTTTTGTAATCGAATATCAAAGAAAGGGTAATCAAATCTTTTTGCCGATGTAACAACATATAAGAGACCAACGGACTTATCCCTGTGTGTAGTTGTGATATTAAATACAGGGTTTATTTTTTCAGAATCTAAATTAAAAGTTGGATTTACTTTTTCAATATTTATTAACTTGTTAAAGAGATTGGTTAATTCTTTACTGTCTTTACTTAAAGTATTTATAAATTTTTCGAAGTTCCACTCTTTAACTGCATATCTTTTAACTTCTTTTGACTTCTCAGTTCTACCAATTAGTTGAGTTGAAAGTAGTGTTTCGCTACCAGAGGTATACTTTTTAATCTCCAGTCCTAAAAACTCTGAGTAAGAAGCTTCTTCATTTTCTGCCTCAATAACTCTTTTCGTTCTAGTTGGAATTGAATCGGAGGCAATTATTAATTTTATAAAACCGTTTTGAAACTTATAAATAAATTCTTCCCAAAACTTCTCTTCTGAAATTGCATTCTTTTTTAGTACTGAATTTAGTTTTTCATAATTACTTTGTTTGAATTTTTTATCATTTTTTAAAATTTTTTGTTTGAAAAAATTAGCATTCCAATCTGTATTTGCATAAATTTTAGAAGTAGCTTTATATTCTAAAAGTTGACCTACAACCTTTCTTTTTATCTCTTCATTCTTGCTTAGTTTTGATTCAATAAGAATCGGTGTAGCATTTTCATCAACAAAAAAAACATCCAGTCTTCCACCTTCGTTTTTTTCATTTTCATTTGTGAACGACATTCCTAACTCGTTATCAATTAAAATGATTTCTTTGCCTTCAGAAACTTCCTCAAGTATTTCAGGATAAGTAATTAATATAAGATCTAAATCTTTTTTTTCATCAAGAGATTTCTTTTGATTTAACACTTTATTTTTAGAGTGATTAATTAACATAAAATTATTCTAACAAGCCTATTTTATGAAATAATAGCTTATGAATATATTGATGGTTGGTGCTGTAGCTGCTTTATTGGCTGTTCCGTTGGTTATGATAGTTTCATTTCTAGAAGATATTTCGCCTTCGTTTCGCAGAACAGTTCAGTTAATTCTGATTAAAAAAACTTTGGACTACAGCGTTGTGCCAGAAGAACAAGGTTATGAATTTGATAGTTATTTCAAAAAAAAATTTGGAATATCTTTTTTGATTGCTTTTTTGGTGTTAGCTATTAATTTATATTTTTAGCTTTTAATATAAAGAAAATCTATAAACCCAATAAATATATAGTTTTTTTATGGGTTTTAGAAACAACAAAAAAGGCTTTATAGAACACCTTGCTGATAGTTATTCAGAGGGTTATTTTATATTTAATCAATCTATTGAAAATCTAAAAAACAATATGGAAAACACATTTGATAGTGAGTATATCTACACAGACCGCTTTTCAGATGAAGATTTAAAAAGACTTGTTGTTTGCTACTGTGATAAATTATTTAACGTTGGTACACAAAAAGAACACGACGATTTGTTTCATAACTTTCCAGAAGAAATAACCGAAGGCTTAAAAAATTATGGTGACTTATACAAACAAAACATAAAAGAAAACAGTGCATACGAAAAGTTCTTAGAAAGATTTGAAAAAAAAGAATTAGAGGGATCAATGAAGAGTTTTGGATTGTTAGACCCTCTTTCTGGTGTTACTAAATTTGAAGACGGAATCTTTGGTGTTAGCTATTCGTTTATATTTTTAACACTAAAAGAAATATTGGAAGATGAAATTTATCCAATATTTAAAGAAAGCAATCATCAAAAATGAAAAAAGGATTGTTTTTATTTTCTTTAATTTTAGTTTCTTGTACTCCTTCTTCAGAAACTTATACAAGTGAAACAACTTCCACAAGTATTGAAAAAGAAATTATCAGCAACACAACTACTACTGATGAAAACATAACTACAACAACAATAAATAGAGACTTGATGCGAGAGAATTTTAGAAGAGCTTGGGAAGCAATTTTAAATGATCCTATTCAGTTAAGTGCGGAAGAAGTAGAACTAACAAATTACTTATATGAATTATGGACTTGGAAAGGTGATAAGTGGACACCAGAGGAAGAAAATTTTTATGAATTAAGAGTCAATGGGTTAAGTTGTTACAGGATTTGGAATGCTATGGGATGGGCTTGGCTTGATGAAGTTCATCCCATAGATGGTGACTATTCAAAAAGATACTGGGCTGTAGAGAGGTATATGTGTGGAGATAACATCTCATTATTTGGAGCACCTTTTTATTATGAAAATTCTTGGTGGATTTATCAGTCGTTTGAATTTAGCTGGGATATGGTAGATTGTGAAAACCCTTGTGGTACTGGGGTAGGACATTTTGCAAAAAGAGTTCAAATAGATTCAGATGATGAGATTTATGAAACAACTTTACCGGACTCATAAGCTTCAAAAAAGTCACCAAAAAGTCACTACAGGATAAAAATTAGAGAGAAAACTGCACTCAAAACCCCAGCATTTATTGTGAAGAACCTATAAGCGCAT
>Ga0255759_10004023_pt1 | contig 12787 bp, 4 predicted proteins | sample 101ome_20_FD_179959 | JGI IMG/M metagenome (GOLD analysis project Ga0255759, IMG submission 179959) | Coastal salt marsh microbial communities from the Groves Creek Marsh, Skidaway Island, Georgia - 101404AT metaG (version 2) | ecosystem: Environmental > Aquatic > Marine > Intertidal zone > Salt...
CAACACATAGGCTAACTGTTATAGGAGATATGTTTGTAGATGGTACTGTAGCAGCTAGAGAATTTTACACAGATATAGTTTCTTCTTCAATACAATTTACAAGTGGTTCAACAAAGTTTGGTGATAGTTCAGATGATATACATCAAATGACTGGTTCTTATCGTTTATCAAAAGATACGACAGGAAGTGGAGGCGAAAGAACAACCAATCACGAAATGATTATAATCAAAAATGATAATAATGTTACTCCATATTTAGGTTTTGGTGCATCAATAAATTTTCAAGGAAGAACATATAATAATCATAATATTAGAAATTTATCAACGATAAAGCATCAAATAAATGATTTATCATCTGTGAATAGTGAGACTGGTACTCATTGGGGTTCTTCATTATCTTTTATAACTACTAATGCTGGAAATTCTACAACTGTTAGTACCAAAATGGAAATACAAGGAAGTGGTAATGTTGTATTTCCATATGCTAATCAAAAAATAAGTGGTTCATCAACCTCAACTGGTTCGTTTGGTCAAGTTCAAACAAACTTAGCAATCATTGGTGATCAGAATGGATATCCAATATTAAAAGGTGCTTCAGGAGTTACAGATTTATTTATTGGCGGTGATGTATCTAATGTTCAGATACTTACTGCTCATTTACTACCTGGTGCTGATAGTAATAGAGATTTAGGTAGTCCTACGAGAAGATGGCAAGATGGATTTTTTACAAATATTCACGGCACCACATTAATAAGTGGTTCATCAACCTCAACTGGTTCGTTTGGTCATGGATATTTTAAGAGGTTAGGCGTTAATACAACAGCTCCCTCTGATTATTTGCACGTTGTAGGTGCAATTAAAGCTCAAGATGGTTCATCTGCTGTTGATTATGTAAGAGCGTATCACGATGGAACTGATGGGCATTTTATATCTAATAGAGGTGCATTAAAACTTGGCAGTCAAAGTGATACAGATGCTATAATCATTGATAGTTCAGGTAATGTTGCTATGGGAATATCAATTCCAGATGGTAGATTGCATGTGTCAAATGGTTTAGCTGGTTCGGTAACTGCTAATGCTAATGCAGATGAGTTGATTGTTGAAAACAGCACACACGGTGGTATTTCAATACTTACACCTGATTCCACTAACTCAAATATATATTTTGGCTCACCAAGTGATAATAAAGGTGCAGAAATAGTTTATGGTAAAAATGATGGGATATTTTTAATAGGAACAAGCAGACCAGGTCACATTATAAAATTTAGGACAGATGACCAAACAGATGCGATGGTGATTGATGATTCTCAGAATGTCGGCATCGGCAACACAAGTCCAAAAACACATTTAGATGTACAAAGTTATCAAGCTGATGGAATCACCATTGGTGCTGATAATGATGCTAATAGAACACGCACAAATTCAACAACAAAGAGTGGTGGTATAACGGGTGTTCATTATACTAATGCAGAGCAGAGTATTAGAATAATTGGATATTCTTCTACATCTTCAACTAATACAATTATAATTGGTGGTGGTAATAGTGATTGGAATGCTGCAACTTCAGTAAAATTTTATACTGCTGCCAATTCAACTACTACTGCTGGAACTGAAAGAATGAAGATTGCTTCTGATGGCAATGTCGGCATCGGCGAAACAAGTCCTGATGAACTACTACACATAAAATCATCTACAGCATCAGAGCCAGTTATAAAGTTAGAAAATGCTGGTGATGTTACAAATGGTGCCCAACTTCATTTTGTAATGTCCACAACAGGTGAAGGTGATGACGATATACCAGGTACCATAAGATTCAAAGGAATGAATAGTGCTAACACAGAAACAGAGTTTTCTACGATATACACAAAAAACATAGATGTAACAGATGGTACTGAAGATAGTGAGATGCACTTTAGAACGATGGCTGCTGGTACTTTAGATAGTACATTAACATTGATATCAGACGCTGCTACTTTTAGAGGTAATATAAATCTTGGTGATAATAAGGCATTAAGTCTTGGTGCGGATACTGATGCTCAACTTTGGAATGATGGTAGTAATACATACCTAAGAAATAACACATCTGATCAAGATATAATCTTTCAAGTCAATGATGGTGGTTCTACTGAAACAGAAGTAGTCAGAATAGATGCATCAACATCAAGAGTAGGAATTGGCGAAACAAGTCCTGATACAAAACTACACATCAAAGGTACTGGCGATTTACTAAAATTGGAATCAACAAATGCTGGTGCTGGTGGTGCACAATTAGATTTTTATCATCAGTCTACATCAACTGCTAACGATGATTTGGTAGGAATAATAAATTTTGGTGGTGACGATAGTGGTGGAAATGCAACCACTTATTCAAGAATATCTGGTATAGCAACGAATGTATCCAATGGAAGTGAAACAGGTGCAATACAATTTTGGACAAGAACAGATGCTAGTACATTTTCTGAAGAAATGCGTCTTACTCATCAAGGAAGATTAGGTATAAACACCACATCTCCTGATTATAAATTAGATGTTGCGGGTAATGTAGGTATCAACGAATATATTTACCACAATGGTGACACCGATACCTATCTTCGTTTTCAGACAAACCAAACTGATTTGTCTGCTGGTGGAAATGTATTTTCTATTACATCAACTGCAGCATCATTTGCAAATGATTTAACTATTGCTGATACAAAAACTTTAGGAACATCAACATTCATATCAGGTATAACTGGTGATGGATTTAGAATTGATGACAATGGTTCAGATGGAACATTCTTAGAGATTGATAATATATTTGTTCGTAATACTTTAAGAACTCATATCTTTCAAAAAGATGTTGTTAAAGCTACAAATGGTATATTGTTTATTTCTGATAGTGGTGTTATATCAGGTTCATCTAATAGTGCTGGTACTGTTACATTTGAGGATAGTAAATCTGCTACATTTAATGATAATGATATACTTCTTTTTAAAGATGTACCTGACCAAGGTGCTCAAGCTGTAGTTGGAGTTAGATTTCAAATAAACGGAGGTCCAATAACAGGTGGTTCGGTTCAAAGTGGTTTCACAAAATACAATGTTGATAATGTAGATGGTGATTTAGATAACATAAATGTGGGTGGAACAGCTGCTAGAATAAGTGGTGGAACAGTTGCTATTGATGCTTCTTCTACCCATAGCCCTTTTGTAGATGTTAATGCTTCAAGTGGTTCTGCTGTTGTTAGAATGGGTAATTTAGCTGGAATCACATCTCCAAGATTTGATACACTAAGTGGATTTGGATTTTGGGCATCAGGCTCTGCTTATTTAGAAGGTGCTATAAATGCAAAAACAGGTAATATCGGTGGATGGGGAATCGGAGAAACTGCTATTAGTAGTTCAGGTGATAGTGTTATAATAGATGCTCTTACAAAAAGAATCACAGTTTCAGATGGTAGTAACGCTAGACTTTACTTAGGTGAAGTTGATGGAGATGGTTCATCTTATCCTGGCTCACCACAATTTGGAATAAAAATATTTGATGGAACTGGTGTAGCTGATGGAGATAGATTAGTTGAATTAGGTCAAGGCGATAATATGATTGCTGGGTGGTCTCTAACACCTGGCGCTATAACAAGTCCATCTAGCATTATAACTATAAGTTCAGATGCAAAAAGAATTACGATTAACGATGGAAGTAATGATAGAATTTATTTAGGTGAAGTTGATGGTGCTAGTGTTTATGGATTAAAAATATTCAATGGTGGTGGAACTGCTGATGGAAATCTAATAGCAGAACTTGGTCAAGGTCAAAATATGATTGCTGGTTGGGATTTGATGCCAGGAACAATTAAGAGTGATAATCAAGGTGGAAGTGTTGCTCTAAGTGCATTTAGTCAATCTCTTACGATTTGGACTGGTAGTATAAATTACGGACAACCTAAACTTGTATTGGGTAAGTTGCCATTGAATGATGGAACTGTAGACCAACCATATGGGTTTGCAGTGTTTAGTGGTAGTATAGGAGAGACTGTATCAGGTTCTGAAGCAAATGCTTCGGTATTGATAACAGCAAATAAAGCTAGATTAGCTGGTTGGGAACTTATACCTGGTAGATTAAGTAGTGGTACAGTCGCTGACATAAATGGTAATCAAGCATCAATAGCTTTAGGAACTGGTGCTACAACAGCAACTGGTACACCAACTGATGGATTGTTCTTCGTTAGTGCTTCTACTAAACCTGTATTTTATGTAGGTTCGACATTTTCTTATGTAGACGATACATTAACTGCTGGTGGTTGGACTATTGGTGGTGGAGTTATATCGTCTTCATTAGCATCCGCTGTTACTGGTACACCGAATGCTATATTAAGTGGTAGTGGTGTTCTTTCATTGGGAAGTGGAGCACACGACTTTGGTGAAAATAATAGAACTTTTATTGATGGACCTGGTAACAGAATGTCTATTGGAAGTAATTTTAAGTATGAAAGTAATGTATTAAAAGTAAGTAATTGGACAGTTGGTCCTTCTAATATAAATTTTACTAATGCATCCACAGAAAGAATAAGAATAGATGCTAATTCTGGTATTGTACAAATAGATGGCGATGATGCTCTTGGTATACTTATAGGTCAAGATGTAGGCGGTGCTACTGAGATGACCACAAATACTACTCATCCTATAATGCTTGGTACAAGAGATGATGGATCTAGAAGTGTATTTAGAGTAGGTAGTTCTACTGCCTTTTTAAAATTTGATACTGGTGTTGGTTTTGAAGTAAGTTCATCTAAATTTCACATAAAAACTGATGGGGATGTGGTAGCTAGAAAAGTAAATGCTGTAGAAGGTACAATAGGTGGATTCGATATATCTAATGACAAACTAAAAAATACTGATGCTTTTGTATTAGATGCTGGAAGTTTAGCAATTGGACTATTTGAAGATACTAGTAATACTGATTTTGGTGATAATGGATTTCAAGCAGAAATTGATAGTGGAAACCCTAGATTTTATGTTGGAGATGGTGGTCAAAAATTTATTAGATATGAAAATGAAACCTCTCGTTTAAGAATAGGTGGTGGAGTAGAAATATCAGGTTCGATACAAGCAACAGAGGGTACAATAGGTGGATTTAATATTGCTAATAATGCAATATCAAGTTCAGGAACATTTAAAAGAGGTTTAATATTAAAACCAGGTGATTCTATAAGTGGTTTTGGTAACTCAGCGCATAAGACAACAACTGTTGCAGGACAATTTACTTTTGGTGTGGGTTCAATAGCACCAGCAGCAGGAGCTGATACACCATTTGATGGTTCAGCACCACCTCAACAGCCGTCTGGATTATAAATTAGGTTAATGATAAGGAGTAAATAATGGCAGATTATCCATTTAGAGTAAATATGCAATCAAAAAACGGGCTACAAAGAATAGCCTTTATGACAGCATCATTAGTAACCGATACTGATGCTCAGATTAGTGCGTCTGTTATGGTAGAAAAAATAAATCTTATGCCCAGTGCATCATATGAAGATGGTGTAGTTTCTGGAAGTTCACCTGAAGCTGTTCATCTTTTTGGTGGAAATAGAAATTTATATTTATCTTGTTCTGTTACAGACCCAAATGTAGGAGCAATAGAGTTTAACGACACCGAAAGCACTTCAAATGAGGGTTTAGATTTTTACACATTTTGGGGAACTAAAGTTTGTTCTGTTTTAGGTTTACCTGAAGGTATACCCATATATACAGAAAATTTTAAACTATCGGATGACTCTAACGATCCTGATAACTACATTTCAGGTGATATTGTTGCAGGTGGAGTATCCATAAAAGATTCTCTAAAATTGTCACCACAAGCGCGAATAAGGAGTAACTTTAATTGGGATGAGGAATTTGGTGAAGGATTGCTTCAATGGGCTAGTGGTAGTGGAGTTCAATTACGACTTGGTTACGACAATGTAAATGATAAGTATGTAATGACAGGACCAGTTGAAATTGATGGTAGTCCTTTAGTAGCAACTAGTGAAGTTCAAAGTACTTTTTTTAATGGTCAATCCGGTGATGTAATACTTAGGTCTGGAACTTTAGCATTATTAGGCGGTAATAGATCATCCTTTGATCTTGACGACAATGAAGCTCAAATTCATTTGGATAATAATGGAAATATAAATGCTCGTGGACAACTTTTACTAAGACACGATGAATCTTCTACTTGGTCAAACACTAGAACTACTACTGATTACACATTGATATTATATAACCGAAACACTACGGGAGGAGGAGATGCTGTAGGCGAATTTGCTGGAATAGCATTTGATGTTGGTACTGACGATTTCGGTTCAGGCAACGATGCTTTTTCAGCAGCCATAATAGTTGAGAGAGATAATGCAACAACAGGTTTGCATGATGGTAATTTAAGTTTTGCAACAAACGATGCGGCTGCTGATGGTCTTACAAAAAGAATGACGATAACGCACGATGGTTTGGTTGGAATTGGTGAAGAAGATCCAGATTCTACATTAGAAGTCAATGGTGATATCCATATTATAGATGATTTATTTGTAGATGATTTTGCTAGAATAGATGCTCTAAGAGTTGGTGTAACTAATTCAGATCCTGGTGATGGCAGATTGCATGTTGAAGATTATGGTGTCTTTGAAGGAGGATTGAGAGTAGGTAGTGCAACCGATCCTGGCGCTAATAACCTTAGTGTTGCTGGTGATATTACAGTAGTAGATGATTTATTTGTTGGAGATTGTGCTCACATCGATGCTCTTCATGTTGGTACAAATACAGACACAGATCCTGGTGACGGTAGATTGCTTGTAGATGACTACGGTGTTTTTGTAGGAGGTCTAAGGGTTGGTAGTTCAAGTGATCCGGGTGCCAATAATCTAAGTGTTGCTGGTGACGTAACAATAGGAGACGATCTAGTTGTTGGAGATTGTGCTCACATTGATGCTCTTCATGTTGGTACAAATACAGACACAGATCCTGGTGACGGAAATGTTTTAATTGATGGTGATGTGACATTGGCCGGCTCATTACCTAAATTAATTTTAGATTCTCCTAGCACTGGTGATAATTGGACTTCTCAAGGTGCACAAATATCTTTAGGAGAATCAGGCGATGGTAGCGCGGCTTTACACCTTACATATACTGGAGACGGATATGGAAGAATAGGTATGGGTTCTATTACTAGCGGTGTTCCAGCATATAGTGTGATAAAGTTTTATTATGCTGCTAGCAGAGTAGAAATACCAGATGCTAATGTTGAAATACATAATGCTCTTTCAGTAGGTCACACAGGAACACCAGCTGCTCCACTAGATGTCCGTACAAATCCAGGAGAAGACTTTGTAGGTATTTTTAGAAATACTAGTACTGCTGATTCGGGAGATTCATACATACTAAACTTGTGGCATTCACAAGAAGATGATACTTCTGATTTTGATACCTCGGAACACTGGATTCTGTTTTCAGATAATAGTGGAACTACTTTAGGACAAATTATAGATGAAGTAACTTATAGTACATTTACTGGTGCTCACACATCACAGATAATAAGTGGTTCGGCTTTAGATAACGAAAATGAAATAAAAAATTGGAAACCTGGTATGATTTTAAAATCAACGGGTAACATAAATGTAACTGGAAGTTCTATGGGATTAGCTTGGCCAGAGACTACTGTTACAACAACACAAAAAGATAAAGCTGTAATGGGTGTATTTAATGATATAATGCCAGGTAGTGGTTCAAATTGGGTAGGTGTTTGGAATAATAAAAATGCAGTAAGTAGTTCTACAGGAGATTGGGGTAGAGGACATAATATGCATGGTTTAGATCCTATAAAACCAGCAGTAAACTATAACTCAGTTGGTGAAGGGATGATGTTAGTTACAGACACTAATGGAAATATTGAAACAGGCGATTACATATGTTCTTCTAACAGAGTTGGGCATGGTGAAAAACAAGATGATGATTTATTACATAACTACACTGTAGCAAAAGCCACTCAACCAATAGATTTCTCAACTATATCAGTTGACTCTGATTTAGGATACAAATCTGTATTGGTGGCTTGTACATATCATTGTGGATAATTTATAAACCTTATATTTATATATGAATAGAAACATAGGAAATTATGGATAAACTCACAGAATTTTTAACAAAACCATTTTTAGAAGAAGACATATTAAATGAGGGTGCTAGAGATCCTGGTATTTTTAAGGCTATCTTTTTAGCTGGTGGACCTGGAAGTGGTAAATCTTATGTTGCACAGAAATTATTTGGTATACCTGAAAAGATAAATGTATCTAAGTATGGGCTGAAAATGGTAAACCAAGATACCGAATTAGAAATGTTATTGAAAAAATATTATGGTACTACAGATTTAGACATTATGCCAGATGAACTATTTGCTGATTTAACAGGTAGTGATAGAGATGGTAATCCAGTTGATTATGCAACAAGCGGTTTAAGAGCATTTGCTAAATCACTAAGTAAAGAAAGATTAAGATTGTACACCGAAGGTAGATTAGGTGTAATCATAGATGGAACTGGACATAAGTATGGTTCTGTAAAAGACAAAAAACAAAAATTAGAAGCTTTAGGTTACGATTGTTTTATGGTTTTTGTCAATACATCTTTAGAGGTTGCTCTAAAAAGAAATGAAGAAAGAGACAGAGTTGTTCCCGAAAAAATTGTTAGAAAGAGTTGGCAAGATGTTCAGAACAATTTAGCATTCTTTCAAGGTTTATTTGGTATGGGTAATTTCTTAGTTGTTGGTAATAACAAATTTCTTAGTGCTAAAGAAGCACAAAGAAAATTTAAAATGTTGGTTGATAAAGGTGTAAAGAAATTTTTGAAAATGAAACCAAAAAATAAAATTGCAAAAGCTTGGATGAGAAAAGAAAAGAAATTTCAAAAAGTATTTAAAGATCCTGGCCAATCTCGTTTCTTTGAAAGTGTAAAAATACCTGTAAAGGTAGGAGATACCATTCTTACAGGTAGATTTAAAAACAAAAAGGTTGTAGTTAAATCTATAGGAAAAGACGAACACGGAATGCCTACAATAAATGGGAAAAAAGTTACAACATTTCGTACTATGAAAAAAGTAAACGAAGCTCCAAGAGTACCTCGTAAAAAAGGACAACCAGCTAATTCTAAAAAACATTCAGATTTGTATACTGATGAGAATCCAAAAGGTACAATCAAAGGATTGAAATTTGCTACAGTAAAGGATGCAAAGGCTTCAGTATCTAAGATAAGAAATAGTGGTAAATCTCACGCTCATAAAATACAAGCAGCAGTTGCTATGGAACAAAGAGCTAGAGAGATGGGTAAAGCTTCACAAGCTGCTGTGTACAGAGCTTATATTAATGCTATGAAAAAGAAAACCAAAAAGAAGAATGAAGAATTTGGAGCACCTGCTGGCACATTACCATCACCAAGTCGTAAGATGGTAAAGAAGATGAAGAAGATGGGTAATACTTCAGTTCCTTATGGTAGTGGTTATAAAAAAGCAAAAAATATAAAAGAAAGTCTTGACTCGTATATGGAAAGTGTTGTATATTCTATTGTTGAGAATGGGGATAGTACATCTAATTTGGTCGAAAAAAAAAATAAAAAAGTCATCGGAGTATTTGGTGGTAGATTCCAACCATTTCACAGTGGACATTTAGCTACTTATAAGTGGTTAAGTAAAAGAGTAGACGAAGCTTATATAACCACATCTAATATAAAACAACCACCACGACATCCATTGAACTTCAAAGAAAAAGTTCAACATATGGTTAAGATGGGTATTCCTAAAAATAGAATCATAGAGGAAAAATCACCTTATGTAGCAAACAATCTTTTGAAAAAATTTAATGCTGATGATACAGCAGTCGTTTACGCTTTTGGTGAAAAGGATGCTGGTAGGTTAAAAGCTGGTACAAAAAAGAGCGGTGGTAAAACTTACTATCAAGACTTTTTAAAAAACAAAAACAATTTAGAGGGATTTGATTTACACGGATATTTTATAACAGCACCAAAATCAGGTAATGTTAGTGGCACTCAAATGAGACAATTATTAGGAGACCCTAATATAGATGAGAAACAAAGACAGAAATTATTTAAAAGCTCATTTGGTTACTTTGATAAGGGTGTCTACAATATGATGACAAAAAGTTTCAAAAAACTATTTGAATCATTAATATTAACAGATGAGTTGATAGAAGAATTTTTATTGGAAGCTACAGCGACACCAGCTGGTAATTTAGATGACGGTCCTTCGACATTTTACAAAGATTACAATAATTACAAAAAAGTTTCTACAGAATGGTTAAATTCGTTGTATGACAAAGCTGGTTGGAAAGTGGTGGATTACATATTAGATGATAAAGCAAAAAATAGTTTAGAAACAAAATATCATTCAGTACCTCTAACATACTTAGACCACGGACAAGCTACTGGCTCTACTAGAGCAGTTAATAAATACAAAAAGTGGATGGAAGAGGTTGTTAGACCATTAGGTTGGGAAATAGTAAATTGGATGGGAAGCTCAGCTGCTATTGATAATATTATAGGTAGTTTGTTTGCAGCTGGTGCAGATGCTGACTCATATGAAGGTGATGAAATAGATTTAAAAGAACAAATAGATAGTAAAAGTAAATTAAAACAAAGAAGTAAAGAAAAGGAGTTACTGCTTATGGGAGGAGCTTACGGACATTTAAGCCATCCATTCGATGATAAAAATCTTACATTTTCAGATTTTAGAACACTAATTATTAATACGCTACAAGGTAATCTTAGTAGCGAAGGGGCAGTTACAGAAAAAACAGACGGACAAAATATAATGATAAGTTGGAAAAATAATAAACTTATCGCTGCTCGTAATAAAGGGCATATTAAAAATTACGGAGCAAATGCATTAGACATTAATGGTGTGAAAAATATGTTTGCTGGTAGAGGTGAAATTGAAAAAGCATTTACTTACGCTATGAGAGATTTACAGGTAGCAGTTTCAAAGCTATCAGATGCACAAAAGAATAAGATTTTTGGTGAAGGTAAAAAGTTTATGTCTTTAGAAGTTATATATCCTAAAACAGCAAATGTTATACCTTACGACAAATCACTATTACAATTTCACGGAACAATAGAATATGATTCTGATGGTTCTCCAATGGGAGAAAATAGAGAAAGTGCTAGAATGTTAGCTGGTATGATAAAGCAGATAAATCAAGATGTTCAGAAAGCATTTAAGATAACAAAACCATTTGTAGCTAATTTACCAAAAGTAAAAGATTTCAGTAAAAGACAAAGTTACTTTTTAGGTAAGCTAAATCAACTTCAAAAAAGATATGGGTTAAAAAAGACGGATACATTATCTGATTATCACCAGGCTTATTGGTTAGAGTTTATATTTAATGGTGCTAAACAAACTGATTACAAAAACCCTGATAATAGAATTATGATGAAGTTAGTTAAAAGATGGGCATTTTTTGATAAGTCGTATAAGATACCTCAGATTAAAAAAGATTTACAAAAGTATCCAAAGTTTTTAGATTGGGTTCTATCTACTGATAAGAATGACCATTCTAAACTACAGAAAAAACATATAAGAGATTGGGAAGTTCTTTTCTTTGAATTGGGTGCAGAAGTTCTAAGTAATATGAAAGATTTTATAGCAGCTAATCCCGATAAAGCTGTACAAAAAATGAAAAATGATTTAACAAAGGTAATATCACAGGTAAAAAATGCCAAAGATCCATCTAAATTAGAAATGCTAAAAACACAATTAGATAGATTAAAGGCGTTAGGTGGTTTGGATAGAATAATTCCAAGCGAAGGAATTACTTTTGTATTTAAAGGAAAGGTATTTAAGTATACAGGCGCATTTGCTCCTGTAAATCAAATATTAGGTATGTTAAAATATACGAGGTAGGTTATGGCATATAGTAAAGAAGCAGCAAGACAAAACCAAGCATTAAAAGATTTACTAGCTGGTAGAACTCCTGAAAAAAGAGTTATGGTTGGTTATAAAGGTAAAGAAAAAGAAAGTGGTGACATAGAAAGTCCACTAACGGACATAATGTCAAAGGTTAGAATGCCAATGTTTTGTCCTAAATGTGATGTTGTTATGAAAAAACGATTAGACGACAAAATGTGGAGAATGTTTGGACATTGTTTTGATTGTCAAATAAAAATAGAAAACAAACTACGCATTTCTGGTGAATATGAAGAATGGGCTGAGAATAAAATTAGAAACAATAAGATATCTTTTATAAAAGATACAATACAACAATTAGAGGAATGGAAAAAACAATCACTTCCTGAGTGGTACAATAATGTTGGTGTTAATTATCCTATGTTAGAAAAAGAAAAATGGGATGTTGATATGGAAAAAGTAGCAAAAGAAGCCGATGAGGCTATAGAAAAATTTACTGAAGAATTAAAAAAATTGGAGGATGTAGAATGAAGCTTTGGAAAATAATACTTGGATTCTTAGGACTTGTAGGTGGATTGTTTGCAGCTAATTCAGCTAAAAGTAAAAAAGTGCAGGAACTAAAGAAAGTTATAAAAGAAAACAAAAAAGAAGAAAAGAAAGTTGAAAAACAAATCAAAGAATTAGAAGAAGCTAAAAGCGCTTCAAAAAAAGAGGTAGGTAATCTAAAGAGAAAACTTACTATATCTAAAAAGAAAACAGAAAAGATGCAAGAGGCTTATGATAATGATGAAGTAGAATCAGCCGAAGAGTTTCTTAGAAAGTTTGCTAAAAGTAAATGAGGCTCAGTATGAAAATATTAAAATATTTTTTA
>Ga0255759_10004029_pt1 | contig 12782 bp, 5 predicted proteins | sample 101ome_20_FD_179959 | JGI IMG/M metagenome (GOLD analysis project Ga0255759, IMG submission 179959) | Coastal salt marsh microbial communities from the Groves Creek Marsh, Skidaway Island, Georgia - 101404AT metaG (version 2) | ecosystem: Environmental > Aquatic > Marine > Intertidal zone > Salt...
GAATAAATTATTTGAAGGAAATACCATTGATGTGTATGAATGGGTAGAATCAAAATATCTGCCGTCAGAATGGAATAATCTAGCCGACACTGATGAAGGAATAGCAGAAGGTGTATCTGGACAGGCAAAATATGGAGATGCAGCTTATACTGTAAAAAGACAATTCGATCCTATATCACAAACATTTACAAATTTGTATTACTATTGGGTAAAAGATAAAAAAATCAAACCAGATGTTGAAGGCAGAACTTTAAAATCATCAGAAGTTGCTCTGTTGATAGCTGATCCTAACAATCAACAATATGAATTTGTAGGATTATTCAGCAATGATAGTTTTTCAGCTTTTAATATAGAAAAATATTTAGAAAATAATGATGTTGCTATAGGAATACAATGGTGGACTATAGATAAAAAAGATGTGAATATTCATAATCAATATCAAATTATAAGTGATGGTTTAGCTACAAGCAAGCCAAATAGAGATATTGAAAAGAAATGGATTGACAGTCTAGTAGGTTATGATTTATACGGAAGAATAGTTCCAGATCCTAATTTAGGAGAAAAACAAAAATATGGAACTTTAAACAGTCCGAGACAAAGTTGGTTTGTAAACCGTTTAGAGGCTTTAAAACAATATGTAGAAAGAGTCAACACGGTAATTGAAAAAGAACTTATTGTTGAAAGTAAAAGTTTAGTCAACTTACAAAAGCAAGAGCCGCAACCTAGTGCGGTAACAAATGTGTTCGATACATCAGTAGATACTAAAGCTGATTTAGAATTTTTAGGTGTAGCAAAAGCAAGACAAGCTACAATGACTGTTACTGTAAAAGATGGTGTGATTGTAGGAACCACTGTGCTTGACCCAGGCAGAGGATATCTTGTACCACCAACATATAAAATTACAGGAATAGGTTCAGATGCTGAATTTAAATTTACACTTAATAGTGTAGGATCTATTAGTAATGTAGAAATTGTTAATGGAGGCAGAAATTATAATGACAATACAGCAATCGAAATAAGAAAATTCACTGTGTTAGTCAAAGCAGATGAGGAAATTCAAGGCAAGTGGTCATTATATGAAAGAAATTTTGAAAATAGCAGTTGGGATAGATTTCAAAGCCAATCATACAACACAACTTTATATTGGGATTACAAAGATTGGTATTTGACAGGATATGGACCATTTAGTGAGCCTAAGTATACTATTGATTTTTCATATCAACTTGAGGGTTTAGATGATGAAATTAATGATATTGTAAAAATTAACAATATTGGTTCAGGTGGCTGGCTGTTATTAAGAAAGATTGATGATCAAAGCAATGTAGATTATACTGTAAACTATCAAACTATAGGTAGACAAAATGGAACAATTTATTTCAAGAAGTCTTTGTATAATACAACAGTGTCATTTGACGGATTTGATGAAATTAGTTTTGATACAAAATTTTATGATAGTTTACCTACTACAGAAACACGAATTATAGCAAATGCTATTAAAAATGATTTATTTACTGAAACATTAGAAGTAGAATATAATAAACTATTTTTTGCAAGTATAAGATATATATTATCTGAACAGCTATATGTTGATTGGTTATTCAAAACAAGTTTTATAAAGGCTAAGCATAATGTTGGTGAACTGAGAAAAGATATAACATTTAATAATGATAACTTACCTAGTTATCAAGAATATATCGATGAAGTTAAGCCATTCAAGACAAAGCTAAGAGAATACGTTAGTGGTTATGAAAAATTAGATTCAAGTAATAATCTAACAAGTGATTTTGATTTACCACCATATTACAACGAGTCTACAGAAAAAATAGAAACTTCAAGTTTAAAAGTTGTTGACGGAAAAATCCAAGGAAGTGATTTTTCTACCACAACATATCCTGCAAAAAATTGGAAAGACAACTTAGGATTTATTGTTAAAGAAATTAAAATCGCAGACGGTGGCTCGGGTTATACATATCCGCCTGTACTCAAAATCGAAGGCGGTGGAGGTAGTGGTGCTAAAGCAATTACAAAATTAGGTGCTGGTGGCAGAGTTACAGATGTCGAAATTTTAAATACTGGCAAAGGATATTTAAATGCTCCTACACTTACTGTAGAAGGTTCGTTAAATGAAGGAGGTACTCCTGCAAAACTAAGTTTGATTATAGGACAATCTCTTGCTAGATCAATTAGCACTATAATGAAAATAGATAGATTGTCTGGCAAATATTTGATTACTAATCTTGACGAAACAGAAAATTTTGTAGGTACAGGCTCCAAATACATTTATGATTTACAGTGGCCAATGGATATGAAGTCTACAAATGTATTTGTATCTGTGGCTGGAGAAGAATTATTAAAAAGTCAATACAAATATGAAAATATATTAGATACTAACAAAGGTTACGACAGATATAAAGGTAGAATAACATTAACACTCCCGCCAGATAATTTGTCTGCTATTGTAGTTACATACAAAAAAGAAATAAGATTACTACATGCACAAGATAGAATAAATCTAGTATACGATCCTCAAACAGGTCAGTATGATAAAGATCTAAGTCAATTAATGGATGGTATTGATTACGGAGGAGTTGAAGTAAAAAGTTTTGACTTTGGAGGACCAAATGGCTGGGACGCTGCTCCTTGGTATACTGGATCATATGATACTTATGATACTACTTTTGAAGATGAAAAATTTGAATTAGACGGAAGTACAATTTCATTAACATTATCTAAACCATTAGAGCAAGGAGTGCTTTACAACCTTTATAGAAATGGTGTTAGATTAGACGATCCTGATTGGACAGATGACAGCACACAGTTTGCTAATCCAAATGCTATAATGCGTAGCATTACAGGAGACGGTGTGCAAACAACCATTATGTTGGATGAATTAGGAGTACCTACTAGTGCTGATGACACAATCGTAATTAGAAAAACTACAAGTGATGGTAGCTTTCTACCAACTGATATAAATTATGATACAGTACTTACTGGTGGCGATTTAGCATACAGCAATGCTAGAGGGCTCAACCCTGAAGATATAAATGTTGACGGTGATGGCTTTACAACACCAACAAATTCAAAAGGACCAGACGAACTAGTTCCTGGATGGGTCCAAGATACTGTTGATATTAAGGTTTATGAAAGACCCACAGCAGGGTCAAGTCAAATCATTAGCAGAAACTATAGAGGTGATGGTGTAAATAAAACTTTTGAAATTGGAACAAGTCCAGTTACTGAAACTGCACTGTTTGTAAAAATTAATGGTACAATACAAAAACTTACTACAGATTACACTATTGATTATTCCGCTAAGACTATTACATTTGTTACAGCTCCTGCAGATAATTCAAAAGTAAGTTTAGTTACATTAGAGTACAGCGGATCTAATATTTTAGATATAGACGAATTCGTAGGAGATGGTTCAACTGTAGACTTTTTAACAAATATTAGATTTACTGAAAACATGACTAGTTTGATTACTGTAAATGGAGAATCTGTAGAACATGTTCTTGTAAAAAGTGATGCAGGGTATATCACTCCAGGCAATGTAGTAATAAGTTTTGCACAGCCTCCTGCTATGGATGCAATAATAAGATTTGCCATCTTTGAAGGCAGTATACAGAACTTTAGTAGTGTTGTAAAAGATACTTTTGTACACGACGGAAGTACTACAACATTTACGCTTACACAAACTCCATTTACACAAGAACCACACGAATGGTTTACTATTGTTAAATTGAACAACACAATTTTAAAAGCTGGATATAGCGAAACTTTCAAAGTAACATCTAAAAGAGAATATAAATTTAGATTATACCAAGTACCGTTAGGCAGTGTAGGTAACCAACAAATAAGAGTATTTTTGAATAATACTGAATTAACATTTATTCAAGATTACACATTCAGTTCTGCTGATGCGTTTGATCCGTTATTACCGGTCGATCAACAAAGTGGTAGTGCAATTATTTTAAATGATGGCAAAGGTATAGAAGGGGATATTTTAAAAGTTTACATTACAGGATATGACGATAGTACACAATCGGGCGGTGATTATAAATTTGGATATTTTGACAGCAATGGCGACTTTGTAAAGACACCTGGAGTGTTACACATAGGACCAGAATATGCTACAGGAGATACAATTGAAGTTTATCAATTTAGTAATCATGACAGCCAAGGTATAGATAGACAAAGTTTTGATATTGTAGAACGCACAGAATTATCACCTGGAGCAGAAGTTGGAGCACAGCAATACCAAGTTGACGGAAGCACAGCGTCAATTAATTTAACTGTTGCTTTAGAACCTGAGAGAAAATATGCTATCTATCAAAACAGTGTGAGAATTGATGATCCTAATTTTGGCACAGGCAGAACTGTGACTAATCCTAATGCAATCATTCAAACTGTAACTGTAACTGAAACTACTAACGTTTTAGACTTAGCAGGATTAGGAATTACCACTGATGCTAGTGATGTGATTAAAGTTGTTGAGCTAGAAAGTGTAATCGTTGCAGATGCGAGTACACCTGATTGGTATGAACTAAGAAGTTTAAGAAACGGAGTTGTGCCATTGAATACACCTGCAATCGATGATCAATATGTTTGGGTAGTAAAAAATGGAGTGTTATTAGATCCGTCAGTTGATTATTATGTTACTGATAGCAAATCTACTATTAAAATTATAGGCGGTTTAGCAGAAAACGATAATGTTGAAACAATACATTTTAGCAATAGTCTACTAAGAAATAAATTTGGATGGAGACAGTTCAAAGATATCTTAAATAGAACTCATTACAAATCTATAGACGGAAGACAAAACATTAAACTTGTAAAAGATTTACACTGGTACGACAAAGAAATTGCTTTAGAAAACACAGATACTTTACCTAATCCAAATGCAACAGCAGGTGTTCCTGGGATTGTTTTCATTGAAGGTGAACGTATAGAATACTTCAAGAAAGATGGATCTGTATTGAAACAAATACGTAGAGGTACTTTAGGTACAGGCGTGAAAGAAATGTACACAGAAGGCACTGAGATATATAATCAATCTTCTACTTTCAGCATGCCTTACAAAGATAATACCTTAACAACAGTCTTCACAGCTACTGGAGACAGCAGTGGATTTACTTTAGACTTTGATCCTACAACTTTAGCTGAACAGTACACAGCATCAACAGGAAGATCAATAGATCCAACAGAATTTTTTGAAGTTTTTGTTGCAGGTAGACGCTTAAGGAAAACAACATTACAATCATATGAATTAAATAGTCAAAATAGAACAGATTTTGGCACAACAGATGAAAAAATATCTCAAGATTCTCCAGAAGGTGATGTAACTTTACCAGCTGAGTTTTCAATAAGAGACAGAACAGAACTTGTTTTACAACAAGAACCAGCTGTAAATACCAAAGTAATAGTGGTTAGACGTGTAGGATCAACTTGGAACGATACAGGAAAGACCCTAAGTAGCAGTGATACTGACGTAGCAAGATTCTTGCGATCTACGGAGGTAGACTTACCAAGATAAATAACAATGTAGGATAGAAAATGACAGATGTATTAAAAGATAAAAGCGGTATTCTTATAGAAGGACATATTAAGATATTTGATCCTGAGAATCAACAAGTGTTTGTAAACAAACGCAATGCGATTCATTATGAAAATATGAGTGTAGCGTTAGCAAGAAGTGTTGCAAACCAAGGACAAGGTTGGATATATGAAATGAGCTTTGGAAATGGTGGAACAAATGTTGACCCAACAGGTATTATTACATATCTAACTCCTAATTCTACAGGAACAAATGCAAGTTTATATAATCAAACTTACACTAAAGTTGTTGATGATAGAAGTATTAATAATATAGATCCTGTAAGAAATAAAATTGATATTAGGCACGTGAGTGGTACAAACTATACAGATGTTTTGGTTACTTGTTTGTTAGATTATGGTGAACCTAGTGGACAAGATGCTTTTGATACAGCGTCAAGTGCTGATAGTTTATATGTGTTTGATGAGCTAGGGTTGAAAGGTTGGAATCCAGACGGCACCGGAGATCTTTTGACACATGTTATTTTCCATCCTGTGCAAAAGTCTTTAAACAGACTTGTGCAAATTGATTACACTGTAAGAATTCAAAGTCTTTCTGGCTTAGCTGAGGAATAATAAATGTCGTATACTATACCATATACAGATCAAGCTAACAAAGGTACTATTACTATTGTAGATAATACAATTAATCAAGAAACATCTCTTAAATTGCCAGGAAGAAATACTACTGCATATGGTAGTGCTATTGCAGAAAATTTTTTACATTTATTAGAAAATTTTGCTAGTGCAACAGAACCTGGTACACCAGTAGAAGGACAACTATGGTATGATTCAACTCCTGGCGTAGAACAATTAAAAGTTTATGATGGAACAAATTGGGTGCCGTCAGGAAACCTTAAAAAAGCAACTACTGAACCACAAGCGGCACAAAGTCTTACAGGAGATCTTTGGGTAGACACAGATAATTTACAATTATATTTGTACACAGGTTCGGGATGGGTGCTTGTAGGACCAGAATTTAGTGATGGATTAATTACAGGAGCATCACCAAAAGTAATTACAGGTACAGACGATGCAAGTTACAACGTTTTGCAGATTGATATATCTGCTCAACCTGTTGCAATCATTGCTTCACAGACATTTACACCTAAAATTAAAATTCCTGGATTTTCAACCATTGTACCTGGCTTAAATTTAAGTGTGAATAACATTACAGGAGACGGTGCTCCTAAATATATTGGTACTGCTGAAAAAGCAGAAAATTTAATTGTTGCAGGCAATACTGTTAACGCAGGAAATTTTTTAAGAAGTGATACTACAAGCACAACAGCTTTTCCATTAAATGTGCAAAACAATGGCGGTATTAATTATGGTATAAATGCTGAAATGAATATCGGTGTAGTAGGTAATGCAGGTGTGTTCCAACATAACATTGCTGGTTCAAGCATGGACTTCAAAGTAAAAAATGATGGTACACTAAAAACAGCTTTAAGAATAGACAGTAATTTAAGAATAGGTGTAAACAATATTGCACCTGACGAAGCACTAGACGTTACAGGAAATATCTTAGCAAGCGGAACTATTAGAAATACAAATACCACTAACAGTACTAGTTTTAGCACAGGTGCTATTAGAACAGCAGGCGGTCTCGGCGTAGCACAAAATTTAAATGTTGGTGGAGATGTAGAAGTAACTGGTACAGTTACTACAAGAAACATAGAACCAGAACAAAACAATTTAAGAAATATAGGTTCATCAACTTCCAAGTATGCAAATATGTATGCTACTACATTTGTAGGAAATTTGACAGGTAACGTAAGTGGTACTGTAAGTGGTAGAGCAGGTTCTGCAGATAAGCTGACATCTGCAACAACCTTTAGACTTACAGGTGATGTTGCTGCAGAAGATATTATATTTGACGGCCAAACTGGTGGTTCCTTAAAAACATTTTCTACATCTATTAGTAACCAAATAGTAGCAGGTAAGACATCATTATCAGCAAGTTTTGGAGATGACGAATTACTTGTAAATAGAATTTCAGGAGATACTGGACTAAAGAAAATTTCTGTGCAGAATTTGTTAAATGCAGTTCCCACAACTCCAATAGGATTAATTGCGCCATATGCTGGTGTATCTGCACCTTCAGGATGGTTGCTTTGTGATGGCCAAGAAATTGCAAGAGCAGCTTATACACAATTATATGCAGTGATAGGAACAACATACAAAGCTAATCCTACAGAAGGTTATTTTGCTGTACCAGATTTAAGAGGAAGGTTCCCATTGGGTGCAGACAATATGGGAGATAATGCTGCCAATGTTGTAACAGACATTGCCGCAGATGTTGTTGGAGCTAAAAACGGTAGTGAAGATGTAAGTATTCAAGTTGAAAATTTACCTGAACACAAACATGATTTGCGTGGTGACAGTGGTGATCAATATTATGTCATACGTGATGTGTCAGGTACGCCTAATGATAATGAAGCTATTATCTATGATGCACCAGACGCAACTGGAGCAGGACAAGCATTACCTGATAGTGGTGGTATCTTGACGACAGATACATTGGGTACTGCAATGAACGTGATGAATCCGTACATGACACTTAATTATATTATATACGCAGGGACAAGTTAATGAGTTATAGAATCAATAGAACAGATGGCGAGTTATTAATTGATCTAACAGATGGTATTATAGATAATACCACTACTGATATAACTCTAATTGGAAAAAATTACAAAGGATTTGGAGAATATTTTAACGAAAATTTTGTTAAGTTACTAGAAAATTTTGCTAGTACTTCACAACCTGCAAATCCTATGGTAGGACAAATTTGGTTTGATAAACAAGATACAAGATTAAAAGTTTATGATGGCGTAAATTTTAGAGCTGCATCAGGATCTATTGTTAGCAGTACTCAGCCTAGCAATTTGACTACTGGTGATATTTGGATTGATAATTTAAACAACAAATTATATCTTTTTGATGGTACAGACTTAGTGTTAGTAGGACCTACGTATGATGCAGGACAAGGTAAGACGGGATTTGAAACTGCAAGCCAACTAGACACTACTGATGTACAAAGAACAATATTAAAGTTGTTTTTAGGTGGCACACTTGTAGGTATATATTCGCCAGAAACATTTATTATTCCAACACAATATTCTATTCCAGGATTAAGTGAAGATCCTGATGATACGTTTACTCCAAAAAGACAAAAATTATATAAAGGGTTTAACATTGCTGATTCTAGCCAAGAAACTGCTACTACAGGATTTTGGTGGAGAGGAACTGCGACAACAGCAAAAAAATTGATTGATGATTCAGGAAATGAAAGATCAGCAGAAAACTTTTTACCTACAGACGGCAATGGTGCAACTACTGGTAGCATTAGAATAAAAAATGCAGCAGGTTTGAGTGTTGGTGTTGGTGATACTGAATTTGGTATTTTGAAGGTATCGGGTACTACTACAATTTTAGAGACACAACAAAGTAACGCAGATCTTGCTGTGCGTGTCAGAACAGGAAGTAGTTTTTTAAATGCTTTTTATGTTGATGCATCAGAACAAAAAGCAGGAATTTTTACTACAAATCCTTCAGCTACTTTAGACGTTAACGGTGATGTCAAAGTACAAGGGAGTTTGACTGTCGCCGGCGATTCAACTTTTATTAATGCTTCAACTTTACGTGTTGAAGATAAAAATATTGAACTTGGTTTGCTAGATGATAGCACAGAAGGAAATGACAGTGCTATAGACGATGGCGGTATAATTTTAAGAAGCAGTGACGGCTCGAAAGATTTTACATGGAAACAAGCTACTGAATCTTGGACCAGTAATCAAAATATTGATTTAGAAAATGACGGGTTAGGATATAAAATTGGCGGAGATATTGTTTTAACTAAAACAGCATTGGCAAGCTCGGTCACTAGTGCACCAGGTTTGACAAGTTTTGGTACTTTAGCAGAATTAACAGTTGATAATGTAAAATTAGACGGACAAACTATAAGTCGTGTTGGTGGAGCAGGATTAACAGTTGATGCTTCAGGTGACACAAGTTTCAGTAATAACAAAATTATAGATGTAGCAACTCCTACAGATGGCACAGATGTAGCAAACAAAGCGTATGTTGATACACAAATATCTGCAAGTTCACTAATTGTGCCTATAGACGTAACAGGATTGACTGATCCTAATGATATATTTACTGGAGATGGACCTGTTAACAGTATAAGAAATATTTTACAACTGTTACGTAATGCAAGTGCTACAGAAAACGGAACAGTAGCAAAGATTTTAGCAACTTCGTACAGCAACAGTACTGTATCCGGAATTGCAATTACAGTAAGCACATCACCAGATAGCACAGGTGTTTTAGAAAAATCAACTGTAAGTGTGAGAGATGCCGCAGATACTGGATCAGAAAGTGTTATACAAGACATAACCGCAAGCAATACTGCTAGTGGTACTGTTAGTTTGACTGCAACAAGGTATATTTACGAATTTACTAACGTAGCGGGTACTTGGACATACTCAACTGGAACTAGAACACTAGTGTCAGTTACTTAGGAATTGCGATAAATAAACTTATAATAGGGGTAATAAATGGCGTATACTATAAACAGATTTGATACAAGTCAATTAACTGTAGTTGAAGACGGCACTATTGATCAGACTACAGACATTAAACTTGTTGGTAAAAATTATGCAGGTTATGGTGAAATTCAAAACGAAAATTTTGTATTTTTACTAGAAAACTTTGCAGGAGCTAACCAACCACCTAAACCAATCAGTGGACAGTTGTGGTTTGATAGTTCAAACAGTAAATTAAAATTTTATGATGGCACTAAATGGAGGACTACAGGAGGTGCAGAAATAAGTGCTACTAGTCCTGCAGGATTAGCAGAAGGTGATTTTTGGTGGGATACTAATAATGAACAGTTATACGCCTATAACGGAACAAGTTTTATCCTAGTAGGACCACAAGGCGCCGGCGACAGTGTTACCCAATTTCAAAGTAGAACAATTAGAGATAGCATAGGTACTAATAGAGCAGTAATTGTTTCAGTAATTAATGACGAAGTAATTCATATTATAAGTGGAATAGAATTTACAATAGGATCTGAAGATGCAACAAGTTATCCAGGATTTGATGTAATACGTCAGGGTGTTACACTGAAAAATACAATTAACGCAACAGGCGGTGTTACATCAACTGCACATAGATTTTTTGGTACAGCTTCTAACGCAGATAAATTGGGAGGTGTTAGTGCTTCTAATTTTGTTCAAGCAGGTACAGCAGACTTTTCAAGCACAGTAAGTTTTAGTGATTTTGGATTTACAGTAGGTGATTCAAATGATATTGTTGTAAAAATAGTTGATGATGACAAAGGCTTAATTGCAAACGAGCAAGGACAACAAATATTCATTCAAGTTCAAGATGGATCAGCTTCACAAAAAATGCCACTGAGAATTGAATCAGGTGCATTGTTACCAGGTTATGATAATTTAACAGCTTACACAGGATTAAACACTACGAATATTGGTAGTTCTACTGCTGGGTTTGGCACAGTATATGCAACAACATTTAGTGGCTCAGCAACAAGCTCACAAACTTTAGACGTAGGCGGAACAGCAAGAGCAGCAAGCACAAGCTCAACTGCGAATACTATCGCTGCTAGAAACAGTTCAGGTGATATATATGCACAAGTATTTCACGGTATTGCAACACAAGCACAATACGCTGACTTGGCTGAAAAATATACCGCAGATAAAGATTATGAACCAGGTACTGTGTTGGTATTCGGCGGCGAAGCAGAAGTTACAGAATGTACAGTATTTTGCGATTCAAGACTAGCAGGCGTAGTTTCAACTGATCCTGCACACTTAATGAATGACGGAATAGAAGGCGTAGCTATTGCACTAAAAGGTAGGGTACCTTGTAAAGTAGAAGGTCCAGTGAAAAAAGGTGATATATTAGTAACAGGCCCAATAGCAGGAACAGCTACAGCATTACGTCCAGACAGTGCTACTCCTAGTGCTTGGTGTGTAGTTGGAAAAAGTTTAGAAAATTCAGACGAAGCCGGAATAAGATTGGTTGAGGTTGCTGTATAAATAAATAAAGTAAGTATTTAAAAGGATTCAAAATGGCAACAGTAAACAGTGGTGATACAATAACAGCTGCTCAGTATAATGATTTACAAAGTAGAGTAAGCAATATTATGGGTACTGGATCCGGAAATTCTGGGTATGGTCAGGCATTAACAAGTGCTCAAGTGTCTACAGGAAACACAGTTACCGCAACTCATATGGACAATCTAAGAATTGATATTAATAAAGCACACAATCATCAATCAGGGACATCATCAGGTATAGGTAACATTGCAGTTGGACAAATCATTGGTGCAGATGCAAGCGGAACTAGTTTAGGTTCTTTAACACAAACCACTGAAGGCTACAATGATTATGATGCTGCTGTAACTGCTATTACTACCAACAAGTTTTTGATTGATTCAGGGGAAGGCACACTAGAATCTGTAACAAGTTCTAGCAGAAATACAAACTGGCAAGTTGAATTACAACATGTTTTTACATTAGATTTTAGCAACGCTAACAATGCAAGATTCTTTTTTAATTCAGGCAGTGATATAAGAATATCACTAGCATTGACTGGACAAAGCGGCAGTAAAAGTAACACGTGGTCAACATTACTTTCTGATATAGGAACTGTAATTTTTAACTATACAAGCACTACACAATCAGGATCAGGCGGTTCTTTTCCAGGTACTAGAGGTTGGTATGACATGACAACTAGCTATCAAAATATTTTTACTCAAGATGTCGGCGGCACCGGAGTATACGAAGAAAACAATGTTGAAATTTCAGCTAGAAGAAATTCTGCTTCGTCAACATTACAATTTAGAATAAGAATTATTGATGATGATACTGGCGATCAAAGACCAGGATATTTGCCTGGACCAGGTGAAGACGAAACAGTCAACGGTACAATTTCTACTACAATTCAAAGATTCAGAGCTACTGGTACTAATGTAGAAGTTACTGCTCCAAGTGCAACAAACAACACATTATTAACTGCTGGTTCTTAAAAAATCCATTGACATTTTGACGAAAATCCTATATACTCTTATTATATCTTAGGAGTTATTATGGATAAAAGACTACAACAAGCATTAGATTTTTCTCAGTACATGACTACTCTGAATAACCAAA
>Ga0255759_10004032_pt1 | contig 12776 bp, 12 predicted proteins | sample 101ome_20_FD_179959 | JGI IMG/M metagenome (GOLD analysis project Ga0255759, IMG submission 179959) | Coastal salt marsh microbial communities from the Groves Creek Marsh, Skidaway Island, Georgia - 101404AT metaG (version 2) | ecosystem: Environmental > Aquatic > Marine > Intertidal zone >...
GACCAATAGTGTGTCCAAGCAAATCCACAATCGATCAGTCCTTTGTCTACTGCATCTAATGTTTCTTTAACTCCAACAACTGTACCAGCTGGCATTATTTCGAATTTTAACGAACCGTCAGTAAGGTCTGAAACGTCTTTAGCAAAGTTTTTCAACATTACTACTTCATCAGCCTTTGCGTTAATAACGGTTTGACATTTAAGTGTTTTAGCATTCGCTGAAGATACCGAAATTCCGATAAATGCAACTAAACTAAAAACTACAGTTAATAATTTTTTCATTATTCCCCCGTTTTTATTAATAAAAAAACGAATTAAACCCTTTATGAAATTTAGAGTCAAACCAAACTAGCTAAACCTGAAGTTGTGCCAGACATATTGGTAAATATAATCTAACTGGCTTATAAAGTATTTTTACTTATGGAAGAATTTGATTTCATTATTGTTGGAGCTGGTTCAGCAGGATGTGTTTTGGCTAACAGACTTTCTGAAGATGAAAATAATAAGGTTTTATTATTAGAGGCTGGCGGAAAAGACACATATCCTTGGATACATATTCCGGTTGGTTATTTTAAAACGATGCATAATCCAAAAGTTGATTGGTGTTATCGTACTGAAAAAGATGAAACTATGAATAATCGTTCTATTCGTTACCCTAGAGGTAAAACTTTAGGGGGGAGTTCATCTATCAATGGTCTTTTGTGGGTCAGAGGGCAAAGTAATGATTACGATAATTGGAGACAAAAAGGAAACTCTGGTTGGGGTTGGGACGATGTTCTGCCTTACTTTTTAAAATCAGAAAACAATGAATTGGGAAAAGGTAAATTTCATAATGATAAAGGTCCTATCACAGTAGCTAATAAAAAAATTAATTTAAAATTATTGGATACATTCATTAATGCTTCTGAAGAAATTGGAATTCCAAAAACAAATGATTTTAATACGGGTGATAATTTTGGAATAGGTTTCTTTCAATTTACTACAAGTCATACTAAAAAATTTGGTTTGAAATTAAGGTGCAGTACTGCAAAAGGATATTTAAATCCTGTAAAAAAAAGACCTAATTTAAAAATAGTTGTTAACTCTCATGCCCAAAAAATTAACTTTGAAGGTAAGAAGGCAGTTGGAATAAATTATTATCAAGGTGATAAGTTGATTAAGGTAAAAGCAAGACGAGAAGTTATTTTATCGTCAGGTTCAATAGGCTCTACTCAAATCCTACAAGTTTCAGGTATTGGCGATAGTAATAAGCTTAAGCAACTTGGTATAAATATGATTCATGAATTAAAGGGAGTTGGAAAAAATTTGCAAGATCATTTAATGTTAAGACCAGTTTACAAAGTTAAAGGTTTAAAATCACTTAATAGAAAAGTTGAAAGTTTATTCGGTAGAGCTTTAATGGGCTTAGAATATTTACTGTTTCAAAGCGGGCCAGTTACGATGGGAGCAAGTCAGGTTTGTGGTTTTGCAAAAAGCGATCCCTCGAGAGAAACGCCTAATCTTCAATTTCATGTATCACCAGTGAGTACAGATATTTTAGGAGTAACTCCAATGCATGATTTTGAAGGTATTACCCCTACAGTTGCAAATATTAGACCAACAAGTAGAGGTGAGATAAATATTGTGAGTAGTGATAGTAGAGAGTATCCAAAAATCAAAATGAACTATTTATCTACTCAAGATGATAGGTATGTTGCTGCAAAAGGATTAAAATTAGTAAGAAAAATAATGATGGAAACCGAAACTTTTAAACCTTATCAACCTGAAGAATATAGACCTGGTTTAAATATAACTGATGATGAAGAATTGGTAAAAGCTGCAAGCGACTATGCTCAAACAATATTTCATCCTGTTGGAACTTGTAAAATGGGAAATGATGATGAAGCTGTGGTAAGTGATAAACTTTCTGTGCATGGTTTACAAAATTTAAGAGTGGTTGATGCATCTATTATGCCAAACATAACTTCGGGTAATACTAATGCACCAACGATTATGATTGCAGAAAAAGCATCTGACATGATATTAAACAAATAATCATGTTAACCGAAATTTTTACTCCAGAACAAATAACTATTTTAACTCAAATTATTTTTATTGATTTAGTTTTAGCTGGTGATAACGCAATCATAATTGGAATGGTCGCCTCAAAGTTTCCAATCGAACAAAGAAAAAAAGTTATTTTTTGGGGTATTGGAGGCGCTGTTGTTTTAAGAATAATTTTAACTCTTTTAACTGCTTTCCTGCTACAAATTACTGGTCTTAGATTAATTGGTGGAATTCTTTTACTTTATATCGTTTACAAACTTTACGTCGATGTAATTAAAGGAGCATCTAAAGATGAAGATATAAAAGTTGATAACTCAAGTTTTTTAAAGGCAATCTGGACCGTATTACTCGCTGACTTTACAATGAGTTTAGATAATGTTCTAGGTGTAGCTGGTGCTGCTGGTCATCATTACCATCTTTTAGTATTCGGTTTAATTTTATCTATAGTTTTAATGGCTGTTGCAGCAAATCTTATATCAGGTTGGATTAAGAAATATAAATGGATAGCATGGGTAGGATTATTAGCTATTTTAATAGTAGCTATTGAATTAATATATGCTGATATAAAAACCTTATTCTTTTAATGTTTAAAAAGATTGATCTAAAAAATAAAACCGCTCTTGTTACTGGAGCAGGAAAAGGATTAGGAAAAGCTTGTGCTATTGCACTAGCCGAGGCTGGTGCAAAAGTAGTTATTATAAGTAGAACTAAATCTGATTTAGATAAGGTAAGTAAAATTATAAAAAAAACTAAAGGTTCAAGTTCATCATTTGTTTGTGATGTTACAAATTTAAATGAATTTGAAAAAGTACTAAAAAAAATTAGCCGTTTAGATATTTTAGTTAATAATGCTGGAAATAATAGACCTGAACATTTCACTAAAGTTACTCAAGAAAATATGAATTATCTCACAGACTTAAATATGAAAGCAGCGTTTAATGTTGCGCAGTTATGCTCTCAAAAAATGGTTAAAGCAAAAAATAGAAAAAAAATTGGAGGATCAATTATTCACATGTCTTCCCAGTTAGGCAGAGTTGGTTGTGAAGGAAGAAATGTTTACAATATGAATAAATTTGGACTTGAAGGTTTATCTAGAGGGATGGCTTTCGAACTTGCTCAGTATAACATTAGGGTAAACACTGTGTGCCCTACTTTCGTGGAAACTCCAATGGTCAAGAAGTTTTTTAAAAATAAAAAATTTAAAAATAAAATGCTAAAAAATATTCCTTTAGGAAGAGTAGCTAAAGAAAGTGATGTGGCTACTGCTGTTGCATTTCTGGCAGCAGACTCGTCTGAAATGATAACTGGTACTTCAATGATGGTTGATGGGGGTTGGACAGCGCAGTAATGGGAATTTTTTTAAAAGATATAAATCTGAAGGGCAAAACAGCATTAATTACAGGTGCTACGAAAGGATTAGGGAGAGGAGCTGCACAAGCAATTGCGCAAGTAGGTGGAAATATAATTGCTGTTGGTAGAAATCAGTTAGAGCTAAACAGTCTGGAAAAAGAATTAAAAAAATTCAAAGTTAATTATATTGCGTTTAATTGTGATGTTAATGATTATGAAAAATTAAAAAGTTTTATTACAAAACTTAAAAAGATAGATATTTTAGTCAATAATGCCGGCACTAATTTGCCAGAGTCTTTTTTAAATGTAAAAAAATCATCTTTAGAAACATTATTAAATGTAAATACAAAAGCTGTTTTTAATATAGCTCAACTATGTGCTAATCAAATGATAAAATTAAAAAGAAAAAATTGTTCAATTATAAATATTTCATCTATTTTTGGTTTAGTAGCAGGTCAAAAGAGAACAGTTTATAGTATGACAAAGTTTGGTGTTGAGGGTTTAACAAAAGGGATGGCTCTTGATCTAGCAAAATTTAATATTAGAGTGAATAGTGTGTGTCCAAATATTGTTTTAACCCCTAGGACAAAAAAATATTTTGCAGATAAAAAATATAATAAATATGTCAAAGAAAATACTCCTATTAATAAAGTTGTTACCGTTAGTGATGTTGCTACCTCAGTAACTTTTTTAGCTTCAGAAGCATCATCTATGATAACTGGATCTTCAATAGTAATCGATGGTGGTTGGACAGCAAAATGAAAATATTATTTTTTTCTTTATTATTAATCTTACAAATAAAAGTTTTAAATGCATTAGAGTTTCAAGGAAAATTTGAACAAGGTTCATTTATACTAGGAAAAACAAGTCCTAATTCTCAAATACAAATTGATAATAAAAAAATAAGAGTTTCTAAAGATGGTTTTTTTGCTTTTGGACTAGATAGAGATAGAAAAAATGATGTTGTGATAAAAGTAACAAAAAACGGAGAAACAAAAACTCTTCAAAAAAAAGTATTAAAAAGAGAATATAAAATTCAAAGAATCGATGGTTTGCCCCCTAAACAAGTCACTCCACCGCCAGAAGTTTATGAAAGAATTAAGAAAGACAATAAACTTATAGGAAAAGCTAGATCGTTAGACACGCCTTATGTTTTTTTTAAAGATAAATTTATTTATCCTATTGACAAATATATAATTACAGGCGTTTACGGTAGCCAAAGAATTTTAAATGGAAAACCAAGAAGGCCGCACTATGGGATAGATTTTCATGCTCCTGAGGGCACCTCTGTTAAAGCTATGATGGATGGTGAGGTAACTTTAGCTGAAGATGATATGTACTTTACTGGTGGTACAATTATTTTTGATCATGGTCATGGTGTGAGTACTTTATACATGCATATGAAAGAAATAAATGTAAAAGTTGGACAAAAAATAAAACAAGGTCAAATAGTTGGCACTCTTGGTCAAAGTGGTAGAGCAACGGGGCCGCATTTGGATATAAGATTAAATTGGTTTGATGTCAAATTAGATCCGATGACAATTTTAAATAAATGAAAGTATTAAAAATCATCTTCTTAAATTTTTTAATTTCTTTAACTATCATTATTATGATTGAATTATTATTCGGTTATTGGTTTGATAAGAATAATTTTGGTCAATATATGCGAGAGCATAGAATGAAGAAAAATGATTATACGCTTTTGCTAGATGGAATTACCTACAATTTTACTTATGAAAGAAACTATTATGGCTTTATTGGAGAGCATATAGAGCCAAGAGATATTAAAGCTGTGTTTATTGGGGGCAGCACTGCTGATGAAAGATATAAACCTAGAAATTTATCTATTGTTGAGAATTTAAATAAAAAACTATCTAATAAAAATATTAACCTAAAAATTGTTAATGCTGGCATCGAAGGTCAGTCGACTTTGGGTCATTTAAATAATTTTAAAACATGGTTTAAAAAGCTAGAAAATTTTAATCCTAAAATTATTATTTTTTATGTTGGTATTAACGATTATTTGGCTGACCTTGATAACTTAAATGAAAGAAAGGAAAGAGACGGGTTGACTTCCAATCCTAATAAAAAGGAAATGATATCTGATTACTTAAAATCTAGTAGTATTTTTTATGATCTGTTAAGAAAAATAAAACATAAATATTATAAATCCGATAAACCTCGTGTAGTCTATGATTTTAATAAATCGATTCTTGAACTTTATAAAAATAAAAAATTTGATTTTTTAAACTATGATAGTGCTTTAAATAAGTTTGATATTAAAAAAATAACTGAACAAAATCAAAAAAGAATAGATTACTATCTTAAAAATATCGATGAGCTCAATAAAGCTTCAAAAAATATTGGGGCTCAAGCAATTTTTATAAACCAATTAATGTCAGATGGTAACAATAATGAGACATTATTTATTCTTAATTATTCTCTTATCAAACATTGTAAAAGAAAAAATTACAAATGTATTGACTTAGGAAAAAAACTTAATGGCAAAAAAGATTTTTGGTGGGATGGAATTCACACAACGATTAAAGGGTCTAAAGAAATATCTAACTTAATTTTTGATGATCTGATAGCGTTAATTTCTTTAGATAACATTTAGTCTAGTTCAAATTTATCTTTATAGTTTTTAAACAAAGAATTATCTTGGTCATTTTTGAATAATATAAAATCTTCAATTACTAAAATATCTAAATTTGTTCCCATAAAACAATTGTAAGCATCTTCTATTGAACAAACTATTGGTTCGCCTCGAACATTAAAAGAAGTATTAACTAACACAGGGCAATTAGTATAATTTTTAAATTCTTTTATTAAATCGTAGTATCTAGGATTTGTATCTCTGTGCACAGTCTGAATTCTTGCAGAATAATCAACATGGGTAATTGCTGGTATGCTTGATCTTTTTATATTTAATTTGTCTATACCAAATAAATTTTCTTCGTCTTTCTTCATTTTGATTTGTTTATCCTTTTGAATATTTGAAACTAAAAGCATGTAAGGACTGTCATTATTTAATTCGAACCATTCATTTACATCCTCTCTTAAAACTGAAGGCGCGAAAGGTCTAAAACTCTCTCTAAATTTAATTTTTAAATTAAGCTCTCTTTGCATTTTTTCAGATCTTGGATCAGCCAATATAGATCTCCCTCCTAAGGCTCTCGGTCCAAATTCCATTTTCCCTTGAAACCAACCTACTGTTTTTTCATTTGCTAATTCTTTTGCAGTTATTGATATAATTTTTTCTTTATCATATTTTGTAAATTTAGCTTTTAGTAATTTAAGTTTCTCCTCTATTAAATCATTTTCATATTTTGGTCCAAGATATGAACCTTTCATTTGGTCTTTAAATTCTGTTCTTTTGTTTCCTAGTTCATGATGCCAATAAGCTAGTGCCGCACCCAAAGATCCTCCTGCGTCTCCTGCAGCTGGTTGTATCCAAACATTTTCAAATATTTTTTCTTTTAAAATCTTGCCATTAGCTACACAGTTTAAAGCTACACCTCCTGCTAGACAAAGATTACGAATATTGTGTTTTTTTGACTCTGATTTTGTTATTTTCAAAACTATTTCTTCTGTTACAACTTGGATTGATGCAGCAATATCCATATGAAATTGTGTCAATTTATCTTTTTTGGGATCTCTTACTGGATGTCCAAATAAATCAGAAAACTTTTTATTTGTCATTGTTAAACCAGTCGCATAATTGAAATAGGTCATATCTAGTTTGAATGAACCATCATCTTTTAAATCCACTAATTTTTCAAAAATCAATTTTTTATATATTGGTTTTCCGTAAGGAGCTAAACCCATCACTTTATATTCTCCACTATTAACCTTAAATCCAGTGTAGTAAGTAAAAGCAGAATAAAGCAAGCCTAGGGAATGAGGAAAATGTATTTCTTTTAAGATTCTAAGACTATTATTTTTTCCAATTGCTAAAGTTGATGTAGCCCACTCTCCCACTCCGTCTAATGTTAAAACTAATGCTTCTTGAAAAGGTGATGGAAAAAAAGCACTAGCAGCATGACTGTAATGATGTTCAGAAAATTTAATTTTATTAATATCATTGAAATTTTCATCGTGTTGTTTTAATTGATCAAATATAAATTTTTTTTGAAACAACTTTTCTCTCAACCAAATAGGCATTGAAAGACTGAAAGATTTAAAACCTCTAGGCGCAAATGCTAGATAAGTTTCTAGCAGCCTCTCAAATTTCAAAAAAGGCTTTTCAAAAAATACTATGAAATCTATTTCATTTAATTTCAGATTATTGCTTTTTAAAATAAAATTTATTGCATTTTTTGGATAACTTGCATCATGTTTTATTCTGGTAAATCTTTCCTCTTGTGCAGCAGAAATTATTTTTCCATCTACAATTAACGTTGCAGCACTATCGTGATAAAAAGCCGATATACCTAAAATTGATGTCACTAGAAAATAGTGTAAATAAATGGCGCTACTACAGAACCTTGGCTTAAAACTATTAATATACCAAATAAAGCCAAGACGATTATAATAGGAAAAAGCCAGTATTTTTTTCTTTCCATTAAAAATTCAAAAAATTCTTTTATAAATTCACGCATTTTAAAACTTTAAATTAAGTTACAATAGTTTATTAGATTAATATATTCAATGAAAAAAACCTTATTTATTAATTTAATCATTTTATTTATTTTAATCGCTTTAATAGAAATAACTTTAAGATTTTTTTTTTCTTACAATGTTCAGGGAATATCTAAAAATTTAATTAATAAAGAATTGAGCTATCATTTTAACGCACCAAATCTAAATTATGGAAAAGCTTTTGGAGCAAAAATTTATACTGATAAAAATGGTTTCAGGATAGAGAAAAATCAAATAAATAAAGAAAGTCAAGAAATTTTATTTATAGGTGGTAGCGTCACATTTGGTCCTGGTATAAAAGCTAAAAATACTTTTGTAGAACTTCTCAATAAGACGAGTGCTTATAATATTAAAAATGCGAGCGTATTTGGTACAAATTTTGAAAATAATATCAAAATAATAGAAAGCCAAAAGAAAAATCATAATAATATAAAGAAAATTTTTATTAATTTTCCTTTAGACGATATTCTTTCAAAGAAAATTTCTTTGAATGAAAATAATACAACAAATAATATTAATGAAAAAATAAAAAAGAATAGTTTAATAAATACTATTAATAAATTTATTAGGTCTAAGTCTGCTAGCTATGTATTCATAAAAAGTATTATAGTAAATCCTCAATTAAATAATTACATTTATGACTTAGGTCTCTACAATAATGAAGAGCTATTAAGTCGATTAGAATTAAATTTGCTACAATTAAGTAAAACATTTGATAAAGAAAAAATATTTTTTTTCTCAATACCTTACGCAGAACAAGTGAAAAATGGATGTGATAAACAAGATAACGCAGAAAAAATTTTAAAAAAAATATTTAGTAAAATGAATTATAATATCTATTTTCTAAAAGATGATTTATGTAAAGAAAAAAATCCAGTAAATTTTTATTTCAAAAATGATCCCGTGCATCTATCTAAATCGGGACATCTTGCTGTCTATAAGGTTTTAAAAAACTTTATAGATTAAAAATCGAAGTAAATAAATTTTTCTGAAGAACCTGCTTTAATAGCTAATCCAGTTATTAAAACAATAATAAATATTGGTATCAAAATTAAAAAATTAAGTTTCTTTGATATATTTTCTATATATTTGTAGTTATCAAATTTTTGACTAAATACAGCAGTTATAACTAAAGCTAATAAAATTAAATTTTCAATCTCAATAATCGTAAAAAAATTTTGGTAAAGGTTACTGTAAAAAATTAATAAAAAATTTAAATCATTTATTCTGAATATTATCCATAAGTTAAAGACCAGAAAACAAGTTAAAAAAATTTTTATTAATCTATTAAAATTAAAATATTTACTCATTTGTTTTTCAAGAAATAGAAAAATTCCATTCATAGACCCCCATAAGATAAAATTAATACTAGCTCCGTGCCATAAACCTGCGATTGACATTGTTAAAAATAAATTACTAAATAATTTTTTGTTTCCATATCTAGATCCTCCTAATGGAATATAGACATAATCTCTAAACCATTTTGATAAAGTTATGTGCCAATTTCTCCAAAATTCAGTTAAAGAACCACTAAGATAAGGTCTATTGAAATTTATTGGTAGATCAATGCTAAGAATTTTAGAGACTCCTAAAGCCATATCTACATAGCCACTAAAGTCAAAGTAGATCTGAAGAGGGAAAAGTAAAAAACCTTTTATATAGTCTTGGCTTTCTGTAAAATTTTCTTTCTCAAATATCGGATCTATAAAATTTGAAATACTATCTGCGAAAAAGACTTTTTTAACAAATCCAATCATAAATAATAAAATTCCAAATTTTACATTGGCATTAGTAAACACAATTTTATTTTTTAATAATGGAATTAACTCTTTTGCTCTTAAAATCGGTCCTGCAATTAATTGTGGAAAATAAATTAAAAATTCACTTAATGAGTAGAAATTAATCTTATCATTGTATTTTTTTGTTTTTACATCAACTAGAATTGCGATAGTTGTGAAAGTTATAAATGAAATCGCTAAAGGTAAATCTCCTTTATAGCTTAAATCTGTAAGTATTTTAATTTCATAAAAATTAGATAAGAAAAAAGAATATTTAAAATAAAAAAGTGGAAAGAGTGTTACCGGAATTGATACTTTTAAACTTAAATCCTTCTTTAAAAAAAAGTAGGAAGTTATAAAAAAAAATAATATTAAAAAGGTAAATGGTGGGCTCCAAAAACCATAAAAAAAGATACTAAATAAAATGATTATTGATCTTTGATTATTCTTTAAGATTTTTATGAATAATAAAAATATTAAAAAAAAAATTATGAATTGAATAGAAGAAAAAATCACTTGTTAAGATAAAGAAAAATGTTTTCACTCATAAGAGAATTGGCATATGCATTTGGATGTGGATCTCCATATTTATTCCAAACTGTTTTCTCATCTTTACCTTCAAAAATACTCAATAAATCATGAAACTTAAAATCTAAGTCCGCTGCGACTTTTTTCATTTTTTTATTAATAAAATTAAGTTTGTATGGATTTAATTTGTGTATATCAGGCATTAAAATAATATGACAATTAATTGATTTTTTTTTACAATGTTCACTTAGATTTAATAACTCTTTTTTAGCAATAATAAAACCCTCGTAATCATCATTATAACGATCTGAATAATATTTCTCTACTTTTTCTGGATTAAAAGCTGAAACATATGAATTCAATAATTTCCATACCACTACACCTAGATGGAAATTATTAGTAAAAAAATTTACTTTAGCAGGTTTAATTATTTCAGTATCATTTACAAAAAAATGTATAATAATGTCTGTAAACTCAAGCTCTTTCCAATTCTCAAAATAATTATTTACATACCTTTCAGTGTTGTAATTGCCAACACCTCCATTAATAAAAATCCATTTTTTATTATATTGTGAAGATTTTTTATTTAACCTATTAGAAAAAACTTTGTCATGCTCAACACCCCAACCCATTGCAACAGAACTTCCAATTATTAAAAAGCTTCGATCGTATTCAGATAAATTTGAATTGTCGTATTGTATGTCTCTTTGACCAAATTTATTAATTTTTATTTCTGTATTTTGTAAAATTGCGGATTTATTTTTTATGTGTACATGATTAATTTTTTTATTATTAACTTTTGTTTTAAGCTCTTTTGCATATCTCCACATTTCTATGTCATAATTAACAATAAATTTATGTTTTATTCTTAAAATTGACTCACAAATTAATAAACCTACTAATAAAGATATGAAAACTATTAAGGTCGATCTTAAAAATTTTTTAACATTAAACATTTATAAAGTTAAAATTGTCGATTCATTGAGGTGATATTTTTTCTATGAATCCAATAGCTTTTAATTAATTTATTTTTTTTTATTTTAAGAAGATCTTTTCCAAGAAGTTTTAATAATATTCCAATTGGAGTAAGTATAATAAAAAAAACTAAAAACATAACTAATGGCGCTACTATTCTTCCAAGTAACTCTCCAAACTTTACCCAGCCTTTGTTCAAAGGAGTTAAGATTTTTGAGTTTAATATACCTAGAATTAAAAAAGCTAGTGATATTGTTAAAGCCCAAAATCTAATTGCTCCAGAGTTAAGAAGAGGCCAAAATGCGATGATTGAAAAAACTATAAAAAACAATAGCCCGAAACTTCTATTGCTTGCTTTTTTTTGCATACTAATTGAATGTTAATTCAAACTTTTTTGAGGTTTCATGTCCTCTTTTTTTATACCAGCTACTCTAACAGGTTTTTTCATAGCATCTCTTCTAAATGGCTCACCTAATTCCTGATTTAAAATTACTTCAATAAATGTAGTAACACCTTTCTTTTGATCCTCACAAGATTGTTTGATTGCTTTTGTTGTTTCTTCCATTGTTTTAACTGTTACACCTTTTAAACCACATGCATCAGCAACTTTTGCATAACTTAATTCTGGATCTAATTCTGTTCCTATAAAATTATTATCAAACCACAATGTAGTATTTCTTTTTTCTGCTCCCCATTGATAGTTTCTGAATATTACCATCGAAATTGCTGGCCACTCCTCACGTGCGCAGGAGCTCATTTCATTCATACTTATTCCAAATGCACCATCACCAGCAAAACCAATTACAGGAGTGTCTGGACAACCAATTTTAGCGCCTAAGATAGATGGAAAACCGTAACCGCAAGGACCAAATAAACCTGGTGCTAAATATTTTCTTCCTTTTTCAAAAGTTGGATAAGCGTTTCCGATTGCACAATTATTTCCAATATCACTTGAAATAATTACGTCTTCAGGCATACCAGCTTGAATAGCTCTCCAAGCTTGCCTAGGTGACATTCTATCTTTATCTCTCTCTCTTGCTTCTTTATTCCATACTGTTCCTGGATCATCTTCTTCATGATCTAAGCTAGAAAGTTTTTGTAACCATGCAGATTTTGTTTGATGTATTAAATCTTTTCTTTTTTGTCTGTCAGCATCGCCTGCTTTAGGTGATAGTTTATTAATTATTTGTTGTGCTACTAATTTTGCATCACCACATATTCCAACTGTAACTTTTTTAGTTAAACCAATACGATCAGAATTCATATCTACTTGAATAATTTTTGCATTCTTTGGCCAATAGTCTATTCCATAACCTGGTAATGTAGAAAATGGATTAAGTCTTGTACCTAGTGCTAATACAACATCAGCTTTAGCAATTAATTCCATTGCTGCTTTTGAACCGTTATAACCTAAAGGGCCAACTGCAAGTGGATGGCTTCCTGGAAAACTGTCATTGTG
>Ga0255759_10004037_pt1 | contig 12771 bp, 12 predicted proteins | sample 101ome_20_FD_179959 | JGI IMG/M metagenome (GOLD analysis project Ga0255759, IMG submission 179959) | Coastal salt marsh microbial communities from the Groves Creek Marsh, Skidaway Island, Georgia - 101404AT metaG (version 2) | ecosystem: Environmental > Aquatic > Marine > Intertidal zone >...
TACAAATCCGGGCGTGCAGAAACCGCATTGCGACCCATGACAGTCCACCATCGCCTGCTGTGCCGGGTGCAGATCACCCTCGTCAGCGAGTCCTTCGATAGTTATCAGCTGCCGGCCTTCGAGCTGCCCCAAAGGCATGATGCAGGCGTTGGCGGTACGCAATCGCGACTCACCCCCGGTCTGATCACTCACCATCACGGTACAGGCGCCGCAATCTCCGGACGCACAGCCCTCCTTTGTCCCGGTGAGCCCCTGACTGCGCACATACTCAAGCACAGTCAGATCAGCCGGTGGATCGATGTCGACGTCGATGCTGTTCAGTCGGAATTTCAATTCTTGACCATTTGGACAGGTTTTCGGTAATTTATCTCAAACCACAATCATCAGGCAACTATCATGACGCCTATTTCCCGTGGCCGGCAAAAACCCCGCGACAGGCACTTCGTTACGATCCTGCTGGCGGCTCGTGAAGAATTCGCCCTGCACGGTTACAAAGGCGCACGGATGCAGGCTATTGCCGATCGAGCGGGCCTGCCGAAAGCCAATGTTCACTACTATTTCCGAGATAAGCATACGCTTTACCGTGCCGTCCTGGACAACATCATTGAGACCTGGAACGACTTCTTTCAGGATGCGACCGTCAAGGACGATCCGGCTGTCGCCCTCGATACGTTCATTCGCGAAAAAGTCAGGTTGTCATTCGAGCAACCCTCGGCATCAAGACTATTCGCCAATGAAATTATTCAGGGAGCACCACAACTTGATGACTACATCAGCGCAGACCTGCGACGCTGGGTACAGAACCGGGCCGAGATCATTCAGGGCTGGATCGATGCCGGCAAGATGCCGCCGACAGATCCTGAGCTGTTGATTTTCACCATCTGGGCAACAACGCAGCATTACGCCGACTTCGAGAGCCAGGTGCTCGGTATTCTCGACAAAAACGCATACGATGACGCGCTGATGCAACGCATTGCAGATTTCCTCAGCCATACCATTCTTGCTGGCTGCGGACTCAAACCACTTACATCAATGCACTAGCCTCGCAGGGCGCATTTCCCAAGCCACAAAACCGGACCCCTATGACATGAAAACTTGGATCAAGCAGCCTGCCGCTACCTGGACAGGGAACAGCCTTAACGCGCCAGATGGCATCGTGGTCGAAGACGACAAGATCGTTGAACTCGTCGATGGTCAGCCAAGCGGCCATTGCGATGCGGTATTCGATGCTGCCAATTGCGTACTGCTGCCCGGGCTCATCAACTGCCATCACCACTTTTACCAGACATTGACGCGAGCCCTACCCGGCGCCCTCAACAAGGAACTGTTTCCGTGGCTCCAGAGCCTTTACCCCGTCTGGGCTAACCTGAACGATGAGCTGGTCGAGATATCAACCCGCACCGCGCTGGCAGAACTGATGCTGTCGGGCTGCACGACGGCCAGTGACCACCACTACGTCTTCCCGCCTGCAGCGCAGCGGGCCATCGATCAGCAGGTACTGGTGGCATCAGAGCTCGGGATGCGGGTCGTTCTGACGCGCGGCTCAATGAGCTTGTCTGAGAAAGATGGCGGCCTGCCCCCTGACACAGTGGTGCAGGACCAGGAAACGATCCTTTTGGAAAGTGAACGCCTGATTAATGCATATCACGATCCCAGCGCCGGTGCCATGACCCAGATAGCCCTGGCGCCCTGCTCACCATTCTCGGTGACACCCGAGCTGATGCAGGAAAGTGCCCGCCTCGCCAGAAGACAGGGCGTCATGCTGCACACACACCTGGCCGAGACAGAAGATGAGAACAGCTTCTGCCTGGAGACCTTCGGGCGGCGGCCACTCGACTACCTCGAAGAAGTGGAATGGCTGGCTGACGATGTCTGGCTCGCCCACGGCATTCATTTTGATAATGCTGAAATTGAACGGCTTGGTCAGAGCGGCGTTGCCATCTGTCACTGCCCCTCCTCTAATATGATGCTGGCGTCCGGCAGCTGTCGCGTCAATGAACTGAAGTCTGCCAGCGTCGCTATCGGCCTCGGTGTCGACGGCTCCGCATCGAATGATGTGTCAAACATGATGCAGGAAGTCCGTCAGGCATTTCTGCTGCAGCGCCTGCAATACGGTTCAGCTGCCTTCAGCCACGATGACGCATTACACCTAGCGACAACCGGCGGCGCCCGCCTGTTCGGACGCAGCGATATCGGCCAGATCGCGCCAGGCTATCAGGCGGACCTTGCTTTGTTTTCTCTCGATGATCTGCAGTTTGCTGGCAGCGGCGATCCGATTGCAGCTCTCGTGCTGTGTGGCGCGCATCGTGCCGAGGCCGTCATGGTTAATGGCCAATGGACTGTGGAGGATCAAACACTCCTGAGCCACGACCTTGACCAGTTAGTCGAAAGACAAAAGGCAGCGGCAGTCCGTTTGATGATTTAACTAACGCGGCAGTTCCGTACTGTAAGTATCCCAGTCGTCAACCAGCGCTTTCACGACCACACTCCCAACCCGGTAAGCGGCTTCAAGTGCTGACAAACCACGGTCAGGATACTCTGCGGTTGCACTCCAGGTTGCCGACCTGCCGGGCGGCGGCACCGAAAAATTGCTTGCGGTACGCAGCACCAGCACGCGCTCGGCATCCACCCGACCGATCCGATCAAGGCGACGCAGCGCGGTCAGCGTTCCGGAATCTTCCATGTTGGTGGTCATAAAATTCCCCGCCTGACCTGAGTAGAGCTTGACCCAGTCATTAGCCCACTCGTTGAGCCGGTGACCATGCCAGTAAGTACTCGAGGCCAGGGTGTCACCGATCGTCACGAAAGGCGGTCGCATCGCGTTCGGATTATCAGAGAACTGCGCACGAAATTCTGCGACCTTGGCATCGCTTGGTATGCTGACGTTTCTGCTGATGTTATAGGCCCAGCTGACGAGGTCGGCATTCAGCTCGTATTTGATAGTGTCGACAGTCCAGCCAGTCGACAGGTCCGCCTCGGTCTTCGCTGGCTTGTAGCCGCCCAAAGGTACAATGCCATAAGGCCAGTCGTCAGGTATCTCCCGCGCGTCAATTTCGAACAGCAGGTCGCCATCGATGACGAAACGCGCCCAGGCCGCAGATCCCAGCGAGAGATCCGCAGGATCGGCACCAGCAATGCCTGCTACTACCCAGTAGGCCTGGCTCAGGTCAAAGCGGGCATCCATACCCAGCGCCATGATGGACGCCGTCGCATTCGGTATGCCGCCGCCGGTGCAGATGCCCAGCACCCCATCCTTACTCATACGCAACTCGTATTCACCAGCAGGAAACGGGATCGATTGCGACAGCGGCCAGCGTTCGGCCCAGAACTGAAACTCGCCCGGGGTATCGCCTTCGATCTCGCCATGTTCAAACATCGAAACCACAACGACTTTGACAGGAATCGGTTCAGCCTGAGCTGCCAGGCAAAGATTGAGCAGCAGCGCTGCAATCATCAAACGGAACATTATTCCCCCAGTCTCCAGCAGGGCTGGTAATTTTCGACGTCAATCTTCATCCGCTGCTGGGCGATGAAACTCTCCAGCAAGCGCCCCATTTCATTAATCACGGCTGGTTCGCCTTTGAGCCGGTAAGGCCCGTATTTTTCAACCCGCTCCACCCCCTCTGCCTTGACATTACCGGCAACGATACCGGAGAAGGCGCAGCGCAGTTGCGCCGCCAGTTGTGCCGGTTCGAGCCTGTGATCGAGCGTCAGCGCCGCCATATTCTCGTGACTCGGCAGAAAGGGCGTTTGCAGGTGATGCTCAATTGTCAGGTCCCAGTTAAAACCATAGGCATCCTGGGTCTTCTGTCGATGCCTGCGGACTCGCTCAACTCCGCGACGGGCCGCCCTCGCAACCTGTGGGGGATCACCAATAATGATCTGATAACAATCCGTCGCCGCTTCACCCAACGTGTTACGGATAAATTGATCGAGCGATTCGAAGTAGTCTGCACGCTCTTCAGGCGCTGTCAGTATCAAGGAAAACGGTACCGCGCGATTCGCCGGGTGCATCAACACGCTCAGAATATACAGCACTTCCTCTGCAGTCCCCGCGCCACCAGGAAAGACGATGATGGAATGCCCCACCCTGACAAAAGCTTCGAGCCGCTTTTCAATATCGGGCAGGATGACCAACTCATTGACGATAGGGTTTGGCGCTTCCGCCGCCAGGATACCCGGCTCGGAAATGCCGATATAACGGCGCTGCTCAATCTGCTGCTTGGCATGACCAATGGCCGCACCTTTCATCGGACCTTTCATTGCGCCCGGACCGCACCCGGTCGCTATGTTAAGGCCGCGCAGGCCGAGCTGGTAACCCACTTCCTTGGTGTACTCGTACTCCAGGCGATCAATCGAGTGCCCGCCCCAGCAGACAACGAGATCAGGACGCAGATTCGGCTGCACGATGTTGGCATTCCTGAGGATGTCGAAGACTACCTCGGTGATCCCGGCGCTGCTGTGGAAGTCATAGAGTCCCTCACGGGAGAGGATGTGATTGACGTAAACAATATCGCGCAGTACAGAAAACAGGTGGTCCTGGATACCGCGAATCATATTGCCGTCGACAAAGGCAGAGGCCGGCGCATGCTTGACCGAAATCTTCGGCCCGCGTGACTCACCGGCAACTTCAATTTCGAAATCAGCGTATTCCGCAAGAAGCTTGCGAACATCATCCTGCTCGTTGCCAGTATTGAGAATCGCAAGTGCGCACTGACGAAACAGGGCCCGGACTTCCTCCTTCGAGGACAGCAGGCCCTGAATTTCGCGATTGGATAGTAAATGCAGTGAGCTGATAGGACGCAGGTTGTCCTTGCTCTCTTTTTGATCATTTGTCATGCCGCCATATTACCGGGAAGCCGCGCATCACGCATGCGATCAATTTGTCGCTATACTCTGCCGGGTAATTAAACACTGTCTGGTATGAACCTGTGTTTGAATTAGCTGCCCTGATATTGACCGTGGCCGCAACGGCGACACTTTGCGCCTCCAGCCGTTACCTCGGTCCTTATATCCTGCCACCACTGCTGGCTGGCTCCGTTGTCACCTCAATCTTCATTGCGGAAAAGCTCGGCGATATTTCTGTGCCGATGCTCGGCACCATCGCTATTTCCGGCTCCATCCTGATCTATTCGAGCACATTCCTGTTAACTGATGTGATGTCAGAACTGTATGGACCAAAATTCGCACAGTCTGCGGTGATCGGCACGGCATTGTGCTACCCCATCGTACTGATCGCGACCCAGTTCAGTGTCAACTGGGACCCAAGTACGCTCTACGGCAACCAGGCCTCGTACGAATCCGTGATGAATTTCGCCGGGCGCGTGACCATCGCATCTCTCCTCAGTTATATGGTGAGCCAGACCTTTGATGTCTGGGCATTTCACCACATACGCAGCAAAACCGGCGAAGCCATGTTATGGCTCCGCAACAATGGATCTACCGCTGCCAGCCAGTTACTGGATACTGCTATTTTCTACGGCATCGCTTTCTTCGGCATTGTCCCGCTGGCTGACCTGATACAGCTTATTATTGCCACCTACCTGTTGAAGGTAGTCATAGCATTGATCGATACACCGTTTGTCTATGCAGTGATCTGGTTTGTGAAGCGAGATCAGCCGCAGGCAACGCCGACGCATTGAGGCCAGTAAGGATTAGTCCGCATCTCCCTCTACACTGGCGCGGTAGGCATCAAACGCACGCTTCATTCGCGTAGCAATCAGCGGTTCGGCCTCAAGCCGATCGTTGATCTCATAACGATCCGCCTGCAGGTTGTAGAGAGAAACAGGCTCGCCAGCGGGCGACAACAGCATTTTCCAGTCACCGTCACGAACTGCGTATTCCAGCCCATCAGGTGTGGGAATCGACCAGTAAAACGGGCGCTGACGACGTACCGCTGTTCCCGGATCATCATCCAGCAGTGCTGTAATTGAGGCACCGTCGATAATTCTGTCTGCCGGCAGCGGCACGTCGAGGATATCCGCGAGTGTCGGCAGAACATCGAGCACAGTAGCGGGCTGAGTGACAACCTGACCTGCCGGTATTCGGCCTGGCCAGCTGAAGATACCTGGCACCCTGATACCGCCCTCATGCAGGAACCGCTTCTTGCCACGCAAACCGTTGGTTTCGCCGGCAAGTCCGATTTCCCAGGGCATCTCAACCTGGGTCGTGAGTGGCCCATTATCGCTGGAAAACATCACCAGTGTATTGTCGCTGAGCCCTGCCTGCCGCAGATGCGCCAGCACGCGCCCAAGTTGCTCATCCAGGAAAGTGATATTGGCGTAATACTCACCCTTGCCGCGATAAGGTCGATCTGCCCAATCCATGTGATAAGACCAGGGGTTAAGTCTCGCTTCTTCTGTCAGGTATTGATCATACTGCCGCACCAGCCTCAGGGGTGAGGCAATCGGCGCATGCACTTCACTGTAGGTCAGAAACAGGAAAAACGGTTCACTGCTCTGCCCGAGCCAGGCGATAGCTTCATCCGACACGAGCTCAGCAGAGAACTTGCTGGTTTCGCCCACGGCAACGTTATTGCGGAACATATTATCCGGGAAAAGCCTACCTTCACCGGCTTGCGCGGCTTTTTCATTCTTCACCCAGGCGGCGAGACCATACTGATAGTCAAACCCGAAGTCCCGTGGCTGAGGTGCATCATCAAGATCCAGCCCCCCATTTAAATGCCATTTGCCTATCACCGCTGTTCTGTAACCCAGAGGTTTCAACCACTGCGCGATGGTGACTTCATCCCGGTCCAGGGCAACCTCTGAGTTATCAGGTATCCAGGAACGAATACCAGTACGGTAGGGTGTCCTGCCAGTCAGGAGCCCCGCCCGCGAAGGTGAGCACAAGGCAGAGGCGGCATAAAACTGGGTAAAACGCACGCCGTCCGCCGCGAGCTGATCGATGTTGGGCGTTTCCACCACAGGGTGACCATAGACAGCGGTATCGCCATAGCCAAGGTCATCAACGTAGACCAACAGCACATTGGGCCTTTCTGCCAGCGCCTGCGCTGTAAACAACAGCAAAAAACAGAACAGGCCGCGCATGTTAGAAATTGAGTATCTCGGTCTGTATCCCGACCAGGTCGAGCACACCCACGGCATTGAAACCTGCCATGTGGCCGGCGCATTCCCCGGGGTTGAACGTAAGCTGGCCCCCATCGTACTCAATCGTCTGGCGATGCGTGTGACCGTGCAAGATGATGTTGAAATCAGCGGTGTTCACCATCGATAACTCAAGCGGATCATGTACCACGACGACATGTTTATCTGCCCAATGGAGGGTCAGCGGCGGGTCAATGAACTGAAATCCGAACAGGTCGACGGCGCTCATCAGCGAATCCCGCTCACCGACATCGTTGTTGCCAAACACGCCCCACATCGGCGCATCAAGATGGGAGAAAACCTCTAAAGTTTTCGCCTGGGTGATGTCACCGGTATGAATCACGCGCTCAACCTGTGCCTCGTTGAACAACTCAACGATCTTGGCGCAGTTTTTCAGGTTGTTATGGGTGTCGGAGACGATTCCGATGCGCATTGCTCTCTCTTAAAAACTAAAAAAGCCGGGCATGCCCGGCTTTCTTAAGGTTCGAAAAACTCAGGCGACTTTTTCAAGTATGTGAATGCCACAGGCACTGCCGAGACCAATGACATGTGTCATACCGATCTTGGCACCTTCCACCTGACGTTTGTCGGCCTCACCACGCAGATGCGTGCACACTTCATAGATATTGGCGATCCCGGTAGCGCCCAGCGGGTGTCCCTTTGAGAGCAGACCACCAGAAACGTTGACGGGGATCTTGCCGCCCAGGGCTGTCTCACCCTCATCTATCATGCGTCCGGCTTCGCCATCGGCACACAAACCGAGGTTTTCGTAGTGCAGAATTTCAGCTGTCGCAAAACAATCATGCAGTTCGACCAGGTCGAGATCTTCCGGACCCACGCCTGCCATCTCATAGGCCTGCTTGGCTGCAATGCGAGTCACTGCATTAACATCAGGCATGGTGAGGTCGCGATCCGTGAACGGATCGCTGGCAAGTACAGAGGCTTTGACCTTGACGGCTCGCGCCAGGCCGAGTTCCTTGGCTTTCTTCTCGGAGACAAGCACGGCAGCGGCAGCCCCATCGACATTGACCGAACACATCAGCTTCGTGTTCGGGTAGGAGATCATCTCTGCATTCATGACGACATCCAGCGGTGTCTCGATCTGGTACATCGCCTTCGGGTTAAGGGTAGAGTGGTGATGATTCTTAACAGAGACCTTGGCGAACTGTTCAAAGGTAGTGCCGTGCTTACGCGAGTGTTCCATACCGGCTTCGGCAAAGACGCAGGGCATGGTACCGGAACCCAGCAGACCCTCTTTTGGAATACCCACACCACCGCCAGCACCTCCGAGCAGACCTTTACCCATCTGCTCGACACCGACCGCGAGGACCACATCATTCACCCCGGCTTTGATCGACATCCAGGCCTCTCGGAAAGCCGTCGCGCCGGTCGCACAGGCATTTGAGCAGTTGACCACGCCGATACCTGTCTGCCCAATCTGCTGCAGAATCCGCTGGCCAACCATGGCGCTGGCCTGCCCCAGGTTGCCACAGTACAGTGCCTGCATGTCCTGGATTTTTAGTCCGGCGTCGTCCAGCGCCATCAATGCAGCCTGTGCGCCCAGTTCCGGAACGGTTTTTTCAGGAAATCGACCGAACTTGATCATGTCGACACCCATTACATATACATCACTCATGAGTCACTCCTCTGATTGTGATTAGGCCAGCGAGCGGGCTTAGGCTGCAGGCTTGAAAAAATAACTGATATAGCTGTTGCCTTCTTTATCCTTGCGTCCGAGCGCATCACCGAAGACAACTTCAACCGGCATATCAAATTCGAGGTTGGCCGGATCAGGCTCAATATCGATCAGGTTACCCTTGACTGTGCCACCACCATCGAGGTCAACGATCGCGGAAATATAGGGCACTTCAATACCGGGAAAGCTGCGATGGACGATAGAAAAAGAGTAAAGCTTGCCTGTCGTCGACAGGCGGGCGGGCGCCATCTGATCACGCGCACCACAGCTGGAGCAAGTGTCTCTTTCACCCAGAAAAACAGCACCACAGGCACCACATTTATGGCCCTCCAGGTATGGGTCATCTGTCCCTGCACCTTTGAGCCAGTCAACGACGGGCAGTGGCCCGCCTGGCTTCGTTTCCTCAGACATCTCGTCCCTCTAAGATCATGTTGAAAAGCAGCAAGAGTAAACCTGCACTTCTTATTTATCAACCACTTACTAAGCTTGCCGAGTGGTGACGCGCTCGCCTCAGCCCATGATCCGAGCCATGGCACGATCAGCTCGTTCTCGCAATGAATCCATCTTCGCCGCCATCACCGGCACGATGATCTGCTCGACCCCTAGCGCCTCAAACCGGTCGATGTCACCCCTGTCCCTGACACTGGGGTGCAAGCCGGCATAGATGCGGATATCTTCCATGCTTCGGCCGGCGGCCTCCAGCCTTGTCGCCAGATAGGACAGGCGCTCCTCGAGCGTCTGCGGCGTCAAATTAAAGCCGTACCACCCCTGACCAATTCTTGCGACCCGATCGAGTGCCGCGTCGCTCTCTCCACCGAAAACAATCGGCGGATGCGGGGTCTGCACGGGTTTGGGACCCTGGTAGGCAGCATTCAACTGATAGTATTGCCCCTGGTATGAGGCCGCGTCTTCCTGCCACAGCGCCTGCATGAGCCCCAGACACTCCTCTGTCCTTCCTGCTCGATCCGCCCAGGGAATGCCCAGCGCCTCAAATTCTTCTTTGAGCCAGCCAATCCCGACCCCAAGTTCAAACCGGCCACCCGAGAGGAAATCGAGATCAGCGACCACCTTGGCGGTATAGACCGGGTTACGTTGCGGCACGAGGCAGATGCCTGTGCCGAGCCGGATTCTACTGGTCGCAGCAGCGACCCAGGTCAACGCGCTGAACGGGTCGAGCAGACTACGCGGGTCGCCGGCAATCCGCCCGTCATCAGAATAAGGGTAGCGGGATTCGTAGGCAGGAAAGAACAGGACATGTTCCGGGACCCAGAACTGGTGGAAACCCTGTTCCTCCACATGTTGAGCTGCCTGCTTGATATAATCTGGTGATGTGTAGTCGTTGAACGCCATCTGGCAACCGATCTGCATAGACTTCTCTCCTCTGTTTTCGACAATATACCACCAGCGCGCCTCTGACTCCTGCCCGTGCCCTAACCTTCTGACTGACAGCACAATCACTCAACCCGTCCCATTTCCGGCCTCGCTAAACAGAAAGCTCTTAGAATCGACGAAAAGTTCACACGCATTCACCGGTAATGACGATCAAGTCAGTAATATCCTCTCGGCCAAACATCACGGGCAGGGATGAAAAACACAGGCGGTACGATGAGCTGGTACAGGCCCACGATAGCTGGCTGTACCGCTATGCCTACCGGCTCTGCGATGAAAAGTGCACCGCTGAAGACCTGGTACAGGAGACGTTTCTGCGCGCCTGGCGCTTTCTTGATTCGCTCAAGGATGAAGCTTCTTCCTGGAGCTGGCTGACAACCATTCTGCGCAGGGAAAATGCGCGACGCTTTGAACGCAAGCAGCTGGACTATGCTGACGTGGAAATGGATAGCCTGCCGACAACGCAGTCCGATGTTGATGCCCGGCCGGAGGTGGTAGCGCTGCGAATCGCAATGCAACGGCTGCCCATTGCTTGCCGCGAACTGCTGACACTGCAGGTGCTCGAGGGCTACACGCTGGCCGACATCGCCAGAATCAAGGGATTACCCAGGACCACAGTGGCAACCCGTTTGCATAGCGCTCGACAGAAATTGAAACTGCAGCTCCAAGCTGGCGAAGGCATCAGCAGCAAGATGTGCGACATTTAGGCAGCTCAGGCCGACAAGCGCCAAGCAACCAAACTCAGGTCAGGGTACTGAGAAACTCCAAAGTCCTGTCATAGGCGCCATCTTCAAAGCCAACGATTGCAGCACTGAAGTGGGTGACACCAGCATCTTCGAAGCGCTTGATCTCGCCGCGCAAAGTGTTCTCGTCACCGACAATCGCTATATCAGCTGGACCGCCAGCACCCTCTTTATCGAGCATGGCGCGATAGCTGGGCAGCTGGCCGTAGATCACCAGTTCCCTGGCAATGGCTTCTTTCGCAGCCTCGACGTTGGTGGTGAGAACAATCGGTACGCCACCGACCACGGTTGCATCATCGCGGCCGAGGCCCGGCACGATGTGATTGGCCATGGTGTTCGGTCCAACCATCCAGGTACTGGTTCCATCGGCGAGTTCTCCGGCAATTTTCAGCATGACGGGCCCCAACGCGGCGACAACCACCGGCAGCTGTTCCGCTCCGGGAACCGAGAGATTAACCCCATGCACGCTGAACTGTTCACCATCAAAGTTCGCAGTTTCACCGCGCGCAAGCGGCATCAGGACTTCAAGATACTCGCGCATATGCTTCGCCGGTGCCGCGTAAGACATGCCGAACATGTCCTCAATCACAATCTTGTGAGAAAGGCCGATACCCAGTGTGAATCGATTATTGGTGACCGCGGCAGTCGTCAATGCCTGCTGCGCAATCGCCGTCGGATGGCGTGGATACGTCGGTGTGACTGCGGTGCCGAGACCGATCGTCTTGGTCTCCCGTCCCAGAATCGAAAGAACACCAATCGCGTCATAGCCGAAAATATTCGCCATCCAGATGTTGGCAAGGCCTGCCGCCTCAATTTTCTGCGCCGCAGTGATCAGATCATCCAGCGGCATTTCGTTCAGTACTGTCCCAATTTTCATAAGCTGACCTCGTTTCGAAGCCTGCATCCTGCAGTAACTGAGCCCAGTGGGCAAGCCTGCGAGCGTCAGACTTCAGGACATGGCGGAGTTGACGTCAGGCAACAGGTTATCGCCCAATACCCCGAGGTCAGCTGCCGGAGCGCACCATCAAATGCCGGGAACCGGGAAACCTTCGCAGAATGTCACGACATCCGCCTTGATAGCGCCGAGCGCATCATCGTCTTCCGGAGCGCGCAGGCAGGTATCAATCCACTCCGCAAGCTTTTCCATCTCAGCTTCTTTCATGCCACGTGCGGTTGCCGCAGGCGTCCCAATGCGGATGCCACTGGGTCGCAACGGCGGATTTGGGTCGTCGGGGATGATCTGCTTGTTGGTTGTAATATTGACCTTGTCGAGGGTTTCTTCTGCAACCCGGCCATCGAGGCCATAGCTGTCCATCGTATTGACGACCATCATGTGATTGTCAGTCCCACCGGTGACAAGAGAGGCCTGGCGCTGCATTAAGGCATCAGCCAGAGTCTTGCTGTTCACCAGCACCTGGCGCGCGTATTCCTTGAATTCGACTGTCATGGCGCGCTGCAGCGTCACCGCAATCCCGGCGATCGCATTCATGTGGGGGCCACCCTGCAGGCCGGGGAAAACTGACTTATCGATCTTGCTGGCAAATTCCTTGCGGCACAGCACCATCCCGCCTCGCGGCCCACGCAGGGACTTGTGGGTCGTCGTCGTGACGACATCAAACCCGCAGTCAAGCGGATTGCGCATGGCACCGCCGGCGACCAGACCGCCGAAATGAGACATATCAGTCATGGTGATCGCACCCACCTCATCCGCGATCTCTTTGAACTTTTCGTAGTCAATGTCACGCGGGTAGGAGGTGTAGCCCGTCAGCACAATCTTGGGTTTGTGTTCGAGCGCATCCGCCCGAACCTTGTCGTAATCTACAGAGCCGTCACTGGG
>Ga0255759_10004043_pt1 | contig 12761 bp, 7 predicted proteins | sample 101ome_20_FD_179959 | JGI IMG/M metagenome (GOLD analysis project Ga0255759, IMG submission 179959) | Coastal salt marsh microbial communities from the Groves Creek Marsh, Skidaway Island, Georgia - 101404AT metaG (version 2) | ecosystem: Environmental > Aquatic > Marine > Intertidal zone > Salt...
CTCAGCGGAGCTTTTAGAAGAGCCCTCAGCCGATCTTGTAGAAGAGCCCTCAGCGGACTTACTGGAAGGGCCGGCAAATGAGGAAGAAGATTCACTGGTCGATGATGAGATTCTTGAAATCTTCGTCGATGAGGCTGAAGAAGTTCTCGAAACGATTGGTGAATTCCTGCCGCAATGGCAGAAGGATGGGGCGGACCATGAGGCGCTGACCGAGGTCAGGCGGGCCTTCCATACGCTGAAGGGAAGCGGTCGCATGGTCGGCGCGACGGTGGTTGGTGAACTTGCCTGGTCAGTCGAGAATCTCTTGAACCGTGCGATTGATAACACGGTTCCAATCAGCCCCGCGGTTATCGAAATAGTATCGAATGTTGTTTCTCGGATTCCTGAGGGCGTTGCTGCCTTCAAGGCGGGCAAGCAGGAAGAGTTTGATCCCTCTGAATTGGCGGCCGTTGCTGATGCCCTGGCCGAAGGCAGAGAGCCGCCAAGCATTGCTGATGCTGCAGCGCTAGAAGCAGAGGCCTCAGCTTATGAAGAGCCCTCAGCGGAAGTTGTAGAAGAGCCCTCAGCGGAAGTTGTAGAAGAGCCTGCAGCTTATGAAGAGCCCTCAGCGGAAGTTGTAGAAGAGCCTTCAGCTTATGAAGAGCCCTCAGCGGAAGTTGTAGAAGAGCCTTCAGCTGATGAAGAGCCCTCAGCGGAAGTTGTAGAAGAGCCCTCAGCTTATGAAGAGCCCTCAGCAGAAGGTGTGGAAGAATCCTTCGAGCTTGAAGATTTCGAAGACGACAATTTTTCTCTCGCCGAGATTGAGGAAGTCAGGGATGCAATCACGATCGCTGCTGCTGAGAGTTTCGACCCCAATGAAGTCGATGTTATTGAAGCATCAGAGGGCACTGATTTCCTCCTGGAAGAAGAAACAGCGCCGGCAATCGATAGCGAGGAGGTATTGAGCCTCGCCGAAGCCGGCATTGAAGATGAGCTTGCCGTTGAATCGAGTGACTACGATCTCGATACCCTGTCGGTACCGGCGATGAACCCAGGGGAGTCGCAGGTTCAAGCGGATGTCCTGTCGCTTGAAGAAATTTTTGCGATAGAGGCGGAAGAGAAGCTCGCTGAAATAGACGCTTTCGTCAATACCGGTGGCCCTGTCAGCAGCGATGTGGTGGCTGCTTTCCACACACTTAAAGGGTCGGCAGCGATGGCAGAGATACCGGTAATTGCCGACATCGCTGGCCCACTAGAAAAGCTCACCAATGACTACCTGATACAGCAACGCCAAGCAGATGCTCACTTCTTGCAGCTGGCACAGGATAGCTCAATGATGATCAGGCTCGCCCTGACAGATCTCGACAGGTATCGCCAGCACATCGAAGGTGTCCGCGAACTGTTGGCGAGAATTGACTCTAACCAGACTTCTTCCGCTGCCGATGCCGGTTTTGACTTTGATAAGATTGTGTTGCTCAGCGATCCAAATATCTCAGCGGATGGTTGGCATGACATTGATGCGTTGATCGCTGAGCTTGAGCACACGCTCGATCAGGCAGATAAGCTGAATCAACCAGATCTCGCTGCCCTCGTCAAAAGTTTGCTGCGAATCTATGTTGAAGCTTCGGCTAAACCTGAGGAACCTATCCTCTCGCTGATGCTCAGAGCTCACAATGATCTTGTGTTGATGTTTGACGCCCTCGCATCCTCTCAGTATGTGGGCCCGGCGGATCTTGTTGTCACCGAGCTTGATGCGCTGGATCCGGCCTCTTTTGGAGACTCTCCAGCCGATGATACAGAAGAGCCATCAGCAGACAGCGCCGAGGATTCCGCTTCGACACCTGGTGCCGGCGCTGTTGCTTTGCCCGCGGATGAGATCGACGAGGATATCCTTCCTATTTTCCTCGAAGAGTCAGAAGAGCTGCTGGAAGAAGTTGACGAAAGTATCCAAGGCTGGATCGAGCTTGGCGAACCCGGCGAGCATCTCGACAATCTGCTGAGACAACTGCACACCATCAAGGGTGGATCGCGCATGGCGGGTCTACTCAGCCTTGGCGAATTTACGCATAACTTCGAAACTTTCCTGATTGGCGTTCAATCTAATCCTGTCGACTGGGATGATCGTTTCTTTGCGCTGCTCAATGCTCAGCAGGATGAAATCAACCGGCGGGTGGAGATTTATCACAAGCTTGCCGCTGGATCTGCCAGCGAGGCTGAACTGCAATCCATGGGCACCGGTGCCTTACCGTCACTGGATGCACCGGCTGCACCCGCGTCTGCCGAAGTTGAGCCCGAAGCTGCTCATGTCGCTGTGGCGACAGTGGTTGCTGATGCGGTCGTTGAATTGCCTGATGATGCGGTCGATGAAGATATTCTGCCGATTTTTCTCGAAGAATCTGACGACCTTGTGGAAGAGCTGGAAAGCAGTATCCAATCCTGGAGTGAGTCACCTGGGAATATGGAGGCTCTCGATGTACTCCTGCGAAATTTGCACACCCTGAAGGGTGGGGCAAGAATGGCAGGTCTCAATAGCCTGGGTGAGTATGCGCATAATTTCGAAACTTTCCTGACCGTTATTCAGCAAGATCCTGTCGAACTGGATGATGACTTTTTCTCTCTGCTCAACAAGCGGCAGGATGAAGTCATTCGCCGGATCGAGATATACAAAAAACTCTCTGTCGGTGCTGCCAGTGAAGAGGAGATCGTTTCTCTGAAACAGGCGCTGGAACCCATTGTGGAAACCGAACCTGTGACGCCAGATAGCAGTGAGCCTGCGCAGCAGGTCGCGGGAGCTCTGCAGGCTGAAGTAGTCGACAAAACGGCTGCCAGCGCTGTCCAGGAAATGGTTCGGGTCTCAGCGGACCTGCTTGAAGATTTGATCAGCCTGGCGGGCGAGTCGAGCATCACTCGAGGTCGTGTTGAGCAGCAGATATCGGACTTCGGGGAGTCGCTCGATGAGATGGAAGAAACCATCACCCGAATTCGAGATCAGGTCAGAAGGCTCGAGATTGAAGCGGAATCTCGCGAAACGCTCATCAGGACCCGCCAGGGTGCCAATCAGGATTCTTCTTTCGACGACCTCGAGATGGACCGGTACACGATGCTTCAAACCATTTCCCGGGCGCTTAACGAAGCGACCTCGGACATGATGGATCTCAAGGACACACTGGCGAACCGAAGTCGCGATGCAGAGACCATCTTGCATCAGCAGGCCCGCATCAGTGGGGAACTGCAGGAAGGTCTTACGCGAACCAGTCTTGTACCTTTCGCCCGCCTGATTCCGCGACTGAGAAGAATTGTCAGGCAAGTCAGTACCGAAATCGGTAAATCAGTCCGGTTCGATGCCTACAATGTCGAGGGCGAACTTGACCGTAATGTGCTTGAAAGAATTGTTGCGCCGCTGGAGCATATGCTGCGCAATGCGGTTGACCACGGTATCGAAACTAAAGAGGATCGTGCCGCAGCAGGCAAACCGAGTCAGGGCCGTATCAGTCTGAGGTTATCCCGCGAGGGTGGCTACTTTGTCTTGACGGTCAGTGATGATGGTGGCGGCATTAACGTAGATGCCGTGCGCAAAAAAGCGATTGAGCGTGGTCTGATGAGCGAGAGTCAGAATATGAGCGATCATGATGTGATGCAGTTTATTCTGCATGCTGGTTTCTCGACGGCTCAGAAACTAACCCAGATCTCAGGCCGCGGTGTTGGTATGGACGTGGTCGTCAGTGAAATCAGGTCGCTCGGTGGCAGTATTACGATCGATTCGACACTGGGTGTCGGTAGTGAATTCCAGATTCGAATACCGTTCACTGTGTCTATCAACCGTGCCCTGATGGTGGTCGTGCGTGAAGAAACCTACGCGGTGCCGCTGAATACTATTGAGGGTATTGTCCGGGTCAGTCCTTACGAATTGGAGGCTTACTACCAGCCAGATGCGCCAATGTTCGAGTATGCAGGTCAGCCCTACCGTCTCGCTTACATGGGTAAACTACTGGATCGGGGCACGGAAGACCCTGATCTTGCGGGTCAGGTAGCGCCGCTGCCGGTAATTCTCGCCAGAAGTGGTGATGAATCCGTTGCTCTTCAGGTTGACCGTGTGATTGGCTCCAGAGAAGTCGTGGTGAAATCCCTGGGCTCCCAATTTGATGACGTTGGCGGTATTTCAGGTGCGACTTTGTTGGGTGATGGTCGCGTTGTGATCATACTCGACTGCATGGCGTTGGTGCGCAGCGTGAATGAAATGCAAGTCCCGATCGAGGAAGAGATTCAGGCAACCGAAGCAAAACCTGAGAGTTCGGTCCGTACCGTCATGATAGTCGACGATTCGGTGACGGTGAGAAAAGTCACCTCACGCCTGATGGAACGAAACGGTTACGAGGTTGCGACCGCGAAAGATGGTGTCGATGCCATGGGCCAGTTGCAGGATATTCGCCCTGATGTTGTCCTGCTGGATATTGAGATGCCACGGATGGATGGGTTTGAAGTCCTGCGCAGCGTGCGTCGCGATGAAAGCCTGAAAGACTTGCCGATAATCATGATTACTTCAAGAACGGGTGAGAAACACAAGCAACAGGCGATGGAGCTCGGCGTTAATGAATACCTGGGCAAACCCTTCCAGGAGGCTAGTCTGCTTTCTACGATTGAAGAAGTTATCACCAGGGCGAAAGCCGCACCGGAATCCTGAGGCACTGTTGCTGCGCGATGTCAGAAGTGGCTGACCAGATTGATGTTTACATGATCAGAATGCAGAAGCAGGGCTTGATCCTGCCTGTAGAAACGATCGCTGAGATTATTCCCTACGAGCCATTACAACGCCTCGAAGATACGCCCGATTGGCTGCTGGGGTTACTGGCCTGGCGGGGCGTGCAGGTCCCTGTTGTTTCTTTTGAGATGCTCACAGTGGAGCGCGCCAGTTTCTCATTGGTGAGCGTGGCGTCAGCGAGTCTCGTCATTCTGCGTGGCACGGCAGATCAGTCCTCCCTGCCTTTTTACGCAATCGTTTCCCAGACAGAACCTCATCGATTCAGTGTTTCTGACGAGATGATGTTTGAGACAGGAGAACCCCTGGAACGCACGGAGCTCGTGCGGGTGCGCTTTAATGAAGATGTCGTTTCTGTGCCTAACCTCGATTATGTCGAGGCGGCAATTCTGAATGGCATGATTCAGTAGGTGTCGGGCGAGTAGTCGCCCCAGGTCCGCTGCAGAACCGACAGGGCGACCAGCGGGACTGTCTCGGCACGAAGAATCCTTTCACCCAGCCCCATCCGAGTAAATCCCTTCTCAACAGCATGACTTACTTCGGCTGCAGTCAGCCCCCCTTCGGGTCCGATCAGGAGAGCGATTGCTCCTTCCGGTTTTCCCGATAGTGGCAGTGGTGGTGCACCGATGCTTGTGAGGAGTTTGGTTTCCTCATCTCGCTCAGTGACCCAGTCTGTCACCTCGGTCGGGTCTTCAATCCGAGGTACCCGATTAAGCCCGCATTGTTCGCAGGCCGAATAGACCACTTTCTGCCAGTGCTCAGTGCGACGTGTGATAACTGTGCTGGCGACTGTGACATGTTCGCTGATAACTGGTGTGATTTTTGTCGCGCCAAGCTCGACAGCGCGGCCAATGGCATTATCCATGCCATCCCGTTTCAGCACGGACAGCCCTAGGTGGACGCTGAGTTCACCGGAACGATTGGTTTCGGCGAATGTTTCAGGTGTGACGTTGACCGCCTTCTTTGTAACGCTGTTAATGCGGCTGCGATATTCTCCGCCGTTGCCATTGAACAGGATGACTTCTTCGTCAGCTCCGACACGCAAGACGTGGCGCAGGTAGTGGCTGACGTCTCCGTTGAGTGCAGCTGTGACGCCGACGTTCAATTCGATCGGAACAAAGAACCGGGGTAGAGTCATAGCGTAAGTCTACCCTTTCTTTGCGTCACGGAATTGATAAACCGAGGTTGTTCCAGATTTTCAGGCTGGGCAGGGACTGGTTCAGTGTATAGAAATGCAGTCCAGGCGCGCCGCCATCCAGCAGCCGTTGACACATGGTCGTAACGACATCGGCACCAAACGCCTTCAGTGTATCCGGGTCGTCCTGGTAGTTGATCAGGTGTTTTTCGATCCAGCGCGGAATTTCGGCGCCACAAAGCTCGGAAAAGCGCACAATGCCCTTGTAGTTTGTGATTGGCATGATGCCTGGCACAATCGGAATATTGATACCAGCTGCAGCGCAGGCATCCTGGAAGCGGAAGTAGGCGTCTGGGTTGTAAAAATACTGGGTGATGGCACTGTCGGCACCGGCATCAACTTTCATCTTAAAGTAGCGGATCTCGCTCTCGACTGAATCTGACTCGGGATGTATCTCCGGGTAGGCGGCGACATCAATATGAAAATGGTCGCCAGTTTTCTCCCGCACGAAAGTCACCAGCTCGTTGGCGTGCATCATTCGAGTTGTCGACCCGATGCCGGAGGGTCGGTCACCGCGTAGTGCAACCAGGCGCGAGATACCGGCCGCCTTGTACGCCTGCAAGAGCGCCTCAATGGCCTCGGGTTTGTCGCCACCGAAAGAGAGGTGCGGTGCGACCTTGCTGCCAGTAGCAGACAGATCGAGCACGGTCTGCCGGGTGCCGTCTTTCGTTGAACCACCGGCTCCATAAGTGACGGAAAAGAAATGCGGCGCGAGTTCAGCCAGTCGCGAGTGAACCTGCTTGACTTTCTCGACTGCCTCTTCAGTTTTCGGTGCAGAAAACTCGAAGCTGAACAGCCTCTGATCAGACATGATGCCGCCTACCTTGCCGCTGCGGCCAGAATGTCTTTTTTGTCAGTGGCTTCCCAGGTGAAGTCAGCATCTTCGCGTCCGAAATGGCCGTAGGCGGCTGTTTTACGGTAGATTGGACGCTTCAGGTCGAGCATTTCGATCAGGCCTTTTGGCCGCAGGTCAAAGTGCTCTGCCACCAGCTTTTCAATCTCTGCCTCGGGGATAGCGCCTGTACCAAAGGTGTTGATACTGATGGAGGTCGGCTCAGCCACGCCGATGGCGTACGACACCTGGATCTCGCAGCGTCGCGCCAGCCCGGCTGCGACGATATTCTTGGCGACATAACGCCCGGCATAGGCTGCACTTCGGTCTACCTTCGAGGGATCCTTGCCCGAGAAGGCACCGCCGCCATGCCTGGCCATGCCGCCATACGTATCGACGATAATCTTCCTGCCGGTCAGACCGCAGTCACCGACAGGGCCGCCGATGACAAAGTTACCGGTGGGATTGATGAAATACTTGGTGCCGGCATGCAACCAGTTATCAGGCAGCACTGGCTTAATGATTTCTTCCATAACCGCTTTGTGCAGGTCTTCCTGCGTGACATCCGGCGAATGCTGTGTCGACAGCACGACGGCATCGATCGCGACCGGATTGCCGGCTTCGTCATAGCGCATGGAAATCTGGCTCTTCGCATCAGGCCGAAGGAATCCAAGCTGGCCTGATTTTCTGACTTCTGCCTGTTTTTCGACGAGGCGGTGCGAGTAGGTAATCGGGGCGGGCATCAGGACATCAGTTTCGTCTGAGGCATAGCCGAACATCAGGCCCTGGTCACCGGCGCCCTGCTCCTTGTCGGTGCCCTCATCGACGCCCATGGCAATGTCCGGTGACTGCTTGCCGATCGCATTCAGGATCGCGCAGCTGGCGCCGTCGAAGCCAACATCCGATGAGTCATAACCGATATCCAGGATCACCTCACGGCAGAGTTCTTCAAGATCAATCCAGGCATCCGTTGTGATTTCGCCGGCGACAACCACCATGCCGGTCTTAACCATGGTTTCACAGGCAACCCGGGCGTTCTTGTCCTCGGCAATGATCGCATCAAGGACTGCGTCCGAAATCTGATCTGCCATTTTGTCCGGATGACCCTCGGAAACTGATTCTGAGGTGAAAGTACTGTTTACTGTCATGACAAATACCTGTCCTGCCCGCAGGGGCTCGTTATCAAAGGTCCCGAATTCTACTAGCACTCCTGCTGCTTTCCCAGCTTGCTCAGCTGAGATCGGTTCATCTGGCGGGCGAGAATCATTCATCTGTTGGTGCTGTTTCCGCGCCCGGTTGATTTCTCCCGATTCCACGGCACATAGAGACGCAAGCGGGCGATATGCGTTGATGATTCACCGGGTGTAGGCCAGAATACGCGCAATTTTTCGAGCTGGAATCTCATGAGTACTGATAAACGAGCCGCGAACGCAATCCGGGCACTGACGATGGATGCTGTGCAGAAGGCCAAGTCCGGTCATCCAGGTGCACCAATGGGTATGGCGGATATTGCCGAGGTTCTCTGGACCGATCTGATGCGACATAACCCGGCAAACCCGGATTGGTTCAATCGCGATCGGTTCGTGCTCTCTAACGGCCATGGCTCGATGCTGCTTTACTCGCTGTTGCACCTGACAGGCTATGACCTGTCGATGGATGAGATTCGTAACTTTCGTCAGCTCCATTCAAAAACGGCAGGACACCCTGAGTATGGCGAAACGCCTGGCGTTGAAACCACGACTGGCCCTCTCGGGCAGGGGTTTGCCAACGCTGTGGGTATGGCGATTGCTGAAAAGATTCTCGCTGCCCGCTTCAACCAGCCAGGCTTCAATATCGTTGACCACTTTACCTATGTTTTCGCGGGCGATGGTTGTCTGATGGAAGGGGTTTCTCACGAGGCTGCTTCCCTCGCCGGCACTTTGGGGCTTGCCAAACTGATTTGTGTCTATGATGACAATGGCATCAGCATTGACGGGCCGATCAACGGCTGGTTTACCGACAATACGCCGGCCCGGTTCGAAGCTTACGGCTGGCATGTCATCGACGAGGTTGATGGCCATGATCGGGCAGCAGTCAAAGCCGCTATTGAATCGGCACGTCAGACTGACAAGCCCAGTATTATCTGCTGCAAGACGTCGATCGGTTATGGTTCGCCTAACAAAGCAGGTACGGCTTCCAGCCATGGCTCGCCGCTGGGTGACGATGAAATTACGCTGACCCGCGAAGCGCTGGGCTGGACCGAGGCACCGTTTGAGATACCTGATGACGTATATCAGGTCTGGGACTGCCGGCAGAAGGGTGCAGAAAGTGAGAACACCTGGTGCCAGCAGCTGGCCGAGTACGCGGCCACCTACACTGACCTGGCAGAAGAACTTGAACGTACGATCAGACGCGAACTGCCCGTTGACTGGGACCTGGCAATGCAAAGCCTTGCCAAAGAACTCCAGGCTGACGCGAAAACCGTTGCCTCACGCAGTGCTTCCGGCGACGTTATCGCCAAAGTTGCGGCCATGCTGCCTGAGCTGACCGGAGGCTCTGCTGATCTCTCTGGCTCAAACTGCACTATCTGGCCGACGGCAACAGCGATGAGCGGTGCCACAGCGGATGCGAATTATATTTATTATGGCGTTCGAGAATTTGGCATGACAGCCATTGGCAACGGCATGGCTCTGCATGGTGGCCTGCGGCCATTTTCCGGCACGTTTCTGATTTTCATGGAATATGCCCGTAATGCGGCGCGGATGGCCGCACTCATGGGTGTGCCGAATATTCTGGTCTATACCCATGATTCTATCGGCCAGGGGGAAGACGGGCCCACCCACCAGCCAATCGAACAACTGGCAAACCTGCGTGGGACACCGAATATGCGTGTTTGGCGCCCCGCTGATGCGGTTGAAACGGTGTATGCCTGGAAAAGCGCGATAGAAAATAACGACGGCCCAACCGCCCTTGTCTTTAGCCGCCAGGGCCTGCCGACGTTGGCGCGTTCCGAAGAACAGCTGGCAGCGATTGCCCGGGGTGCCTACATCCTGTTTGAAACGGATGCAGCGCCTGAAAACATCATCATTGCTACCGGCTCGGAAGTTAATCTTGCGCTCGACGCAGCGCAGCAACTGGCCGCTGAGAGCGTGTCGGTGCGAGTTGTCTCGATGCCGTCGGTTGAGGTGTTTGAACAACAGGACGTTGAATACCATGAGCAGGTTCTGCCCGCCAGTACCCGCAAACGATTGGCAGTTGAAGCCGCCCATGTCGATTATTGGCGCAAATGGGTCGGCCTCGATGGTGATGTCATTGGCATGGCGAGTTTTGGTGCCAGTGCACCAGGCGGTGATCTCTTTGAACACTTCGGCTTCACGGCTGAGAAGGTTGTGGCCGCGGTGAAGGGACTGAATGCGTGAATGTCGTTGAGCTGACGAGCCTCGACATCACCGGCAAGCGCGTCTTGATCCGTGAGGATCTCAACGTACCGGTTGATGCCGGCAGAGTGACTAGCGATGCCCGCATCCGAGCGGCCCTGCCAACGTTGCAGCACGCCGTTGCCGCGGGCGCCAAAGTGATGGTCATGTCTCACCTGGGCCGACCGGAAGAAGGCAAGTCGATTTCCGCCCAGCCCGACGCGAGCCTCGCGCCGGTTGCAGAATGTATCGAATCCCTCTCGGGCCTTAAGGTCCGTCTCGTCGAAAACTATCTCAACGGCTATAAACCGGGTGACGAGGACATCGCCCTCTTCGAGAACATTCGAATCAACGCGGGTGAAAAGAAGAACGACGAAGCGCTCTCGAGAAAGCTGGCAGCGCTTGCCGACATCTACGTCATGGATGCGTTCGGTACCGCGCACCGCGCTCAGGCGAGCACCGAAGGCGTTGCGCGGTATGCGTCTGTAGCCTGTGCAGGTCCACTGCTCGCTGCTGAGCTTGAAGCGCTCGGTCGTGCTCTCGCGAGCCCCGCTAAACCAATGACCGCCATTGTCGGCGGCAGTAAGGTGTCGACCAAGTTGGAAGTGCTTGATGCACTTGTCGATAAAGTTGATTCCCTTATCGTTGGTGGTGGCATTGCCAATACGTTTCTCGCCGCAACAGGTGTCGAGGTTGGCGCATCGCTGTTTGAGGAGGATTTGCTCGATACCGCGAGAAAGCTGCTGGATAGGGTCGATATCCCCCTGCCTACTGACGTAGTGGTGGCAAAGGCGATCAGCGCCGACGCGGAAGCTGTCACCAAGACAGTGGCAGAGATTGCCTCAGACGACATGATTCTCGATATTGGCCCTGATTCGGCAGCCCGTATCGCTGAGATTGTGAGGGCATCACAAACCATCCTCTGGAATGGACCAGTGGGTGTTTTTGAGTTCCCTCAGTTCGCAGCCGGCACTCGGTCACTATCCTTGAGCATAGCCGAGAGCGAGGCTTTTTCGCTGGCAGGGGGTGGTGACACGCTCGCCGCGATCGATCAGTTCGAGGTAACGGATAGAATTTCATACATATCAACTGGCGGTGGTGCTTTTCTCGAGTTCGTCGAAGGGAAAGTGCTCCCAGCCGTCGCCGCGCTCGAGGCGCGCGCCGCAGAGTAGAGAGACAGACTTTAAGGAGACAGATATGGCACTTGTCAGTATGAGACAGCTGCTCGATCACGCAGCAGAAAATGATTACGGCGTACCCGCCTTCAACGTCAACAATCTGGAACAGATGCGCGCCATCATGGAAGGTGCCCAGCAGACCGACAGCCCGGTTATCGTTCAGGCGTCGGCTGGTGCGCGCAAGTACGCGGGTCCGAACTTTCTGCGCCACCTGATTCTGGCAGCGATCGAAGAGTTCCCGGGTATTCCGGTCGTCATGCATCAGGATCACGGTGCGTCACCGGACGTTTGTCAACGCAGCATCCAGCTCGGATTTTCGTCGGTCATGATGGACGGTTCGTTATTGGAAGATCAGAAAACCCCTGCCAGCTACGAATACAATGTTGATGTCACCAAGCGCACGGTGGATATGGCCCACGCCTGCGGCGTCACCGTTGAGGGCGAACTGGGTTGCCTCGGGTCCCTTGAAACAGGAGAAGCTGGCGAAGAGGATGGTGTCGGAGCAGCGGGCAAATTGAGTATGGATCAATTGCTGACTGATCCTGCCGAAGCAAAAGACTTCATCGAGAAGACTGGCTGTGACGCGCTGGCGATTGCTATCGGTACTAGTCACGGAGCCTACAAGTTTTCCCGCCCGCCGACCGGCGATATCCTCGCTATCGACCGCATTCGCGAAATCCATGAAGCGATTCCGAATACTCACCTGGTCATGCACGGTTCTTCCAGCGTGCCTCAGGACTGGCTTAAGGTCATCAATGAGAACGGTGGCGAAATCCCGGAGACCTATGGCGTCCCGGTTGAGGAAATCCAGGAAGGCATCAAGCATGGTGTGCGCAAGGTGAATATTGATACGGATCTTCGCCTGGCTTCGACTGGCTCCATTCGCCGTTTTATGAGCGAGAACAAGGCTGAATTTGATCCACGCAAGTATCTCGCTGAGTCGCAGCAGGCCATGCGGGATATCGTCATTGCTCGTTACGAGGCCTTCGGTACGGCGGGTAACGCCTCGAAGATTAAACCAGTCTCGCTGGATGCGATGGTGGAAAAATACAGAGCGGTGTCGAGCTAAACGCGGATCTCGTCGATCTCACCTGAAGCCCGGGCGATCAGCAGCAGGTTTGCCGGTCGCCTGGCAAACAGCCCCTGGGTGACCACGCCTGTGATGCTGTTGATCGCATCCTCCAGGGCGCAGGCATCTTCAATCTCAAGGCCGTGGACATCGAGTATCACATTGCCGTTGTCAGTGACGAAGCCCTGCCGATAAACCGGCTGGCCGCCAAGCGGAACCAGGCTTCGAGCCACAGCCGATCGCGCCATAGGTATCACCTCAACAGGCAGTGGAAACCTGCCGAGTGTATCGACTAGCTTTGACTCGTCGACGATACAGATGAATTCCTTTGCTACCGAGGCGACAATCTTTTCTCGT
>Ga0255759_10004045_pt1 | contig 12755 bp, 9 predicted proteins | sample 101ome_20_FD_179959 | JGI IMG/M metagenome (GOLD analysis project Ga0255759, IMG submission 179959) | Coastal salt marsh microbial communities from the Groves Creek Marsh, Skidaway Island, Georgia - 101404AT metaG (version 2) | ecosystem: Environmental > Aquatic > Marine > Intertidal zone > Salt...
TAAAAGTAAAACCTTGGGTTAAAACTTCTTTAGCACCAGGCTCACAAGTTGTAACAGATTATTTAGAGAAAGCTGGTTTAAATAAATATTTAGATGAACTTGGATTTAATTTAGTTGGTTATGGTTGTACAACATGCATTGGAAACTCTGGACCTTTAAATCAAAATATTTCAGATGCGATAAATAAAAATGATCTTTATGCAGTATCTGTTTTATCTGGAAATAGAAACTTTGAAGGAAGAATAAATCCAGATGTTAAAGCAAATTACTTAGCATCCCCGCCGCTAGTTGTTGCATACGCTTTAGCGGGAAATATGAATTTTGATATGTACAAGACTGCACTTGGTAAAGATAAAGATGGTAAAGATGTTTTCTTAAAAGATATTTGGCCAAGCAATAAAGAAATTGAAGATTTAATGTTGAGTTCTTTAAATGCAGACATGTTCAAACAAAGATATTCAAATGTTTCAGAAGGACCAAAAGAATGGCAAGCTATTAATACAACAGATAGTGATATTTATAATTGGGAAGCTAATTCTACATATGTAAAGAGACCTCCATTTTTTGATGATCTACCAGATCAACCAGAGGGCTTTAAACCAATTAATGATGCTAGAATATTATTGCTATTAGCAGACTCAGTTACAACAGATCATATTTCACCAGCAGGAAGTATTAAAAAAGAAAGTCCTACAGGTGATTATTTTATGAAACATCAAATTCAACAAAAAGATTTTAACTCTTACGGTGCTAGACGTGGAAATCATGAAGTAATGATGAGAGGGACGTTTGGAAATATTAAGATAAGAAATGAAATGGCGCCAGGTACTGAGGGTGGGTTTACGACACTACAGCCAGATGGAAAAGTAATGAGTGTTTATGAAGCTGCAATGGAATACAAAAAAAGAAATAATGATTTAGTAGTTGTAGCTGGCAAAGAATACGGAACTGGATCATCAAGAGATTGGGCAGCTAAAGGAACGAAACTTCTTGGAATTAAAGCTGTATTAGCTGAGAGCTTTGAGAGAATTCATAGATCAAATTTAATTGGAATGGGTGTTTTACCTCTACAATTTAAAGAAGGCTTTGATCGTAAGAAATTAAATATAACTGGCGCAGAATTAGTATCAGTTGTTGATATTGTTAAGGGAGTAAAACCAAGACAAGAAGTTACTTGTGAGATTAAATATAAAGATGGAACGAGTAAAAAAATTCAGATGCTTTGCAGAATCGATACAGCAAATGAGGTTGAGTATTATAAAAATGGCGGAATTCTTCAGTATGTTTTAAGAAATATGTTAGCTAATTAAATGCGAGATATAAAAGTAAAAGTTCACCCATCAAAATCAAATTTAAAAAAAGAAGATCAACTAGCTTGGAAAATTGCAGAAATTGCATCTGATAAAGCCAAAATAGACGACAAAGCAGTTGATATGGTTATTAATAGAATAATTGATAATGCTTCAGTTGCTATTGCTTCATTTAATAGAAGACCAGTTGCTTCAGCAAGAGCTATGGCTTTAGCACATTCAAGAGAAAAAGGTGCAACGGTATTTGGTTTAAATGCCAAAGTTAAAGTAGACTGTGAATGGGCAGCATGGGCAAACGGAACAGCAGTAAGAGAATTAGATTATCATGATACTTTTTTAGCGGCAGATTACAGTCATCCAGGAGACAATATTCCTGCAATTTTAGCAGTAGCTCAACAAAAAGGTTGTAGTGGAAAAGATTTAATTAAAGGAATTTTAACAGGTTACGAAGTTCAGGTAAACTTAGTTAAAGGAATTTGTTTACACGAACATAAAGTAGATCACATTGCTCACTTAGGTCCAAGTGTTGCTGCAGGTTTAGGCAGCTTATTAAATTTGAAAACAGATGTTATTTATCAATCTGTTCAGCAAGCATTACATATTACAGTTTCAACAAGACAATCAAGAAAAGGAGAAATTTCTAGCTGGAAAGCTTTTGCTCCCGCTCATGCTGGAAAACTTGCAATTGAAGCAGTTGATAGATGTATGAGAGGTGAGGGGGCGCCATCACCAATTTACGAAGGTGAAGATAGTGTGATCGCTTATATTTTATCTGGTCCAGATAAAGAGTACACCGTGCCACTTCCAAACGTTAACGAACCTAAAAGAGCAATATTAGAAACGTATACAAAGGAACACTCGGCTGAATATCAATCTCAAGCTTTGATTGATTTAGCTAGAAGTTTAAATAAAAAAATATCAAAAATAAGTGATATCGATAACATTGTAATAGAAACTAGCCATCATACACATTATGTAATTGGAACAGGTGCAAACGATCCTCAAAAAATGGATCCAAAAGCTAGTAGAGAAACTTTAGATCACTCTATCATGTATATTTTTGCTGTAGCATTAGAAGATGGCGCTTGGCACCACGTTAAATCTTATACACCTCAAAGAGCTCAAAGAAAAAGCACAGTTGAACTTTGGCATAAGATTTCTACTAAAGAAGATCCTAAATGGACTGAAAAATATCACGATCCAAATCCAAACAATAAATGCTTTGGTGGAAAAGTAATTATCACAATGAAAGATGGCTCAGTGATCTCTGAAGAAATTAACGTTGCTGACGCACATCCAGCTGGGAAAAGACCTTTTACTCGTAAAGAATATATTAATAAATTTAAAACTTTGACGGATGGAATTATTTCTAAAAAAGAGTCTGATAGATTTTTAAAGTGTGTTCAAAATCTCCCAAAATTAAAAGCAAAAGATTTAATAGGTTTAAATGTAGAAGTAAATCCAGCTACAAAGAAGAAATCTAAAAGCAGTAAGGGAATTTTTTAATTACTTAATTTTCTTAGCAAGATCGTTCGCACTAATCCAAGCATTCTCCACTTTAGGTCCACTAAACCAATCTCCACAAACACCTAAATTATATTTTTTATTCCATATACTTAGATAGGGAGTTTTTTCGTAGTTATAAGAATACTTCCAGCCATGTGTTTTTTTAAAAATAATCTTTTTTTTCTCAAAGCCAGATAACTGAACAAAACGGTTTATTAATTTTTCCATTACTGATTTATCGGTTTTATATTTATTGATAGTTTTTTTTGACCAATTTAATGTTGCTTGAAGTGTCCATAAATTTGTATTTGATTTAAATCTCTTCTTACTATTTTCATTAGCTGCCCATGCCAACATATCATCACTAAATTTAATAGAACTAATTGGAAGATTTTTTTGATTTTTAAATGCAACCATCACAGTAATATTAGGCTGCATTTGAACCTTAAGATTAATGATTTTTTTATCTAAATAATTTTTTGCTAGTTTCTTTAATTGAGGATACGGACAGGTTAATATTAACGATTTAAATTGATGTGTTGATTTATCATTAAGAGTTATTTCCCAAAAATATTTATTAAATTTAATCTTTGTTATTTTTGAAGAGAATGCTTGTTTTATTCCTTTAAGGTTATATTTGGCTAAATCATTATTAGCTTTTTTTCCTATATATTTTGACGAGAAAGGTTTTTTTTCAAAAGTGAAATCCAAATGATTATCATTCCAGGTTTTAAGTATCTTTTTTTTATGAAGCTTTTGTATAAATTTTGTAAATTCTTTTGATTTTGGTGAAACGTATTGAACACCATGATCAAAGCTTAAATTATCTTTAAATCTTTTATTAGAAGATCTTCCGCCTGGACCTCTTGCTTTATCAAAAACTTTTACAGAATATTTTTTAGATAATAGATTTGCTATTGTAGAGCCAGATATACCTGACCCTAGAATACAAAAATCTATCATATTGCGAATAAGAATTCGTATTTTTCGTTAATTGAAAGAACCTCATAATTGACTAATCCACCAATTATTAATTGAAGCGCAACTAAAAGAATTACAACTAAACCTAAATAACCAAGCCACTGATGTCTTTTGATAAAATCAGCAAAGTAACTTGCTAAAGTTGCTATCAAAAATACTGATAGCAATAAACCAATAACCATTATGTGAAAATTACCCTTTGAAGCAGCGACAACTGCTAAAACGTTATCAAAACTTAAAGTCAAGTCAGCTATCAGAACTTGATATACTCCTGTAGTAAAACTTTTTGTTTCTTTTGATTTTAATTGCGGTGATCTAATTTTGTTTTGACCAAAAAAGTCTTGTCTTAAATTATTAATTACCCAGAGTAATGCTAGTCCTCCTAAAATTTTTATCCACGCAAATTCAAATATAAAATTTGCTCCAGTAGCAAACAATATTCTGAATAAAAAGGCAGCCGCAACACCCCAAGCAATAATTTTTCTCCTATTTTCATTTGCGAAATTAGCTGCAATTAAGCTAATTATGATTACATTGTCTGCAGCCATTACTACGTCAATGATTAAAATTTGAGAAGAAATTATAAATAGTTCTAACATTTTCTTAAGGATCCACTATTTAGTGTATATAAGCATATTTGATAATTTTAAAAGAAAAAAAATGAAATCACTAAAGTATTCAACAAAATTTTCAAAAAAACAAATTATTTTGCTGTCCATCCCGGTCTTTTTTTCAAACTTAGCAATTCCACTAGTTGGTATGGTTGATACAGGACTTATGGGAAATCTTGGAGAGACGAAATACTTAGCTGCAACGAGTATTGCAACGTCTGTGATGACGATGATTATTTGGAGTTTTGGTTTTTTAAGAATGGGAACTGTTGGAATTGTTTCTCAAGCGCTTGGAAGAGGTGATTATAATGAGATAGTTAAAACATTATTAAGAAATTTCATCATAGCGATGGGAATTGCTTTAATAATAATTCTTTTAAAACCATTAATTTATCTATCTATAGGACATTTTTTTAAAACTTCTTTAGAAACGCAAGAATTAATTAATACATACTTAAATGTAAGAGTTTTTTCAGTTCCGGCTGAATTAGCTATTTATATTTTAGTGGGTTTTTATTTAGGAATTCAAAAAACTAAAATTTCAAGTTTATTAATAGTAACATTATCGGTTTTAAATATCGTTTTTAGCTCAATATTAGTTTTATCCTATAATTTAGATGTATTTGGCGTTGCCCTAGGAACTTTATTTGCAAGTTATATAACTGTGATATTTTTTTCATTATTTACATACAATTACATTATTAAGAAATTTAAAATCATACCAAAATTTGAAAGGTTAATTATTAAGTCTAAACTTTTAAGATTATTTAATATTAACTTTGATATTTTTATTAGAACTTTGTTCCTAACCTTCTCTTTTTTATGGATAACTTACTTAGGTTCTAAGTTAGGAGAGGATTATCTAGCAGTAAATACTATATTAATGCAATTTATAATTTTAGCTGCCTTCTTTTTAGATGCTTATGCATTCTCAACAGAAGGAATTGTAGGATTTACTATTGGTCGAAAAAATAAACTATCGTTTTTGTCTGTTGTTAAAAATTCTATTCAGGTAAGTTTTTATACTGCTTTAATCATTGCAACTCTTTATCTTTTACTTTTCAAGGAAATTCTCAATATTATAACTGATATAGAAATCTTAAGATTTATTTCTTACAAGCATTTTTTATGGATTATTATAATTCCTCCTGTTGCATCTTTTTGTTATCAACTTGATGGAATATTTATTGGAGCTTCTCAAACAAAAGAAATAAGAAACGCTATGATCGTCTCTGTTGTAGGGTTTATTGGAACTTCGATTTATTTAACAGATTATTTTGAAAATCATGGTTTATGGTTTTCTTTAATGCTTTTTATGATACTCAGAGCTCTTACGTTGAAGTTTTATTTTAATAAAATTTTAAGAAAGTTTTAGATGCAATTTCTATATAAAATTCCAGGATACATCCTTCTTTTGTTTGGAGGATTTTGTTTAAGTTGGGGTGGTTTTATTATTAGATCCTTCGAAGAGGCGACTGTTTGGCAAATTTTATTATTGAGATCTGTTTTCTTTATGATTGCATTAATGGTTTTTTTAATTGCAACTTATAAAAAAAATACAATAAAGATTATAAAAGATGCCGGTTACCCTGCAATACTTGGAGGATTGGTAATGTCTTTGAGTTTTATCGCATTTGTAGTTTCAATGAGCATCACAACAGTTGCTAATGTAGTATTCATTATAAGTACACAGACAATGTTTTTAGCAATTTTTGGTTATTTTTATCTAAAAGAAAAAGTTTCATTAATTAGTTTCTTTTCAATTGTATTAGCCATGGGAGGAATAACTATAATGGTAGGAGACTCTCTTTCAACTGGTTCATTTTTTGGAAATATTGTTGCTTTAGCGATTCCGATAAATTTTTCAATATTAGTAATGATCATTAGAAAAAATAAAAATTTAGATATGGTGCCTGCAATTTTTTATTCAGGAATTTTCAGTATCATTTACGGACTAATTCTCTCTGAGTCATTTGTATTCGCAAGCCATGATATTTTAATGGGTTTTTTTCTTGGCGTGCCTCAACTAGCTTTTGGATTTATTTGTATTACTATCGGATCAAGAACGACACCTTCAACCACAATTGGTCTTTTAATGTTAACTGAGACTTTATTTGCTCCTATTTGGGTATGGTTATTTTTAAATGAGATACCACCTTTAAGTGTGCTTATTGGAGGGTGTGTTATAATAACAGCAATTATATTGAAAAGTTTAGATAAAAATAAAGTCACATCTCAATAATTATATTTGACATTTTGGGTCTTTTCGATGAAAGTCATTTTGTAACGGGAGAGACCAATATTTGGCGCCGAAGGAGCAACCACCCCGGAAACTCTCAGGCAAAAGGACCGTTACCGTAATAACTCTGGAAAGCAGGCTTTGGCCTCACCGAAGGATTAAATCTCTCAGGTACATAGACAGATGGGGTTAATAAAAAAGAGTTATTATGGAGATACAGAAAACAGCTTTATATAATTACCACAAAAACTTAGGCGCAAAGTTTGTTCCTTTTGCTGGTTATGAAATGCCTATTCAGTATAAAGAGGGAATAGTTAAAGAGCACATTTCAACTAGAACACATGCAGGTTTTTTTGACGTATCTCATATGGGTCAATTTTTTCTTGAAGGAGATGAAACTTTAATAAATTCACTAGAAAAAATTATTCCTGCAGATTTAAAATCATTAAAAATTAATCATTCTAAATATTCTTTTTTACTAAATGAAGATGGCGGGATTATTGATGATTTAATAATTACAAAAACTGAAAAAGGTTTCTGCATTATTTTAAATGCTGCTTGCAAAGATAACGATATAAAACAAATTTCTAAGTTTTTAGATAAAAATCATAAATCTTTGTTAAACAATGAGTTATCTTTGATAGCTTTACAAGGACCTAAGTCGGTGGACATTTTAGAAAAACTTATACCTAGAGTATCAAATTTGAAATTTATGACAGGGTCTAATTTTGATTATGAGGGAGAAAAAATTTATATTACAAGATCAGGATATACTGGAGAGGATGGTTTTGAAATCTCAATTTCAAATAAAAAAGTAGAAAAATTTATTGATTTTCTAATCAAGCATAATGTTAAACCAATAGGTCTAGGTGCAAGAGACACGTTGAGATTGGAAGCAGGTTTGTGCTTATATGGTCATGATTTAAATGAAAAAATTAATCCAATCGAGGCAAATTTAAAGTGGGCAATTGCAAAAAAAAGAAAAGAGACTGGCGGTTTTAATGGATGGGAAAAGATTAAAAAACTTCTAGAGAACGGATGTGAGAAAACAAGAGTTGGAATTAAACCAGACGGAAAAATAATTGCTAGAGAAAATACAAAAATTTTTTCAATGGATGATAAAGAGATAGGATTCATAACAAGCGGAACTTTTGGCCCAAGTGTTAACGCACCAGTTGCAATGGGATACTTAAATTCTAGTTTTTCAGAAGTTGGAACTGAAATTAAGTTAGAAGTTAGGGGAAAAAAATATGGGGGTAAAGTAACTGAACTTCCATTTTATAAAAAAAGTTATGTTAAATAAAAAGCGAGGATAATATGAGTGAAAAAAAATTTTCAAAAAAACATGAATGGGTCTCTTTAGAAGGAGACATTGCTACTGTCGGCATTACTAAACACGCAACTGAAATGTTAGGGGATATAGTTTTTACTGAAGTACCTGAGGCTGGAAAAGTTGTTGAAAAAGAAGGACAGGCTGCAGTTGTAGAATCTACAAAAGCAGCTAGCGATGTTTATTCACCAATTTCTGGAGAAATTACAGAAGGCAACAAAGCAATCGTTGATGATCCAAGCAGTGTTAACTCTGATCCCGAGGGAGCAAGTTGGTTTTTTAAATTAAAAGTTAAAGATAAAGGAGAGTTAGAATCTCTTATGTCTAAAGAAGAGTATGAAAAATTTGTAGAGGAGAATCCAAGTTAGATGATTGACGATAATTCAAAAGAATTTATTAGAAGACACATTGGTCCATCTGAAAAAGACCAAGCAAAAATGTTGGCTGCTGTAGGATATAAATCATTAAATGATTTAATGGTTGGCACTGTGCCAGAAAAAATTTTGCTTAAAGATGAACTTAAAATCGATGAGCCTATGTCTGAAAACGATGCTTTGAAAAAATTAAAATCTATTTCAAAAAAAAATAAAATTTTTAGAAATTTCATTGGAATGGGATATTACAATTCAATAACTCCTAATGTAATTTTAAGAAACATTTTAGAAAATCCAGGTTGGTACACATCTTACACTCCTTACCAGCCTGAAGTAGCTCAAGGAAGACTTGAGATGTTATTGAACTTTCAGCAACTAATAATCGATCTTACTGGCATGGATATCGCTAATGCATCTTTGTTAGATGAAGCAACAGCTGCAGCAGAAGCAGTTGGTTTGTCTCAAAGATTAGATAAAACTAACTCAAAAAAAGTATTTATTTCTAATAATTGCAATCCTCAAACGATTGACCTAATTAAAACTAGAACAGAACCTTTTGGTTTAGACTTAATTATTGGTGATGAAAAAAATGAATTACCTAAAATTAAAGAGGATATTATTTGTGGAGTACTATCTTACCCAGGAACTTTGGGAGATATTACTGATCCAAGCGAAAGCATCAGTCAAATTCATAAAAAAAAAGGTAAAGCTATTTTAGTTTGTGACCTGTTAGCTTTAGCAAGATTAAAAACTCCTGCAGAGCTTGGAGCTGACATTGCTGTTGGCAGTGCACAAAGATTTGGTATTCCCATGGGTTATGGGGGACCACACGCAGCTTTTTTTGCAACAAAAGAAGAGTTTAAAAGATCTATGCCAGGAAGAATAATTGGCGTTTCAGTTGATAGGCATGGAAAAAAAGCCTACAGACTTTCTTTGCAAACTAGAGAGCAGCACATAAGACGAGATAAAGCTACAAGTAATATTTGCACCGCTCAAGCATTATTAGCAATAATTTCAGCTGCATTTGCTATTTACCACGGCCCTGAAGGCATTCTTAAAATTGCCAATAGAACATCGAAACTTGCTAAAATTTTTGGTGATGAAATTAAGAAAGGTGGATATCAAATTTTATCAGAAAATTATTTTGATACGGTTACTATTAAAACTGATAAGAAAACTAATTCTATTTATGAAGCGGCCTTAAAAGAAAATATAAATTTAAGAAAAGTTAATGATAAATTAATCTCAGTTGCATTTGATGAAGCTAAAAAACTAAATGATGTAAACATTTTACTTAAAATTTTTGGAATTTCTAAAAATATTAATCAAGATATAAAAGTTGAACTAAGCAATTTACCTAGTAATTTATTGAGATCTTCAAAATATCTTACTCATCCAGTTTTTAATAAATATCATTCAGAAACTGAGATGCTTAGGTATCTAAAAAAACTGGAAGATTGTGATATAGCACTTAACCGATCTATGATCGCTTTAGGTTCATGCACGATGAAGCTTAATGCAACGGCAGAGTTAATTCCAATTACGTGGAAAGAATTTTCACTACCTCATCCTTTTGTACCAACTAATCAAATGGAAGGATATAAGATACTATTTAATGATTTAATAAATGATTTAAAAGAAATCACAGGTTTCGACGCAGTTTCTTTGCAACCTAATTCTGGAGCTCAAGGTGAATACGCAGGTTTAATGACGATTAGAAAATTTCATAAAAATAACAATCAAGAAAATAGAAATGTTTGCTTAATACCAAACTCAGCCCACGGAACAAATCCAGCAAGCGCACAAATGTGTGGCATGAAAGTAGTTGTTGTTAATTGCGATGAAGATGGGAATGTTGATATTAATGATCTTAAAGATAAAGCAGAAAAATATTCTAAAGATTTAGCTGCCTTAATGGTTACCTATCCTTCAACGCATGGTGTGTTTGAAGAAAAGATCATGGAAATTTGCGATATAATTCACAAAAAAGGTGGTCAAGTTTATATGGACGGAGCTAATTTAAATGCCCTAGTTGGAGTTTCTAAACCGGGAAAATTTGGTCCAGATGTTTGTCACATAAATTTACATAAAACATTTTGTATCCCACATGGAGGTGGAGGTCCAGGAATGGGTCCGATAGCATGTGCTAAACACTTAGCAGAATTTTTACCTACTCATGAAATTATAAAAGAGTCTGGTCCAAAAAATGGAATGGGTGCTGTATCTGCAGCTCCCTGGGGTAGCTCAAGTATTCTCCCTATATCTTGGATGTATATTAAAATGATGGGTGCTGAAGGATTAAAAAAAGCTTCTCAAGTTTCAATTTTAAATGCAAATTATATTTCAAAGAAACTATCTAATGATTACAAAGTTTTATACACCGGCAAAAATGGCAATGTTGCTCACGAATGTATAATTGATATTAGACCAATAAAAGCTAGTTCAGGAATTTCTGAAGAAGACTTAGCCAAAAGACTTATAGACTTTGGTTATCACGCTCCAACAATGTCATGGCCAGTAGCAGGAACAATAATGATTGAGCCTACTGAAAGTGAAAATCTTGAGGAGATTGATAAGTTTTGCAACGCTTTAATAAAAATTAAAAAAGAAATAAATTTAGTTGAATCATCAAAATTTGATAAAACTGACAATCCATTAAAAAATGCTCCTCACACATACATTGAATTATCTTCTAATGAATGGAATCATAAATACACAAGGGAAGAGGCAGCTTTTCCAAATGAGTATGTAAAAAATAACAAATATTGGGCGCCAGTTGGAAGAGTTGATAATGTTTATGGAGATAGAAATTTAGTTTGTTCGTGTCCATCAATGGACGAATATAAAGAAGAAGCTGCATAAACCATTTAATGAAAATTGCAGTCATTGGCTCAGGAATTTCAGGTTTATCTTCAGCATATTTTCTCTCAAAAAAGTTTAAAGTTGATTTATTTGAACAAGACGATCACTTTGGAGGACACTCTTACACTTACGACATAAAAGAAAATGGTAAAACTACACCGGTAGATCTTGGTTTTATTGTTTTTAACAAACACACATATTCAAATTTAATTAATTTCTTTGAAGAATTGAAAGTTCCTTATGAAAAAAGTGATATGTCATTTGCTGTTTCTATTAAAAATTCTAATATAGAATATAGCGGAACAGGCTTAGGTGGAATTTTTGCAAATAAATTGAATTTATTAAATTTAAATTTTATTAAAATGATTAGAGAAATAATTTCATTTTATGAAGCTGCACCCACATATCTTAATGATGAAACTAAAGAAGAAACATTAGGTAATTTTTTAAATAAAAAAAAACTATCAAAATATTTTATTGAATATCATATGATACCGATGGTAGCTGCAATTTGGTCAATGCCATTTGATAAAGCTAAGGAAATGCCATTAAAATTCTTTTTAGATTTTTTTACAAATCATGGTTTGTTTAAACTAAAAAATAGGCCTCAATGGTATACTGTTACTAATAGAAGTAGGACATATGTTAAAAAAGTTACCGAGAGAATAAGTGGTGAAATCTTCAAAAATTACAAAGTTACTAAAGTATCTAGAAGTAATGACAATGTGAGAATAATGATAGGAAATGAATATTTGGATTACGATCATGTAATACTAGCTTCTCATGCTGATCAAAGTTTAAATTTATTAGAAGATCCATCTGAAAATGAAAAAAATATATTAAGTAAATTTAGTTACGTTAAAAACCAAGCTTATTTGCATACAGATAAACAGTTTATGCCTAAAAGGAAAAGAGCTTGGTCAAGCTGGAATTCAATTTCTGATGGAGAGAAAACTTGTATTACTTACTGGTTAAACAAACTGCAAAACTTAAATACTGATAAAGATTTTTTTTTAACTTTGAACCCAATTCATAAAATTAGCGATGAATTTGTAATTAAGAAGGTTGATTTTACTCATCCTTATTTAAATTCAGAAAATACTAAATTGCAAAATGAACTCCAATCATTACAAGGGCACAAAAGAACTTGGTTTTGTGGAAGTTATTTTGGTTACGGTTTTCATGAAGATGGATTAAAATCATCTATTGAATTAGTAAATAAATTTAAAACTTGATGAACTCTTGTATATATAATGGTGAAGTTAATCACACAAGATTTAAACCTGTAAAACATTTCCTAAATTACAAAACTTTTTCATTATTCATTGATCTAGACGAAATTGAACAATTAGATAAATCTATAAGTATTTTCTCACATAACAAATTCAATATTTTCAGTTTTTACAATAAAGATCATGGTGATAGAGACGGAAACTGTCTTAAGAAATGGGTAATATCCAATCTCAAAAAATATAAAATAGAAGGCAATATTTCTAAAATAAAAATACTTTGTTACCCTAGAATTTTTGGTTACGTTTTCAA
>Ga0255759_10004055_pt1 | contig 12735 bp, 10 predicted proteins | sample 101ome_20_FD_179959 | JGI IMG/M metagenome (GOLD analysis project Ga0255759, IMG submission 179959) | Coastal salt marsh microbial communities from the Groves Creek Marsh, Skidaway Island, Georgia - 101404AT metaG (version 2) | ecosystem: Environmental > Aquatic > Marine > Intertidal zone >...
TCATTGTTCTTTTTGCATCTGGAGTCACCAATATTAAGCATTTTCCAGTAGGCATCTCTGAATTCTCAGAACTGATACCAATATGTTCTACCCCAGCAGATCTTAAGCTTTCAAGATACTTTCTACCATCCTCATCATCTGAAACACGACAAACATGATGGCATTTTGATCCATAGTTTGCAGCAGCAACTAATGAATTTGTAGCAGATCCACCGCAGTCAGAAACAGACTCTGCACCCATGCTTATTAACTTTTCTATAATCGGAGCTTGCTCTTCTGCAGATGCGAGGGTCATTGAATCTGCTTCAAGCCCAACGCTAGATAAAAATTCATGACTAATCTTATATTGTGTATCTACAAGGGCATTTCCAAGCGCACTAATATCATATTTCATTTGTTAATTTCTCCGGTTTTTACTATTTTATTTACAACTTCAAGGGTTTTATCAATTTCAATATCTCCATGTGTAGCAGAAATAAATCCAGCTTCGTATTTTGAGGGTGCAAAGTATATTCCATTTTGTATACAAGCATTAATAAAAGATGAGAACAGTTCATCATTGGTTTTAGATACATCATCAATATTTTTTGGTAGCTCTTCAGAAAAGAAGAAGCCAAACATGCCTCCAATTTGATTCGTAGAAAAAGGAATTCCATAAGAAATCATAATTTCTTTCATGCCATTAAGTATAACCTTTGCCTTTTCTTCCAATTCTTTATATGGATTTTGAGCAATTAATAGATTTAGCAAAGTTGCTCCAGCAGCCATTGCCAGCGGATTTCCAGAAAGTGTTCCAGCCTGATATACAGGGCCTTCTGGTGCAAGATAGTTCATAATTTCTTTTTTACCACCAAAGGCTCCAACCGGGAGACCTCCACCAATTACTTTTCCTAAAGCAGTTAAATCAGGTTTTATGTTATAGATTTCTTGAGCACCACCAAGAGACACTCTAAAACCGCTCATCACCTCATCAAATATCAATAGAGAATCATTAGATTCTGTATATGCTCTTATTGTTTGTAAAAACTCTAATGTTCCTGGCACAAAACCCATATTTCCAGCTATGGGCTCAACGATTACTGTTGCAAGATCTTCTTTTACCGAATTAAATATTTGGATAAAAGCTTCAATATCATTATATGGACAGGTGATCGTATGTTTAGCTAAATCTTCTGGTATTCCTGGTGAATCTGGCAACCCAAAGGTTGAAACCCCTGAACCCGCTTTTATCAAAAGAGAATCTACATGACCATGATAGCAACCATCAAATTTAATTATCTTGTTTCTATTTGTAAATCCTCTGGCTAACCTGATAGCACTCATTGTAGCCTCAGTACCAGAGTTAACCATCCTTATCTTTTCTATACTAGGAACATTTTCAATAATGAGTGAAGCTACATCAGATTCAAGGCTTGTGGGTGCTCCGTAACTTGTACCCAGCTCAGCTTGATTTTTTATTGCATTAACTATTTGAGGGTGCGAGTGTCCCATAATCATAGGACCCCATGAACCAATGTAATCAATATACTTATTTCCATCAGCATCAAAAAGGTATGCACCTTGAGCTTTTTCAAAAAAAATAGGGTTTCCGTGAATATTTTTGAAAGCACGAACCGGCGAGTTGACCCCGCCTGGCATAAGCGCCTTTGCTTCATTAAAAAGGGCTATAGATTTATCTATCTTGTTCAAAATAATTTAAAGGGCTTATATACGATATCAACAATTATAACTCTTTTATGTAATTAACTCTTTAGCAAAAGAATCAACTTTGTTCCAATCAGTAAATTCATAGGTATTTTTTATATTTGTTGGACCTTTTGTGAGCCACATAATAAACCTGATCATTTGCTTATCAATAATATTGTATTTTGGATAATCAATTTTTCCTGCAAAGACAGCTAGTTTTCGCGGAACCCATGAGGTTTTCAATAAAAATTTCTGCATGTACGGATTAGTTTCTGGAGTATTTTTTTCTGGTTTTCTTGCCACAACATTCACAGAGAAAAAAGCATTATCTTTTTTTGTCAGCTCATCAAGATTTATATCTATAAATTCAAAGAGTTCTTTTTTATGTTTCCCATATCTTATGCTTGCACCGATAATTATTTGATCATATTTTTTAATATCATCCTTTGTAGCTTCGCTTAAAGGTATGATTTTTGATGGAGCATCACCACTCAAAAATTCACCAATTCTTGAACAAATATTTTTTGTTTGACCATCGGTTGTTGAGTAAATAATAAGAGTTGATTTCATTAAAAACTGATTTTATTTAAATTATTATACTTTATCTTAACAATTTAACTCTTTGACAGATAACTTAGATAATAATTTTAGATATAATACATACATGAATCAAAATAGTAGTTCAATAACTCTCACAAGCTCAGCCTCAGAGAGAATTATGAGCGTGTTAAGCAAAGATGATTCATCTCAGTTTAGAGTATATGTTACTGGAGGTGGCTGTTCAGGTTTTCAATACGGTTTTAAATTTGACGATGATCAAGCCTTTGACGATGATGTAATAGACTTTGGCAGTTTTAAAGTATTAATCGATTCTTTGTCTTATCCTTATTTATATGGATCAACCATAGATTTTGTTGAGGACTTATCCGGCGCAAAGTTTGTTATAAATAATCCCAATGCAAAAACAACTTGTGGGTGTGGAGAATCTTTTACGGTTTAGCTTGAACTATTGAGCCGAGCAAACCCTTATTAAATTTATTTTTTCCTAATTGAACTTTCATAACTTGATTGTTTATTCTTTTATATCCGATCCATGCAAAAGCCATAGATTCAATTGCCTGAATGTCATATCCATAAGCATTAGACAATACAACTTCATTATTAAGTATTGTGGCTAATCTCTTAATTAAAAATTTATTTTTTCCACCACCGCCACAAACTATTAATTCATCAAATGTATGATTATTAGCTTTTATAGATTTATCTATAGACATAGCAGTGAATTCGACAAGGGTTGCTAATATATTTTCAGGAGATTCTTTAAGAAATTCCTTCGAAAGCAAATTTAAATTGAATAACTCTTTTCCAGTACTTTTTGGGAATTTTTGTTTAAAAAATTTGTGCAATATAAGTCTTTTAAGTTCTCTTGCATTTACTTTACCTTTTGATGCAATCTTTCCATCTCTATCAAATGGCTTATTTAAATATTTTTGACAATAGGCATCCATAAGAGCATTACCAGGCCCCACATCCGAACCCCAGAAATGATTTTTATTTTTTATATATGAATAATTTGCTATGCCTCCTATATTTAAAATTATTTTAGATTTTCTAGACGAATGAAATAGTTCGTTATGAAACTCAGGAACCAGAGGAGCACCTTCCCCCCCAAGAGAAATGTGCATATTTCTAAAATCACTTATGGTTATCAGCCCAGTCTCACTGGAGACAGTATTTGGATCACCAATCTGCATAGAAAATGGATTAGCGCTTAAAACGTCATGTCTTATAGTTTGACCAGATATCGCAACACATTTAATTTTGCTCCTTTGTAATTTTGCTTTTTCAATAGATTTATTTATAGCTTGAGCAAATAAATATCCAATTTTTTTATTGAGTTGCCCTAGTTCAACAAGATTAACCGAATCCTGTTCAATGATATTTTTTATTCTAGTTCTTATTGAGTTTGGAATGCGTTTTGAATGAAAGAAATCTAGAGTGATATCTTTTTCAATCTTTAAGATTGATACATCGATCGCGTCATGACTAGTACCTGACATTGCTCCGATATATATTTTCTTATTACTGCTCATCTGGATATAAAGTTTCGAGTTTTTCTAACATTATTTGGTTGTTTCTAATAAGTGTATCAAAATCAGACTTCAGATTTTTGTTTATTGGTTCTGCTGAAGGCAATTCAAGCTTTACTGGATCAATATGCTTATTTCCTATTTTAAATTCATAATGAAGATGAGGTCCTGTAGCAAGACCGGTACTTCCTACGTAGCCAATAGTTTCACCTTGAGAAACTTTTTTACCTTTTTTTATACCAGGGTGAAATTTATCCAGATGGCAATACCTTGTTGAGTATTCATTCGTATGTTGAACAACAATTTCTTTACCACAGCCATTTTTTCTTCCTGCAAACTTTATAGTTCCATTTCCAGTTGTTCTAACAGGTGAACCTCTTTTAGCAGCATAATCTGTGCCATTGTGAGCCCTAATTGTATGAAGAACAGGGTGCATTCTATTAGGGTTAAAATGAGAGCTAATATATGCAAAATCTAGAGGAGCTCTGAGAAAAGCCTTCTGCAAGTTATAGCCGGAATCATCAAAAAATTCTTTTTTATTGATATCTGTATAAAATCTGTTTGCCTTATATACTTTTCCGTTGTTTACAAATTTTGCAACAACTATGTCACCATTTTTAATTTTTTCTCCTTCTGAAAATTGCGTTTCATATACTAGAAAAAAAGTATCTCCTTCTCTAATATCAAATACAAAATCTATATCCCATCCAAAAATATACGCAAAATCCATTATGATGCTATCTGGAATATCTGCATCTAAAGCAGCCTCATAAAAAGACGTTTTAATAGTTCCGCTTTTGAAAGATTGAATTAATTCAATTTCTTTGCTCATCTCTTTTATTGATATGTCACCATCCAAGTTAATTAATAATGAGTTGATACGATCTTTACCAATCTCGATGGAAGTTATTTCTTCACCAAGATATGTAAACCTCATTTTATCGCCGGGTCTTATTTTAGAAAGAAGTTTTTTTTCATCTAATCTAAAAATTCTATACGCAGTATTTAAAGGGACTTTAAAATCTTCGAAAATGATTGATAAATTTTCTCCATCTTTAACTTCATGAATTTGATAGCTTAATACATCAGAGGTTGAATCTTCGATGTTTTCACTTGTTTCAATTATTTCTATTGGAAGAGATTCGTCAGTTGAAAAATCAACATACAATAACAGAATTAGAAAAATTGATATTAAAAAAGTTAATAAAACAGCCTTTGTAGGAACTTTTTTAAAACCAACCATTAGTCTTCTTGAATATTCAGCAATTCTGCATTGCCACCAAAGGCGACTGAATTCTTTGACACAACCTTTTCATTTAAAAACTGTATTAAATAATTTGGCCCTCCGGCCTTATAACCGCTTCCAGACAAACCACGGCCACCAAAAGGCTGAGACCCAACAACTGCACCAACAATATCTCTGTTTATATATACATTACCAATATTACAATTTTGGCTGAATAAATCTGCCCTAGATTCGATTCTTGTGTGAATACCCATAGTTAGACCATAGCCAGTATTATTTATATCTTTAATTAAATCATCAATCTCTGATGATTTAAATTTCAGTACATGAAGTATTGGCCCAAACTGCTCTTCATCTATGTCGCTTAATGTATTGATCTCAATTACTGTCGGTGAAATATATTGATCAGTTATTTGCGTACTAGATTGATATACTTGAAAGCCAAATTTAGCTTTATTTTTTATATAAGCATCAAGTTTATTTTTTGCGGCCTTATTAATTATTGGACCAATATCAGTATCCAATTCTTCAGGATTACCAATTTTTAATTCCCGCATATTGCCTTTGACCATTTCTAATAAATCATCATAAATATCATCTTGAACACACAATACTCTTAGGGCCGAACATCTTTGACCCGCGCTATCAAATGCTGATCGAACAATATCATCAGTTGCTTGCTCAAGAAGGGCGCTTGAATCAACAATCATTGCATTAATGCCACCTGTTTCTGCAATAAGGGGCAAGATTTCTTTTTGATTCTCATTTAAATTATTTTGAATTTTTTTTGCCGTTGCTAGAGATCCTGTGAAAGCAACGCCGTTAATATTATTTAATCTTGATAATACATCCCCATAAAGACTATCACCCAAAACCAATTCCAAAGCATCAGCTGGCACACCATTTTTATAGAAAGCAGAGGCTACAATATAGCCTAATATCGAAGTATGTTCAGATGGCTTCACGGTAACCTTATTACCAGTTATCAAGGCAGCGCTGATTTGACCAATGAGGATTGCAACAGGAAAGTTCCAAGGACTAATGCAAATAAAGTGGCCTTTTGCTCCGTATGAAAGAATATTTTCTTCTCCAGTGGGCCCTTCGAGTTTCCCATTTTTTTTATCAATATTAATCATTTGTTTTGAGTAGTATCTTAAAAAATCTACAGCTTCTCTAATTTCGTCTATAGCATTCTGGATAGTTTTGCCAGCTTCGTTCATCAGATAATAGATTAACTGGTAAGGATTTGATTCTAGGTCATCAGATATAGCTATTAATATTTCGGCTCTCTCCTCAATATCAAGCTTGGCCCAATTAAAATTATTGTTATTCTCAAGTGATTTTGTAAGGTGGCTTAGATCATCAAAAGTTACCGTTCCAATTTTATTACCACTTGCTAGTGATAAAACTTCGTGCTTCTTAGCTCCCTCTTCATTTCTGTTGTTATAAACAGAAACAGCATCAATAGATTTATTTTCGTATTTACTTATATGTGTTCTTATAGTTTCTAGATTATCCATCTCAGATATATCTATACCTCTTGAGTTATTTCTATTGCTGAATATATTACATGGAAGGGGGATATCTTTCCTTTCATTTTCAATTTTTTTGTGAGGTCCAGATGCCAAGAATGCAGCATCAGTTTGCGGATCGAGAAGCCTATTGATAAAAGAGCTATTAGCTCCATTTTCAAGAAGTCTTCTTACAAGATAGGGCAGCAAATCCTTGTACTTTCCAATTGGAGCATATATAGATGTAGGTTGCTTATTGTCTAAAACTTTTTCTGCACATTTATACAGAAGCTCACCCATACCAAAAAGTCTTTGAAACTCATAATTTTTATTTCTACCTAAGTAATTTATTGCTGATAATGTATGAGCATTGTGAGTAGCAAATTTTGGATAAATTGATTCAATCTCAAAAATTTTTTTAGCACAGGCCAAATAAGACAAATCTGTGATGGATTTTTTTGTGAAAACTGGATAGTCCTGATATCCAGATACTTGAGCATGTTTGATTTCATAATCCCAATAAGCCCCTTTAACAAGCCTTAAGTGCATTGAAGCTCTTTTATTAATTAAATTTTTTATCCACTCGATTGTATTCAATGATCTTTTGCCATATGCCTGCAATGCAATACCAAAACCTGGCCAATCTTTTATTTTCTTGGACTCTGCCATAATTTTAATTATTTCAAGGCTTATGCCTAGCCTATCTTGTTCTTCTGCATCTATAGTTATTTCAACATCCTTAGACATACCAAGCTCGGTTAGAGCAATAAGCTTGGGCACAAGATTTAGCTTAATATCATCATATTTTCTCATTTCATAGCTTGGACATAAGGCAGAAATTTTTATAGAAACACCATTATTCTTATTTTTTACAAGATTGATCTTTCCCACTTCCAAAATGGCATTTTCATATGACTTATAGTAAATATTTGCTTGCTTCTGATTTCTTGCTGCCTCTCCCAGCATGTCAAATGAATAAGCTGATTTTTCAATATCTGGTATTTTATTTACATCTTTAAAGTCCCTCCCCATAACAAATTCTTGACTAAGAATATGCATAGCTGCAATGACAGCATTTCTAATTGGAAACTCTCCAGATTTAGAAACAATAGATCTTAAAAATTTATTAGGGTTCTGTGACCACTTGAGTGGAGTTTTAACAACCTTGCCTGCAAGTAAAAGACCCCATGTTGAAGCATTAACAAATAAACTATCAGCCTTATTAAGATGTTCGATCCATCTTCCTTCAGACAGTCTTTCTGAGATTATTAAATCTCTTGTTTTGCTATCTGGGATTCTTAAAATTGATTCGGCAAGGCACATCAAAGCCACACCTTCCTGATTATCTAGGCCATATTCACTTAAAAATGCATCTAGCTTGGTTCTCTCCTTTTTATTTTGTCTACAGGCATTAATTATCTTTTCAGCATTTTCAGAAATTTCGGAATTGTTCAAGAAATTAGTATCTTGTATTAGCTCAGGAAGTAATTTTGATTCAGAAATAAATTTACTATCAGACAAAGACATAGTGATTATTTTAATCTTATAGTATTAAGTAGCAACTTACTCATTCTATTAATTGTTTAAAAATACTATCATATGCATATGCAAGAAGATCTAGCTATTATTAAAAGAGGAACAGATGAGATACTGACTGAATCTGATTTAAAAAAGAAATTAGAATCAGGAAAGCAGCTTGTCGTGAAAGCAGGATTTGATCCGACTGCTCCAGATCTTCATTTTGGCCACACAGTTTTACTTAATAAACTAAGACACTTTCAAGATTTAGGCCATAAGGTCATTTTTCTCATTGGCGATTTTACTGGGCAAATAGGCGATCCTTCTGGAAAAAATAAAACTAGGCCAACTCTTGATGAAAAAGAACTTAAAGAAAATGCTAAAACTTATGAAAAGCAAGTTTTTAAGATTCTAAAAAAAGAGTTAACAGAGGTCAGATTTAATTCAGAGTGGTGCAATAAGTTAGGAGCTGCTGGCCTAATAGGTCTTGCTTCTAAATATAACGTAGCAAGAATGCTTGAAAGAGATGACTTTAATAAGCGTTATAACGCCAATCAAAGCATAGCTGTTCATGAATTCTTATATCCATTAGTTCAGGGATATGATTCTGTAGCTTTAAACGCTGATGTTGAGTGTGGTGGCACTGATCAGAAATTTAATCTCTTGGTTGGAAGAGAACTACAAAGATCTTATGATCAAGAGCCCCAGGTTGTTTTAACTGTTCCAATACTTGAAGGTCTCGACGGCACAAATAAAATGTCAAAATCTTTAAACAATTTTATTGGCATTGATGAGAAAGCAGATGAAATGTTTGGAAAAATAATGTCTATCTCAGATGAATTAATGTGGCGTTGGTTTGAATTGCTAAGTTTTATATCTGAAAAAGAAATCACTAATTTAAAGAAAGAGGTTGAGGGCGGCAAAAATCCTAGAGATGTTAAATTTATTCTTGCTGAAGAATTAGTCGATAGATTCCACAAAGCAGGCGAGGGGGCTAAATGTAAAGAGGCTTTCTTACAAAGGTTTCAAAAAGGTACCTTGCCAGATGATATAAAAGAAGTAAGTTTAGATATTGAAAATAAATCAATTCCTCTAACAAATTTGCTCAAGAATGCAGAAATGACTGCAAGTACCTCTGAGGCAATGAGGCTTATAAAACAAGGTGGCGTTAAAATAAATTCTGAAAAAGTTTCTGATGTTAAATTAGAAATTGAAAAAGGGTCAGAGGCAATTTATCAAGTTGGCAAACGAAAATTTTTAAAAATTAAAATTAAATAATGAAAAGATTTTTTACATTAGTAATATCTCTTATTGTTTTATCTGGCTGTGTTCAAGATAGCCCTAATGTAAAACAAATAGCTAACTTGAAATTCTTTATAGAGAATCAAGCACAAGAAGGTATTAATGTTATTGAAAAAGGACTTCATTATGCCGTTCTTAATTCTGGAGACATAAATTCAAAATCTCCTGAACTTTCAGACACTATCACAGCCCATTTTCATGGAACCCTTACAGACGGTACAGTTTTTTGGAGCTCTGTTGAGTCTAATGAGCCCTTAACCATTCAATTATCAGGACTTATTGAAGGTTGCCAGAAAGTTATTTCTCTTATGAAGGTAAATGACAAATGGCGTGTGTATATTGATCCGAGCATGGCATACGGAGATGAGGGCAGGCCGGGTATACCCTCAAATTCAATACTGGTTTTTGATATTGAATTGCTAGATATTCAGTAATTATTCATTAATTACAGAAAGCGCATATCCATAAATTTCAGCAATCTGATTAATTTGTTTATCTTTTGGCGTCCCCGCGCCGTGACCAGCCCTTCCTTCGGTTCTTAGAAGAATAGGATTTTCACATCCCTGATATTCCTGAAGTTTAGCTGCAAATTTAAAAGAATGTGATGGAACGACTCTATCATCTCTCTCAGCAGTTGTAATTAATGTTGTTGGATAGCAGGCACCTCTCTTAATATTATGAAATGGGGAATATGCAAGCAAGTTCTCAAAACCTTTTTTATCATCTGGTGACCCATAATCACTTTCCCAGGCCCAGCCTATTGTAAATTTATGAAATCTAAGCATGTCTAATACACCAACCTGAGGTATAGCAACTTTAAAAAGATTAGGGTTTTGAAGCATAGTAGCGGCAACCAGCAGACCTCCATTAGATCCACCCTGAATGGCGGTTGAATTCGGTGATCCAATATTTTGCTGATGAAGAAACTTTGCAGCATAAGCAAAATCATCAAACACATTCTGTTTATTAAATAACATCCCAGCTTCATGCCAAGAATCTCCGTATTCGCCCCCACCTCTAAGATTTGCGACTGCTACCACACCTCCTTGATTCATCCAAGCAAGATACCTTTTACTAAAACCTGGCAATATTGAAATATTAAATCCTCCATAGCCATACAAAAGAACTGGGGTATCTTTACTTATGCCGAGTGATTTTTTATAACTTATGTGCAAAGGAACCATAGTTCCATCTTTTGATTTAAAAAATTTAAACTCACTTACATAATCATCGGGAAGATACTTATCAAGTTTCTCTTCCCAAAAGATTTCTGTAGACATGTCATTCAAATCAATTTCATAAATTCGTCTTGGTGTTACAAAATTTGTAAATGAAAAGTAAGTTTTATCATCTTCCATACCACCACCAAATCCTCCAATGGTGCCCTTATCGTCATTAGATAACTTATTTTTAAAAGATCCCTCGAGGGTATAGAAATTTATTTCTGAGAAGGTATCTACTAGATATGTAATAACAATAGAATTATTAATGAAATTTACACCTCTTATTGATTCTGCTTTCTCTGGAACTACGTCATTCCAAACAAAAGAACCATTTTTTATTTGCAACGAAACAACTTTACCGTTTTTTGCATTTTCAGTTGAATAAAACCAATGAATGTCATCTTTACTATCCAAATATTGATAAGCGCCTATAAGCTCATCTATAAGTGGAATAAATGATTCATCTCTATTCAATTGAACATAGAGTCTGTTTCTTTCATCAGTTCCATTTGAAATAGATAAAAATTTTATTTCTGAATCTTTTACAACATTTATTCCCCAGCCCCATCGAGGCTTATCTGGATTTTCATAAATAATGATATCTTCAGATTGAGAAGTGCCAAGCTTGTGAAACATTAATTTTGGTGCTGTATTAATATCTTTTAAGGCCTCATTCGATGGCTCATCATATTTTTGATAATAGAAACCAGAATCATCTGTTTCCCATATAGCGCCTGAAAATTTAGCCCATTCAATTGTATCTTGAAGGTTTTTGCCAGAGCTAATGTCTAATACTTTCCATACTCGCCAATCTGAACCACCATCAGAAATTGAGTATGCAAGCATCGAAGCATCATTACTTACGCTTGTACCGCCCAATGAAATAGTGCCATCATCAGATAAAGTATTTGGATCAAGTAACACTCTTGCATTGCATTCATCACAATCTTTAATCATTAGCTTGCTTTGTTGCCATGTTCCATCATTAAAGTAGTAGAAAGTTTTATCTTCGACTTTGTAGGGAATGCTAATTGATTCTGTATCCCAGGTACTATTTAAATTTTTTGCAATTGATTTCTTGTATTTATTTTTTCCAATGAAATGTTGAGTAAATTTATTTTGTTCATCAACCCAAGTTTTTGACTCTTCACTTGTAAAGTCTTCAAGCCACCTGTACTGATCTTCAATCTCATATCCATGGATAGTTTCAACAAAATCCACTTTCTTGGATATTGGATAAGATGTTTCTTTTGGTTCATTTGAGCAGCTCACAAATATTAAGATAATTGCAATGTTTTTTGGTAATAAATTTTTCATGATTCAGATAATACTTTACAATGAGCTAACTAATCAATTGAAGACAATAGACATGAATCAGTTTAGAGATGCTTGGAACTTTTATTTAAATCATTGGCAATATTTTGCTTTATTGGCGGCGCCTATTTTAGCCATTGAAGTTGTTACAGCACAGCTAATGATTCCTTTAAGTGATACCTTGCTTGAGACTCCTGAAGATCTTGCTGATTTTGCTGCTTCTAACGGAAAATATTTATTTATATTGGGTATTTTAGGAATTATTGCTAGCGTGTCTTTTGTAGGCGGACTGATAGCTGCCTTTGATTCAAAGAGCTCTAACTACTCTTTAGATCCAATGGCCGCTTTGTTTATCGGCTTTAAAAAGTTTCTCCCTTTATTTGGAGCATACATACTTTGCGCGATTGCTATATTTTTTGGCTTGATACTATTAATCCTCCCAGGAATTTATGTCGGTGCAAGATTGGCACTATTCCCTTCATTTATGATGATGGAAAATAAAGGTGTCTTTGATTCGTTAAAACTTTCATGGGAAGCCACAGATGAGCATGGGAGTACATTGTTTGGATTAACTTTGCTGTTTTTAGTTGTTATGTTGATACCATCTTCTATTTTTACAAGCATATTAGATCCTGGATTAACTCAAATCATGATTTTAGGTATTTTTGAATACGTGATAGTTATACCTTGGTCTTATATGTATTTCAGTCTTTATAAGTCGCAAAAAAATCAATAGAAATTACCTAAGCTAATCTCTTTTATCTTTTGTATTTAAAAGTTAAAATGCGTTTCCGTTTCAAACGGGTCTGTAGCTCAGCTTGGTTAGAGCGCACCCCTGATAAGGG
>Ga0255759_10004062_pt1 | contig 12725 bp, 10 predicted proteins | sample 101ome_20_FD_179959 | JGI IMG/M metagenome (GOLD analysis project Ga0255759, IMG submission 179959) | Coastal salt marsh microbial communities from the Groves Creek Marsh, Skidaway Island, Georgia - 101404AT metaG (version 2) | ecosystem: Environmental > Aquatic > Marine > Intertidal zone >...
AAAGATAAGTCCCACTGGTCGGAATTTCCAGCGCGACGCTGTGACCGAATTCGTCCGCCAGCGCCCCCACAGAGACGAATTTGTTTGCAATCGGTCGTCATCTCCCCCGGCAAGCTGGTAGGATATAGCCGAACCGAAACAGGGGAATGAGCAGATGACCGACAAACCGCGCATCGCCTATCTGTCCGGCGCCAACGCCACGATCAGTAACTCGCCGCCGCTGGTGACCAGCAACAAGGCCCGCGCTTTGTACGGTCTGCCGCCCAAAACCAATCCGGACGGCAGCGCGCCCCGGTTCGACGTGCTGCGCCCGCAGCGGCTGGCGGCACCGGCGACCGTCTACGTGGAACAGTTCAGCGCTCACCCGCTGGAAGCGGACGCCGCCGATCTGTACGGCCCGCCGGACGGCTACATCGATGCGGCGGGCGCGTTTCACGCCGAACGTCAGTCCGACGATGACACGCCGGTTTACAAAATCGAACTTACGCCCGAAGACGGGCTTTACCCGATGCCCTATATGGCGCGACAGGCAGACGGCAGCGCCTGGGAGGACGACTGCGCCTTCCCCGGCGCACCGGCGGAGAAATCCCGCCAGGCCTATTACCCCGACGGATCGCGCATTTTCGAGGAGATCGACCGGTTCGGTATTGCCGAGGATGGTACCGGCAACCTGATCTCGCAGCATGCGGACGTAGATTTCTTCCGCGTCATGCCGTCCGGCGGCTACACCAAAGGACTGGCCGCCGCCGACCGCACCGATAACGGCGACGGCGATATCGAACCGGAAACGATGGGACGCGACTTTTTCGCCTACCGCCCGGTGCATCTGGCGACATCTCCATCGCGTGGATGGTTGGCCCGCATCGTCAACGAGATACAGGCCATCCTGGACACCGGCGACTATCTTGGCGCGATCTGGACCCAGGGCAGTCCGCGGGTCGAGGAAACGCTGTACTGGCTGAACCTGCTGCTGGATACCGCACTGCCCGTCTGCGGCAACGCCGCCCAGCGCACCCATGGCGAGATCAGTAATGACGGTCCGAAGAATCTGGTGGATTCTGTGGACTACATCACGTCGGAAATCTGGCGCGACGGCAACGGCAAAAACCGCGCCGGCACGGTGGTCATTCAGGAACAGCAGATATTCGCGTCGCGCGAAGTGCAGAAGGGCGAGGCACGCCCCGGCGGCTATGTCGCCACCGGCGGGCACGGCGGGTTGCTGGGCGCCGTGCGCCACGGCATGCCGCCGATACTGACCTATCTGCCAGGCGCCAGGCACACCTATCTGTCGGACGTAAACCGTTCTCGTCTGCCGGAGAGCGTGACCGGAAACCTGCGCAAGGGAAATGCCTTCGAAGCCGTGGAGGTCGCGATTAAAAACTCCGACGGCGCGCTGCGTGAAGACGCGGTGCCGACCGTCACCATCCTGAAAGAGGGAAATTACAGCCCCGAAAGCTGGGACAGCGGGCCGGAGCGCGAGGTCGATATCCTGGCGCAGATGGACGACAACCTCGAGAATGCCCCGCTGTCCGGCTTTGTCGTCGAAGGCCAGTCACCCTATGGCTCGATGACCAGCTCGGTTCGAAACGCTCTGATGACGAAGGCCGTGTTCAGCGGGATACCGGTGGTCCGTGTCGGCCGCGGCAACAACGAAGGCTTCTCCGCCCCTGCGGGCGTGTTCCTGGGAGGCGGCAATCTGACCTCGACCAAGGCGCGGCTGCTGCTGATTGCGTGCCTGATGAAGTTCGGCGCCCTGCCCCCCGCCGCCAATCCCGATAACCCGACCGACGCGGAACGCAGCAGGATAATGGACAAGCTGGCGGGGTATCAGACGGTGTTCGACACGCACTAAAACCCTTTTTCGATCATCCCTTATCTCCGCCGCATCGACGGCCCTCTTTCCCAGTTGCTTCGCCTCAAAGGACAGGATCAATCGGGTCCCGCGCGGAATACTGCGCCTCGATGATCTCGCCCGCGTGGAAGCACAGTTCCTCGCCGAAGCGCGGTCCGACGATCTGGACGCCGATGGGCGTCCGGTCATCATATGACACCGGCACCGACAGGCCGGGAAAACCGAGAATGGAGACGGCCAGCATCGGGTGATGGGCATCCAGCATCCGCGCCACCGCTGCATCTCCCTGCTGGTCGTGGTCGATGGGAAACGGCGGCTGGAAACAGACCGGCATGACCAGCACCGCGTACTTGTCGAAGAAAAGCTGCCATTCCCGCTGGATCGTGGTTCTTCTGGCCAGACCGCGGATATATTCGGCGTAGTCCATATCGCCTGCATAAGCGCGGGTGGATGCACGGGCGCGCTTCACCGCGTCATCCCCGAATTTCTCGATCCCGCTGGAAGACGCTGCGCGTTCTTCAGGCGATGCGGCCCGTTCTTCCGCCATCAGCAACGCCCAGAACAAATCCGCGGCCTCCGTAAAATCGGGCGGCGCAACTTCTTCGATCCGGTATCCGGCGGCCTCCAGCCACTTTGCCGACCTGTCCACGGCCCCGGCGACGGCAGGATGCACGTCTGCGCTGTCCGGCCCGGAATAGATCGCGGCGACGCGAGGCTCCTGAATTCGGGAAGCGTCGAATACGGCGGGCACATGCCATGGATCGCGTGAATCGGGCGACCTCAGCGCCTCGTAGCCCAGCCGGACATCGGCAAGGGTTCGGGCCAGAGGGCCCTGGATATTGGTCAGCTGAGAGGAAATGCCCCGTTCCTCCGTTGTGCCGGGATTGTAATCCGGGATCCGCCCGACGGACGCCCGCAGACCGGCAACACCGCAGGCATAGGCCGGATAGCGCACCGACCCCGCGCGATCGTTTCCGTGAGCCAACGGGCCGATCCCCGAGGCCACTGCCGAGGCGGCGCCACCACTTGATCCGCCCGGCGTCAGCGCCGGATTGCGCGGATTGAGCGTGCGGCCGTGCAGCGCGTTATCGGTGAAATAGCGGGTCGAAAACGCAGGCACGTTTGTCCGCCCGAAAATGACCGCTCCGGCTTTTTTCAGGTTTGCGACGGACACGCTGTCCTCTGCCGCGATCGTATTGGCGAATGCTTCGACACCGTTGGTCGTCGCCCGGCCGGCATAGTCCACATTGATCTTCACGGTCACCGGTACGCCGTGTAACGGACCCAGCGCCTCGCCGTCGGCCATGGCCTTGTCTGCAGCGTCGGCCGCCGCTCGCGCTTCATCGCGCATATCGTCGACAACCGCGTTAATGGTTGGATTGACCTGATCCATCCGCGAAAGACAGCTTTTCAGGGCTTCCCTGCTGGAAATCTTCTTTTCTTTTATCGCTGCCGCCAGGTCCGTGGCCGTCCATTTCCACAATTCGTCGGTCATCGCGTATTCCCCCTTTTGATCTCTTATGTCACTCTGAATTTGATCGAAGGTCCAGCCCCGGGGAGGGTATATCGACATGGCCCTGTCACCCGGCACAACAACATTCCGCTCATGGACTTAGCTGTTGCCGCCATCGCCGGCGGCGCTTTCTTTTTTGCGGCCTTTTCCAAAGGCATCACGGGCATGGGATTCGCAACCACATGCCTGCCGCTGATCGCATTGCCGCTGGGGCTGGAATTCGCGCTGCCGCTGGTTCTGGTGCCGTCGGTGGCCAGCAACATTATCGTGCAGATCGACGCCGGGCATTTCCGGGAAACCATGCGACGGTTCTGGCCGATGGTGCTGGCCGCGATGTTCGGCGTCGCGATCGGGATTTACCTGCTGTCGGTGGTGGAGACACGCTTCGCCTCAGCCGTGCTGGGCGCCGTCCTGTTCGTCTATGGCGTGTTCGCGCTGCGTACGCCGGACATGTCGCTGCCCCGGCATCTGGAAAAGCCGCTGGCGCCCGTGGCGGGCCTGACGACCGGAATCGTCAACGGGCTGACCGGTTCGCAACTGATGCCGGTACTCCCCTATCTGATGGCCCTGAAACTGGACCGGGAACGGTTCGTGCAGGCGATCAACTGTTCGTTTACGGCATCCAGTCTGGTAATGGCGGCAGGACTTTCGCAAATCGGCCTGATGGACTGGGAAAGGGTGCTCGTCTCCACGCTCGGCATCATACCGGTATGGATCGGGCTTAAACTCGGCGCCCCGGTGCGGCGGCGAATATCGCCGGATCTCTTCCGCACGCTTGTCATCCTTTTGCTCATGGCGTCAGGCGCGTTGCTGATTGCCCAGGCGCTGTAAGGCCCGGACACCGGATCATGCCTCCGGGGTCATCAGCGAAATGCCGAGCCGCGCGCGCCGCGTCAACCACGGGCTGGGGCGATAGCGCGGATCGCCGTAGAAATCGTGCATCGCCGTCAGAATGGCGTGAATTTTCGCGGGACCCAGCGTATCGCCGAATTCGAGCGGTCCCCGGGGATAGGCGAGCCCCAGTTTCACCGCCTTGTTGATGTCTTCGGGCGTCGCGATCCGCATCTGCGCGATTTCCGCCGAAATGTTCACGATGGTGGCGATCACACGCTGGGCGATGAAACCGGGGCTGTCGTGTATGACGGTCACCGCCCCGCCATCCGCCGCGAGGACGCCATGCGCCAGATCGCGCACGCCGTCGTCGGTGACGCTGGTGGTCATCAACGTGCGCCGGCCTTCCAGTCCGAACAGCGTATCGACAGCGACCGTGCGTTCCGCCTCGATGCCAAGGTCGATGGCCGTCATCGTGGCGTCGCGGCCGAGCGGCGCGACCATGCAGATCGCCTTGGCCGACGGTTTGGCACCGGTCTCGACCTCGACATGATCTTTCAGGAATTCGGCCAGAATTTTCGCGCCGTCATGCCCTTCCGGCCCGACCCACACGCTGTCGGGCAGATCCGCCGGCGCCGCCGGTTCGGCGGGCGCGACCTTCCTGTTATCTTCGTAGGTGTAAAACCCCTGCCCTACCTTGCGACCGAACAGACCGGCGGCCATGCGGTTGCGGATGAAGGCCTGCGGCTTGAAGCGCTGTTCCTGGTAGAACTGCTCGTAGATGGATTCCATGACCACGCCGGACACGTCGAGCCCGGTGGTGTCCATCAGCTCGAAAGGCCCCATGCGGAAATTCGCGCCGCCTTCGCGCAGCACGTCGTCGACCTGATGCGGCCCGGCGATGCCTTCCGCCAGAATCCGGACCCCTTCGGTATACAGTCCGCGTCCCGCGTGGTTGACCAGAAAACCCGGCGTATCCTGCGTACGGACCGGTTCGTGACCGCATTTCCGCGCAATAGCGTCCAGCTTGTCGGCAACCCAGGGCGCCGTCATCTGCCCGTCGACCACTTCGACGACTTTCAGCAGCGGCACCGGATTGAAATAGTGATAGCCGGCTACCCGTTCCGGCTTTTCGCAACCGGCCGCGATCTGCGTGACCGACAATGACGAGGTGTTGGATGCCAGGATCGCGTCATCGGCGACGATGCCTTCCAGTTCGGAGAACACGGCGCGTTTGACGTCGAGGTTTTCGACGATGGCCTCGATAACCAGGCTGCAGTCGCCCATTTCCGACAGGCTGTTCACGATGGTCAGCCGTCCGTTGGCGGCTTCCGCTTCGCCCTCCGTGATCTGCCCCTTTTCGGCGGCACGGTTGATCATCCGGTGGATGAATTCCTCGGCCTTGGCGGCGGCGCCGTCCTGCGCGTCGAACATTTTGACCTTGTAACCGCCGGCAACGGAAATCTGCGCGATGCCCCGCCCCATGGTTCCGGTGCCGATGACGCCGATGGTGTAGTCGGGGGAATTGATGTCCTGCGCCATTGATTTACCCTTTTTTTCTAAAGTCCGTTCAGACGGTCGCGGACGGCGGCCGCCTCTTCCACGATCCCGTCGATGATGGTTTCCACCGGCTCGACATCGCCGGCAAAGGCAACCGACTGGCCGATGGACATGGTGCCCCTGGTCCAGTCGCCGTCTTCATAAGCCTGTTTTTGCAGCGTGCCCTGCACATGGGGCCGATACGCCTCGTAATCGGTATTTCCCTCGGCTTCCAGCGCCAGCACGGCCTGGGTGGAGGCATTGTCGATCACCCGCGAATTGTCGCCAAAGATCGACATGATCATTTTCGTGCCGTCGGGACCCAGTCCGCCCAGGTGTTTCTTGTAATTCTCGTGGGCCCAGATTTCATCGGCGACCACCATGCGCGTCGCGACCAGCATGCCTTCCGCGCCCAGCGCGAGACAGGCGACGAGCTGGCGTCCGGTGCCCATGCCACCGGCGAGCACGACCGGAACATCCAGTTCATGCGGCACGATCGCGCCCTGCACCATGGTGCCGATCATGTCCATGCCAGGATGGCCGCCGGCTTCCGCGCCGAGGATCGCAATCGCATCGACGCCCGCATTCTGCGCCGACAGGGCATGCCGCAGGGTGGTGCATTTGTGCATCACCGTGATGCCGGCATCCTTGATTTTGGGCATGAACGCCTTGGGCGAAAATCCCGCGGTCTCGACGAACCGGACGCCTTCGGCGATCGAGATGTCGAGAAAAGTCTGCAGAAGTTCATTGGCTTCCGGCCGGGCCGATATATAGAGGTTCACGCCGAACGGCTTGCCTTCCGACAGATCGTGCGCCTTACGCAGCTGTTCGCGGAAATCCCCGGGCGTCGGGAAGGAACGCGGCGTAATGAACCCGATGCAGCCGGCGCGCGCCACGGCTGACACATACTCCGCGTCGGCAAGCCACATCATGCCGCCGCACACGACAGGATGCTCGGTCCCGAACAGATCGGTAATACGGGTCCGGAATGGTTGCGGAACCATCCCGTGCTTATTTCCGGAAAACCGGCTTGCGCTTTTCGAGGAATGCAGCGGACCCTTCGAGGAATTCGTCGGCGCCGAAACATCCGGCCTGCGCCAGCGCTTCCATTTCCAGCGCTTCATCCAGCTTCACCGGTGCAAGGCCGAGCTGTTGCTTGGCGATAGCGAAGGCGAAGGGCGGCATCTGCGCCAGTTCGAGCGCCCGTTCGATGGCCGTCTCCTCGGCCTTGCCGTCGGAAACCAGCTCGTCGGCCAGCCCCCAGGCGACGGCATCGGGCGCCTTGACCATCTTCGCATAGAGCAGCAGCTGGCGCGCCTTCGCGCCGCCGGCACGGCGCGGCAGGGTGTGCAGGATGCCGTAATCGGGTATCAGCCCGACGCGGAAAAACGGAAAGCCGATGGTGCCGCCTTCGGCAATAACGGCCGTGTCGCCCAGCATCGCCAGACCGGCGCCGGCGCCGACGGCAAACCCCTCGATCGCGGTGACGACCGGTTTCTCGGATTCCGCGATCAGCCGGACGATGGTGTGGTTGTCTTTCATACGGGCACGAGCGCCCTTGGAATCGAGCCCTTCCATGCTGGCGATATCGCCGCCGGCGCAGAAATGCCCGCCTTCGCCCGTCAGCACCAGCGCATGCACGGTCGCGTCGCGCAGCAGACCCGGCAATTCGGCGATCAGCGTGGCGCGCACCTCGTCGTTCAGCGCGTTGCGCTTGTCCGGACGGTTGATCGCGACGCGGGCAATCCCGTCGTCGCGGCGGTCGATGTTTACGACGCCCATATCCTGTATTCCCTCGTTTGTCCCGGCGGCAATATTGCCGTTTTGCTATTCTCCGGCAAGGCGCACCAGATGCGCCGCACAGGTCTTGCAGTCCGAACTGCCGAAGCCCGGCACGGGCACATAGCCGCCCGCCTCCAAAAAATCCGCGACCAAGTCGCATTCCTTCCCGCCGGGAAATGCGTCCACCCGCCGGCAGCCCACCCGCACGCTCAGATGATCGATATGCCAGTGAGGTCGCTTGTCGCGGCGAAGATGCCGCGTGACGCGGGCCCGGATACCGCCGGGGCCGTACGCGCTGCCGGCATATACATAGACGCCGGGGTCGAGGACGGGATTATTCAGACGCGCAATCGGAAGCGCGACGGGTTCGGAGAGCTCGAAATACAGCGCGTAAGCGCCACCTTCACCCGGCAGCGATCCGGCGTCGGGATCAGCCAACCGGTTTCTGATCCGCCAGCGCCTTGCCGAACGCCGCCATCAGGTTGTCGATCTCGACACTGGCGAACTCCACGTCATCGCGCCCCATGAACGACGTCACGACGTCGCGAACGGCGTCTTCGGCCGCGTCGACGCCGACCAGCGCCTGTTCCAGCCAGCCTACGGAATCGATGGGCCGCGGATGCCAGTCGCCGTTCAGGATGGCATGAAATATCTTGCCGTCGCGGACCGCCAGGGTTGCCCACAACATGCCCCCGACCGCTTTCTCGCGGCCGTAACCGACAGTGTCGCCCGGCTGCGTGTCGGCGCGGAACCGGTTGCGTTCGGATTTGCCGAACAGCCAGCCGTCGTTGTCGTATTCGGCGCGAAATTCCTCGGCATATTTTCGTTCGGCATCCGTCAGTTTTCCCGGTTCCAGCACCGGCGCACCGAAGGCGTGCTCCACCGCGGCCCGCGTCATCCGTTCGAGATCGTCCGCCGACAGTTCCCTGCCCGCTTCACGTTCCAGACAGGTGAAACGCGACTGCAGATCCTTCAACACCTTGTCCTGCACCTTTTCGGGCGGCATCGGCATGGCCGCGCCGGCGGTTTCGGTATCCATCTCCTTCACGTTGACGACGATGCGGAACGTCATCACGCCGTTTTCGATCTTCAGCGATGTCGGAACCAGCTTGCGGCCTTCGACCTGAACGTCGTTCAGAGGCCGGTATTCCGCGGGAAACCCGTAGAGATCCTGAAACGTCTCGGCGAGTGCCGTCAGAATCTTGGGGAATGCCTCTGCCGTCGTTTCCGGCACGTCGGGATGGGAGGTGGGCACGAAATAGACGAGAAACGCCGATCCTGTCCCGGTATAGATCGCCCCGCCACCATTAACGCGGCGCCGGAAATCGATGTTGTTGTCGCGACAGTAGTCGAGATCCAGCACCTGTTCCGGGTCTTCGTTGACGCCGATCGTGATCGAGTCCCGGTCGAAGATGTTGAGAAAAATCGTCGGCGGCGCATCGCCGTTCACGACCGCCTTTTCCACGGCGGGAGACACCGAAACCGAAAAATCGGCATAGGAATTCTTGTCGACGATCAGTCGCCAGGGGGTATCGGTCATCCGTTACTTTCCTCTTCATGTCAGCCCCGCGAACGCGGGAACTTTCTGTCTACTCGTTCACGTCCAAACGAAGATCTCCGCCTCCGCGGGAATGAAGAGATCAAATATCTAGCGCTCGTCCAGCACAGCCGGGCCCTCTTCCAGCTTCTCCACAAACGTAATTTCGTCGGCCGATATCAACGTCTGGCTCTTGAACCTACGGGCAATTTGTTCCGACACATCGTCATTGCCCGCACCTTCCAGCGCTAGCGCCAACCGGTCGCCGCCACCGTCCCTGGCCGAGACCGTCAGCCGGTAGGCGCCGGTCGGTCCGTCGAGGCCCAGCAGCACACTGCGGATTTCCGACGGGTAGACTTTCACACCCTTCACCTTAACCATATCGTCAGTGCGGCCGAACACGACACGCGGCAAATTGACGGTCCGGCCATGCACGGGTTCCGTCGTCCGGCGCACGGTCAGATCGCCGGTTCGGTAACGCAGCAGCGGCTGCGCTTCCTTTTTCAGATGGGTCAGCACCAGCTCGCCCCGTTCGCCGTCGGCGACCGGATCGCCCGTCGCAGGGTCGATCACCTCGGCATAGACCAGTTCGTCGAAGACATGCACACCCTCTCCGCCGGGGAATGTCCGCGCGACCGGCAGGAACTCCGACAGGGAAAATGAGTCCACCAGCACCGTGTCAGGCATCGCGGCGCGGACCGCGTTGTACAGCGTCGGATTGCCTGTAAACGCCTCGCCGCCGGCGAAAAACACCTTGGGCGGCGTCAGCCCGGCCTCGATGAGTTTGAGGGTAAAGGACGGATTGCCCGCAAGCACCGTCACGTTATGGGCCGCGCACACCTCGACCGTCCGCTCGGCTTCGCCCGGCCCCAGTGGAATACAGGCGACGCCGTGGGCTTCCATCTGCGACTGGTAGAACAGTCCGGCCACGAACATGTGATAACCGAACGTCACCGCGCAGACATCGCCCGGTCCGATCCCGCAGGCATCGAGATGCGTCCGCGCGGCGGCGATCAGGTTATCAAGGTCGCCCGCCGTCTGCATGGCGGGCACCAGCGACGCCCCCATCGGGCTGAGGTTCATACGCACCGGGTTGCTGCCCCCGAACGCGCCATACCCGGGTCTGGTCATCTCGGCCACCAGGTCGGCACGGTTCATCAACGGCACGTTCGCCGCGAAATCCGCCGCATCTGCGACGGATAACGGCACACGCCCCTTGTAGAACGGGTGCCTGGACAGTTTCTCCAGCTGCGCATTCAGCGCGTCGGTGGAGGACGACATCAGCGCACCGCGTCCGCCTTGGCGGCAGCATCGTCATAGGTGGTGTGGACGTTGATGACGGCTGTCCTGCCGTCAATATCGACCGCCTTCATCCCGCGTTCGAGCGCGGCCGGCAGATCGGCAGGGTCTTTCACTTCCTCGCCGTAGCCGTCGGACGCTTCGACGATCTTGTGGTACTCCGGCGCGGGATCCAGATACGTCAGCGGCGCCTGGTTGGCGCTGGAAGCGGCGCCTTCGGGATACAGGCCGAGTGTGGCCTTGCGGACGGAGCCCCACATCTTGTTGTTCATGATGACGGTAAGGACCGGCAGGTCGTAGGCGGCGGAGACGAAATGCGCCGGCGTCGGGTTGCCGAACATGTAAGACCCGTCGCCGACCACGTTCCACACCCGTTTGTCGCGGTCGCCGAGCTTTACGCCGATCCCCGCGCCCAACCCCCAGCCGAGCCCACCCGCCGGGCTGGTGCCGAAATACGTGCCCGGATTCCGGAGCGAGAGGTTGGCCAGCGCGAGCTGGGATTCGGAGACCAGAATATCGTCGTCTTCCTTGAGCTGTCCGAGGCAATGCGCGACCCAGGCATTGTCCATGGCGGCGGCGCCAGAGGCGATTTTATCGATCCGCGCCTGATTGGCCGCTGCCTGGTCAGCCTTGGTGTCGGCGATTTTCCTGCGCCGGGCGTCGATCCGGCCCTTCGCGGATTTTTCCCGGCTGGCCATCGCTTCCTCCAGCTGCGGCAAGGCGGTCGCCGAGCTGCCCCTGATACCGAGGTCGCAGGGGAATCCGCGCACCGGGTAGTTTTCGAACAATGGATCGGCGCCGAGGTGAATGACTTTGGCGTCCGGGTTCAGTTTGTGCAGTGACGGTATCCACGGCACATCACAATCTATCACCAGCACGGCGTCGACATCGCGCAGATACGCGCCGGGCTCGTAGCCGAGATGCATCGGATGATCGGAAGCGATATTCACATAGCGCGGCCGATAGGTGATCACCGGCAGGGCATAGTGTTCGGCAAGGGACTCGAGCGCGGGCACGGCTGCGCGATTCTGCCCCATACTGGCCGTGATGATCAGCGGATTTTCCGCGCTTGCCAGGATTTCGGCGGCTTCGTCCAGCGCCGCCGGATCGGCCGCCGCCGCCCGCGCCACGACCCGACGGGTCGGCGACTGATAGGTGAACTCGCCCGGATCCTCGGCCAGCACTTCGCGCGGCAGCGACAGATAGACCGGCCCCCGCGGTTCCGTCATCGCGACCGTGACAGCACGGTCGACGATGGTCTCGATCTGCTTGGCGTTGCGCAATTCGTAATCCCACTTGACCATTTCGCGCAGGGTCGATGCCTGATCGAACATTTCCTGGCCCCAGTGGATATAAAGCGAGCGCGACCCGTCGAAGCCTTCTTCGGTCAGCGGCGTCCGGCCGGACGTCATCAGGATCGGCACATTCTCCCGAGCCGCGTTCATGATGCCGCAGATCGCGTTGGCCGTGCCGACATTCACATGCACCATCACCGCCGCCATGCGCCCGGTGGAGACGAAATAGCCATGCGCCATGGCGACACCGAGATTTTCGTGCGGCACGGTCACCGGCGTCGGCGCGCTGCCCTCGCCGGTCAGCGATTTGGAAAGACCCTCGATGATGGACGGAAAATCCGTCCCCGCATTGCCGAACAGGTAATCGACCTCGCGGTCCTTGAGGACCGTCAGATAGGCTTCGGCGGCGCTATCGACCTTGATTGTCTTGGCTGGCATGGCTGCTGTCCCTCATCCCTTTGTGTGTCTTTCCGATAGCATGGAAGGCCAGGCTGATCTAGGCCGCACCCCGCCGGCCCGGCGTTTCGACGGCGGAAAACGCCTCCCCGGGGCGTCGATGATTTTTACGGTTTTACAAAACAAAACATACGGCATTTCGGTACCATATTGAAAAACATGGAAAATATTTTTCTGGCACACAGTTTGCGCACAGTCTGACAACGGAATTTTGACGCGTACAGCCATTGGGAGGGGTAGGTTGATATGTCGTTCCGAATACAGGCGAAACGATATCTTACGGGCGTCGTCTGTGCGGCCGCTTTTTTTGCGCGGCGCCAAAAGCGCACGCAGGCGTCATGTACGCCAAACGGGTGCGTCGGGCGCGAGCTCGTCGCTCTACACGCTCGACACTTCGACCGCAACTGCCACACTAATCGGTGCGACCGGTTTTTCCCATGTCACGGGACTTGCGGTAAATCCCGTCACTGGCGATTTGCACGGCCATGTCAGCAACTTGTTCGAATCGGGCGCGACGCAGCTGATTTCGATCAACAAGGGCACGGGCGCGGTAACCATGATCGGAAACTCGGGCGCGCAGGTTCCCGATAGCTCGTTTGATTCATCGGGAATTTTATACGG
>Ga0255759_10004066_pt1 | contig 12718 bp, 9 predicted proteins | sample 101ome_20_FD_179959 | JGI IMG/M metagenome (GOLD analysis project Ga0255759, IMG submission 179959) | Coastal salt marsh microbial communities from the Groves Creek Marsh, Skidaway Island, Georgia - 101404AT metaG (version 2) | ecosystem: Environmental > Aquatic > Marine > Intertidal zone > Salt...
AAATATTTTATGTAGAGAAATTGATATGGATGAAGTTGTAAAGAATAAGCACTTAAAAATAATTTTGGCGCAGCCGAGAGGTTTTTGTGCTGGGGTTGAAAGAGCTATTGAGATAGTCGAAAGAGCACTAAAAATTTATGGTCCACCAGTCTATGTAAGACATGAAATAGTACATAATAAAAGAGTTGTAAATAATTTAAGTTCAAAAGGTGCAGTATTTGTAAAAGAACTAGATCAAATTCCTGAAGGCGCAGTAACCGTATTCAGTGCACATGGAGTTTCACAGAAGGTAGAAGATACAGCAAGCACTAGAAATCTTCCAGTTTTGGATGCGACTTGCCCACTTGTTGCAAAAGTTCATAAAGAGGGTCAAAGATACTCGAAAGATGGTTTTGAGGTCATTCTTATTGGACATGAGGGTCATCCTGAGGTTGAGGGAACAATGGGTAGAATATCGGGTCCGGTTTATTTAGTTTCTAATACCGATGATGTAAAAAAGCTTAAGGTCCAAAACCCAGATAAATTATCTTATGTTAGTCAAACTACTTTGTCCGTTGATGATACAAGGGATGTAATTAATGCACTTCAGGAACGATTTCCAAACATTATAGGACCTGATGTTAAAGATATTTGCTATGCCACACAAAATAGACAATCTGCTGTTAGAGATTTAGTAAAAAATGTTGATCTTGTTTTGGTTGTTGGTGCAAGAAACAGTTCTAACTCAAACAGATTGAAAGATATTGGTTCTGAATCAGGTGTAAATACCTATTTAATTGAAACAGCAGATGATATGTCCATGGAATGGTTTGAAAATGTAAAATCTGTTGGAATAACTTCTGGCGCATCAACACCTGATGAACTTGTTAAAGAAGTTATTGATCAGATCTCCACGTTTAGTAATATAGAGATTGAAAGACAGTCAGGCATTGAAGAAAACGTAGTGTTCAAACTTCCAAAAGAATTAGTTAACTATGAAATTGCAAATTAACTTTTTAAACAAGGTGTAAGAAAAAGTGGGAATTCCAGTTATTCAGCAATTAAGAGTTGGTGCTTATATTTTAAAGCAGAAGTTACTCGGTAAAGATAAATACCCTCTTGTTTTAATGCTAGAACCTTTGTTTAGATGTAACTTGGCATGTGCTGGTTGTGGGAAAATTGATTATCCAAAGGAGATTTTAGATCAGAGATTATCAGTAGATCAATGTATAGAAGCAGCTGAAGAATGTGGTGCTCCAATAATTTCAATTCCCGGAGGTGAGCCTCTTATTCATAAAGAAATGCCATTAATTGTTGAAGAATTAATCAAGAGGAAAAAATTTGTTTATTTATGTACCAATGCTTTATTGATGGAAAAGAAAATGGAGGATTATAAACCTAGCCCATATTTCACTTGGTCTGTTCATCTTGACGGGTTAAAAGAAGAACACGATAAGGCTGTATGTCAAGAAGGTGTTTTTGACCGATGTGTATCAGCAATAAAAAAAGCAAAATCTGTCGGTTTCAGGTGTAATGTCAACTGCACAATATTTGATAATGTTAATGAAGATTCGTTGAAGAATTTTTTGGATTATGCAACAACAGAACTTAAAGTTGATGGTATAACAATTTCACCAGGATTTGCCTATGAAAGGGCACCCGATCAACAACATTTTATAAAAAGATCTAATACCAAAAAATTTTTTAGAAATGTGTTTAAATCAAAAAATTTTAAAAAATGGGATTTCAGTCATTCTGGCTTATACTTAGATTTTCTTGCTGGAAATCAATCTTACAAGTGCACACCATGGGGAAACCCAACCAGAAATATTTTTGGTTGGCAGAAACCATGCTATTTGATTGGCGAAGGATATGTCGATTCATTTAAAGAACTAATGGAAACTACTGAGTGGGATAAATATGGAACAGGAAACTATGACAAATGTTCAGATTGTATGGCCCATTGTGGTTATGAAGCTTCTGCAGTAACTGATGTTTTTAAAAACCCATTAAAAGCGATAGGTGTCGCAATTAACGGTCCAAAGACCAATGGACCAATGGCAGAAGAAATAGATCTATCTAAGTCAAGAGAGGCTGATTATGTTTTTGACTCTCACGTTCAAAAAATGCTAAATGAAATTCATAACGAAAAAGCTTAATTACAAAAATAATTTTTGAGCTAAGGACGTTAATTTTCTCATTGATTTTCTATAAATTTTGTTAATCTCTATAAGATTTTTTATTCGATACGGTTTTTTAAGTATAAGGAAAAATAAATTCAAAGCTTTAAGTTGTCCTTTTGTATTAATTATTGATATTAAAAAATTAGGAATAGGATTTTTTAAATCATCAAATATCACTTTCACTGATGAAAATGGAACCTTATGTTCTCTTGCTGCTTTAAAAACAAAATCAGCTTCCATATCAACAGCATCAATTAATGAAGTGTTCATTTTTTTATTTAAGATTTTTTGAGAGGTTATTAAATTTACTTTAGAAATAACTTTCTCTTTGCATTTTTTTTCTAAATAAGAATTAAAAAAAGACGATGTTTTATAAAATCTAAATTTTTCATTAAAAATTTTTTTTGGAATGATTATATCACTATTTTTAATTTCTGGATTCATTCCTCCGGCTAATCCGAAACTAATAATTAGATCAATGTTATTTTTTAAAACTTTTTTTGCGGCCCCATAAGCTTCTTGACCGTATCCTCTTGCAACAAATATATTGTTATTTTTTGGGATACTTTTTTCTTCACTTTTAAGGCCTACAACTATTCCAATTTTTAGACTTTTTTTAGACGCCATATATTGGTTCAGGAGAATTCTTTGTTAGTAAATTTCTAATTTTGAAAAGTGTTAATAACGGAAAATAACTTGCATAACCATGATATTTTAAATAAAAAACCTTTGGGAAGCCAACTGCTGTGAAGTCTTCCTCTTTCCAGTTAAGATTATTTTTAAGTAAATATTTTACACCATCCTCAACTTCTTTTGAATCTAATTGACCTGCTGCTATTAAACCAAGTAATGCCCACGAAGTTTGTGAGGGGGTACTATTTTTGGAATAACTTTCAAACCCCTTATAGTAAGATTTTCCATCTTCACCCCAACCTCCATCGGATCTCTGCATTGATTTTAGGTAATGTGTAGCTCTAGCAAAAACTTTTTCTTTCTCAGGAAAATCTAAAAGATTTAAAGCACTTAATGTTGACCATGTACCATAGATATAGTTAGTACCCCATCTTCCAAACCAACTTCCATCTTTTTCTTGTTCAGATAAAATGTATTTAAGACCCTTTTGGATGCTTGTCTCGTTTCTTTTGTCATTTTGTTGAATTAAAAAGCTTAAACATCGAGCTGATACATCTACCGTTGGTGGATCTAAAAGAGCACCATGATCAGCAAAAGGTATTGAATTAAGATAAAATTTATCATTATCAATATCAAAAGCTCCCCATCCTCCGTTTTTTGACTGCATAGATATAATCCATCTCCTGGTTCTCTCAAGACAATCTACAATTTTTTTATTTTTTTCTTTTCTGTTATATCTATCTAGAAACATACCAACTAATGCAGTATCGTCTACATCAGGATAATAGTCATTATTGAACTGGAAAGCCCATCCGCCTGGATGAAGATTTTTTTTGTTATAATTCCAGTCTCCATTAATTTTTATTTCCTTTTTAAGAAACCATTCTACTAGATCGCTAACATTTTCATTTTCTTTCTCTAATAAAACGTGACCCATCCAACCTGTATCCCAAACAGGAGAAACGCATGGTTGACAATATGCATAATTTTTATTTTCTACTATTAGTTTATTTATCGACTTTTTACAGATTTCTATCTGTTTCTTAAATCTCTGTTCTTCATCAATTTGCAGTGCAATTAAGGCATTTACCATTGCTGGGAAAATACCTCCCAATCCATCTTCTCCATTCAATCTTTTCAAAACCCAGCTATATATATCTTCAATACATTTTTTTTTAAATTTTCTTGAAAAAATTTTTGGAAATAAAGATCTTAAAATCTTATCTAGAAATGTAAAAAAAATAGAAAAACTTTTATTATCAGCAGGTTTTATTTCTTTTACAAACTTTCCAGGCGTTATGAATAATTCTTCAATACCAATTCCGTTTGGATTGTTGGCTAAAGGTTTTTTATACATGATTAAAAGTAAAGGGGTAAGGACTGTTCTTGACCAGTAAGAGATTTTGTAAATATTAAATGGAAACCACTTTGGGAAATTTATTATTTCAATGGGCATATACGGAACAGCCTCCCATGAAATTTGACCAAAAAGTGCTAGAGAAATTCTAGTAAAAACATTACTTTGCTCTGCACCACCATTTTTAACTATAAAATTTTGAGCTAATTTCATTAATTTATTAGTTGAACTTAATCCTGATAACTTAAGTGCATAATAAGCTTTAACTGATGCACTTAAGTCTGATTCGCCATTAAAAAAAAGTGGCCAGCCGCCATCTTTATTTTGTTTAGATACAAGATAGTGTTGTATTTTTTTCTCTAGATCAATGTCAATTTCTCCTAAAAAATGCATTAGAAGTATATATTCTGAAGGAATTGTTGAATCTGCTTCCAATTCATATACAAAACATCCTTCTTTAAGCTTATTTTTATTTTGTTCTTTTGCTTTTTTATTTAACTCTGTATCAAAAGATTTAATGATTTTTTTTAATGTGTACATTTTAAAAATATCATAATGATTCAATTGCTTTTTTTCCAGATAAAATTGATGCTTCTATTGTGCAAGGCAAACCATTTTGGGTCCAATCTCCAGCAAAAATATTATTTTTTTTTATGTTATTAAATTTTCGTATTAGCTCGTTATTTTTTGGTGATTGTATATATGTAGCTTTTTTTTCTCTTATAATCTTAGAGCTAACGTATTGAATTTTTTTTCCTATAAAAGCACAGATTTCATTCCATACTACATCGGCAATTTTATTTGAATCTATATTGTTTAATTTATTTGCATCACTAACAGTAATTGAGATACAATTTTCTTTTATAAAAACCCACTGAGAAATTGTATTTATAAATCCAGTAATTTCGTTCTTAAATAGTCCTATAGTTTTAGTTGATACTTTATAATGAATATTTAAAATTGTATTATAATCACAGGGTAACATAAATTCAGGAAATAACTTCACAACATTTGATGGAGGAATTGCAAAAACTATTTTATCACTAGAATTTATTTTAACCTTTTTTTTTGTAAATATTAGTTCTTCTATTTTCCCTGAACTTGTTTTAACTTTTTTTAACGTTTCATTAAAATTAATTTTTACATTTTTTTTCTTAATAAATTTTAATGCTGGATCTATTAATGATTTATCCCAATTTTCTTTTGGTTGATAAATTAAGCAATTTTTTTTACCTTTGAATACGGTCTCTTTTAAAACGTTAGATAAAACTTTTGCTGATGCGTACTCAGGTGAAGTATTCATCACAGCTAATGTAAAGGGTTCCCAAAATGTATTATAAATCTTTGATTTTCCAACTAATTTATATACAGCAGTCTTATTTTTAACAAAAATAAACTTTAAAAATGATAAATAATCAAAAAAAGAGGTTTGTGGAATTGGACATTTAACAAAAATATCATTAAGAACATTTTTATTAAAACCTAATTCCCATGATTTTGACGATGAAATATCAAAAAAATTTAGATTGTTTGTGATTAATTTAAAAGTTTGAAGTGATCCAATTGTTTGGCAAAATTCTAAAAAATTTTTATTTGCAGAAAATACCAAATGGTTGCCATTATCAATTTCTTGCTTAATTTGTTTGTCGTAAAACGATCTACATCTTCCACCAGCTATTTTTGAAGATTCATAAACTTCACAATTTATGTTTTTTTTAATAGCATTTACAGCAGTTGATAAACCAGCTAAACCTGCGCCAATTATGTGAATTTTATCTGTGATTTTTTTACCTTAAAGAAAATTGAAATAAAATAAAAACTTTGTCAAAAAAATTTAATTTCACTTTTTTTTGTAAATTAATTTTTTTCTTGAACATTTTACTATGAATTTTTTTATAAAACAGTCTCATTATTATTGATCCAATCATTTTTTTTTTATCTAAATCTTTTAATAATAAGTCAGCCTTTTTAAAGTGTTTGTTGGCAATAGTTAACATTTCTTGAAGCACTACTTGTACATCATTTGAATTATATCTTAATTCGTTTATGTTTTTTTTTAATCTATATTTGTCAAATTTTTCTGATGGAATGTAACATCTTTTGTTTTCTAGATCCTCATGAAAGTCCCTTACAATATTTGTTATTTGAAATGCCATTCCAAGCTCATAAGCATAATTATAACCAATTTTCGTTTCAACTCCAAAAATTTTTATTGATAAATAACCAACGGCTACTGCTACCCTTTCACAATAAAGTTTAAATATTTTTAATGATGGAAACTGGATATCACTTTTGACATCCATTAACATGCCATCAATGATAGAAAAAAAATCTTTTTTTTCTAACTTATATTTCATAATAGAATTATTTAATTCTCTTTTTAAACTTGTATTTAGCGAAGATCTTTTAAAGATTTTTTCTATATCTTTTTTCCATAATTTTAGTTTTTTTTCTTTAGAGGTTTTTGAGCTTTTTAAGTCATCTGCTATATCATCTACTTCCCTACAGAAAGCATAAATAGAAAACATTGCTCTCCTCTTTTCTTCAGGAAGCAGTTTCATGCCCCAATAAAAAGAAGAACCAGATTTTTTTACATTGCTTTCAATTTCTAATTTATCATTTAAAGGCATCAATATAATTGGATTTATATTTATGCTCTTTCTAATGAGAACTTAGCTGGAGCTGCAATTCCTAGTGCACCAAGAGCAGATTTTATTATTCCTTCTGAATCAATTCCACACTCTGCATTTTGTTGCTCAGGTTTTCCGTGATTCACAAAAATATCAGGAAAAAAAATGGGTCTAAACTTAAGACCTTTATCTAATGCCCCTGTTTTTGAAAGGAATGACATAACTTGAGCTGAAAAACCACCAATTGAACCTTCTTCTACGGTTATTAAGACTTCATGGTCTCTAGCTAACTGAGTGATAAGCAATTCATCAATAGGTTTTGCAAATCTAGCATCTACTACTGTTGTTGGTAATCCGTATGAGGCAAGAACTTCAGATGCTATAAGTGCATCCTTCAATCTAGTTCCAAGGGATAAAATACAGACTTTATTACCTTCTCTAATCAATTTAGCTTTACCAATTTCCCAGGCCTCTGGCTTTTCGTTTATTTTTTCACCAATGCCCTCTCCTCTTGGATATCTGAAGGCGGAAGGTCTATCGTTGATTAATAAAGAAGTGGCTATGCTGTTGCATAATTCATTTTCACTACTCGGTGCCATTACAATAAAATTTGGAAGTGTACATAGGTAGGTTAGATCAAATGAACCTGCATGAGTTGCTCCGTCTGCTCCAACTTGTCCAGCTCTATCAATTGCAAATCTGACTGGAAGTGATTGGATGGCTACGTCATGTACAACCTGATCGTATGCTCTTTGAAGAAAAGTTGAATATATAGCAGCAAAGGGTTTCATTCCTCTTGTAGCCATACCAGCTGCAAATGTTACTGCATGTTGTTCTGCTATACCGACATCAAATGTCCTTTTAGGAAATTCTTTTTCAAATAGATCCAAGCCTGTACCAGACGGCATTGCAGCAGTAATAGCTACAATACTTTTGTCTTTTTTTGCATGTTTGATTAAGGCATTGGCAAATACTTTTGTATAACTAGGAGCTTTTGAGGATGATTTAACTTGTTCTCCTGTGATTACGTTAAATTTGCTCACTCCATGGTATTTATCCTCAGATTTTTCTGCTGGTTCGTACCCATAACCTTTTTTAGTAACAACATGGAGAAAAACTGGTCCATCCCATTTTGAACTTTCTAAATTTTTTAATACTGGAAGTAAGTGATCTAAGTTATGACCATCAACTGGTCCTAAATAAAAAAAGCCAAGCTCTTCGAATAAAGTTCCACCTGTTACCATTCCTCTCATATATTCCTCAGCTTTAGCAGCCATATTTTGGAAACTTTTTGGGAATTTTTTTGCCATGTGCTTAGCTAAACTCCTTGCAGATTGAAAGGTTTTTCCTGATAGAAGTCTCGACAAATAGGCACTCATAGCTCCAACTGGTGGAGCAATTGACATGTCATTATCGTTTAATATGACAATTAGTCTTGCATTCATTGATCCAGCATTATTCATAGCTTCATAAGCCATACCAGCGCTTATAGCTCCATCACCAATCACACAAATGACCTGATGATCCTCTTTCTTTAAGTCTCGAGCAACAGCCATTCCTAGACCAGCTGAAATTGATGTTGATGAATGGGCAGCGCCGAATGGGTCAAATTCACTCTCTGATCTTTTAGTAAAACCGTACAAGCCCCCTGGTTGTCTAATTGTTCTAATTTTATCTCTTCTTCCAGTAATAACCTTGTGAGGATAACATTGATGACCTACATCCCAGATAAGTTTATCATTAGGAGTATTAAAAACACTATGGATGGCTACGGTTAGCTCAACAACACCTAGTCCTGCCCCAAGATGCCCTCCAGTAACGGAAACTGCATCAATGACCTCATCTCTGAGCTCCTTGCAAACAATCTTTAGTTGTTTGTCACTTAATTTTCTTAAATCTTTTGGGTATTTTATTTTATCAAGTAGGTTGCTACTTTTTTTCATAATGATCTCTTATTACCGTAGTATCGATTATTAATCATACATTATCCCTTTAAAGAAGCAAAAAATCAAATCAATACGTGATAATTTAATTTTTTTCTTCAATGGATCATTTCTTTTTAGCAAATAACATAACCTTTTGGCAATATTTAAAATTATTAAAGTTTCTTTTCTCAGTCTCCATGACTGAATTTTATATAATCCAATTTCTGTTCCTTTTAATAATTTTAAAACATTATCAATAATTTCTATTTTAAGTCTTTTAAAATTCTCAGTTGATTTTTTTTGATTAAGGATCGATTTATCCAGAGAATATTTTTTAAATAAAGAATAAGGTATGTAAACTCTTTTAAGTTCTTTAAAATCCTTTTGGCAATCTTGAACATGGTTAATTATCTGTAAGGCTGTGCAAAGATTATCTGAGGCTTCATAGATTTTTTTAATGTTTTGTTTTTCATTAACAGCATCAATAACAAATCTACCAACAGGATTAGCAGAAAATTTACAATAAAAAAGTAAATCCTCCCAAATTTTATACTTTTTATTTGAGGCATCCATCATAAAAGCTTTGAGCAGATTTCTTGAATATTTTTTTCCAGATGGTAATTCTTTAAATCTTTTGATCATGTTATTAAGAATTGGGTTATTAGTTTTTTCGTTCTTTGCAATAGCTTTATCAAAGAAAAATAATATCCTTTTTTTTTGATTGGGCCTAAGAGTTTGATGATCTGCAATATCATCAGCCATTCTAGCAAAAAAATAAAAAACTCTTACAATTTTCCTTATTTCTTTTGTCATTAAAAAAGAGGCTACCGGAAAATTTTCGTCTGAATAGGATTTCCCTGACATGAGGTGAGAAATATCTTCCTCAATACTTTTTTTTATTTTACTAATATTTTCTTCCTTTCCAAATATTGCCACTTTTAAAATAATAATTATAGGCAGAGCTAATTGTCATTAACATATAAATGAAACTTGAAAAAGGTAATGACAAATAAAAAACAAAATTAAGACTGTAAAATCTTGCCGTCGGTATGAATGAAATTATCATTAAAGTAATGGAGATTAAATTTATGGTTTTGAGATAGAAATCATTTTGAATTATTAAATTTATAAATGGTAACAGATATATTGTAATCATGCCTAAAATCGAAATTATTAGAAAAAAAATAGAATAATTTAATTGCTCATATGCTGTTCTCGAAACCATTTTCCAGATTTCTTTTAATTTGTCGTAACTTCTTTGACTTTCAACTAGTTTTGTCAACCCTAACCAAATAGGTTTCCCCTTTTTTTTGACTATTTTTGCTAAGTTACAATCATCAATTATCTTATTTTTAATTAATTCATAGAGATTTTTATTTTTAAATAATTCCGACTTACATAAAATAAACCCTCCGGCGGCTGCAGCTATATCTTCATCTTTAGTGTTAACTTTACTGAAGGGATATAATTTTTGGAAAAAATATATGAAAGAAGGAATTAAAAGATATTCCCAGATTGTATTGCATTTAAGTTTGGCCATCAAAGAAAGCATGGAAAGCTTTTTCTCATTCATAAAACTTAGTACTTTAATAATTATATTTTCTTTAAGAATTATATCTGAGTCAATAAAAACAAAGTGACTGAATTTCTTTTTGGGAACTGCATCTACGCCCTGTTTGAGAGCCCAAACTTTTCCACTCCAGCCCACTGGAAGTTTTTTTCCATTAATAATTTTGAATTGTTTAAATTTAGTTTTTTTGAATGTTTTTTTTGCTTCATTTTCTGTAGAATCTTGACTATTGTCATTAACTATGATGATCAATTTCTTAACACTTTGTGATATTATAGACTCAATTGTTTTACTTATATATTTTTCTTCATTTCTTGCGGGAATTATAAAACATATGGAACTTTTTTGTTTAGCATATGATAGTTTGGTTTGATTTTCGATTGTAATGTTACTTTTCCAAAACAAGCCCTTAAATGTAAGTGTTCGATTGGCATAAAATAAAACTAGGTAAATCCAAATGAAAAAAGGTAGTAATGTTAATATTAACTCAATGTTTAACTGCATAAGCTCATTAGAAAGTTGTAAAAATACAACACATTGTAATAATTTTGTAACATTTTTTTAATTTTTTTTGTTTTTTTGTTGAAACTATAATGAATTTTGATAAATTTGTACTAATTGATTAATTATTGCACAATTTTTTAAATGTATAAAATTTAGGCAGTTTATTGAAAGGAATTAAAGATGATCAAGAAATATTTAGTCTTAGGTGCCCTAGTTGCTCCATTCACTTTTTTCGACAAAGCTAATTCATTTGAGTTTCCTGATAAGCCTCCTGTTGGAGAATTATCAGCTAATGTAAGTTACTATACTAACTACATCTGGAGAGGTGAAGAACAAACTGGGGGGTTAGCTATCCAAGGTGGATTTGATTACTCTGTTAATCTTATTGAGAATTATTTAGATGCGTATGTCGGTACATGGGCTGCAAATTTGAATACTAATGGTTTTGGGATGGAATTAGATTATTATGGTGGTTTCACCGGCGCTATTCCACTTCCGACAATTGAAGATTACTTTTCTTATGATATTGGCGCTCTATATTATGATTATCCAGGAGCATCATCACAAGAAAGCGATGGTACTGATGGAACTGGCGGAAGCGGAACCAGAGGTATGGAATTCCTAGAGTGGTATGGATCTGTTGGTATTTCAAACCTTCCAGCTGATTTGAGCATTTCATACTACTTCGGTTATTCACCAACAGGATTTGCCAACAATTATGATTATACTTATCATAATATTAGTGCTGAGATTCCTGTTCCAAGCACTCCATTCACTTTATATGGTGGTGTAGGTTTTACTGATTCTGATACAGATAGTAGTACAACTGGTTACGGTTTTACTGATTATAAAGTCGGAACCACAACTTCAATCTTCGGCTTAGACTGGGGTATTGAGTACACTACGACAACTGGTTATGCAGCAAGTGGTGTTGACGCCGATACTACCGCTGGTGGTCAGCACGTAGTTGGCTACGTATCAGCTAGCTTTTAATTCCTTATTTACTGAACAGAGGGGCGATATCTCGCTCCTCTGTTTTTAGTTTCAGCATAAATTACAATTAAATTAGTTAAAACGATTAAAGAACCAAACTGGTGAAATAGACCCAGTAAAGCAGGCACAAACAATTTTAAGATTATTACGCCTAGTGCATACTGTAAGACTGTAAAAATACCTAAAATATAAAAGTATTTTCTCAATCTAAAAAAAATTGAGTCCTTTAAAGCTTTGTAAGTTGTGTAAAGAATTAAAAAAAGAGTGAGGGTGGCCAGAATTCTATGAAAAAATTGAATGAATCCAATGTCATTAAAATAATTAAATAAGCTTAATTGATTTTCTTCAAGAATAATAGGTGGTAAAAAATTTTCACCCATTAAGGGAAAATTATTATAAGCCCATCCGGCATTTGTTCCGGATACGAATGCACCGGAGGCTATTGTTAATATAAGAATTATAACTGATAAAATTATTCTTTTACTATGATCTTTTAACTGAGAATTTCTTACAGATCTATCAAAAGATGTATCTTTACCTAAATATTTCCAAAAAGAAAATACCAACATTATGTAAATAATGAAAGCTGTAGTTAAATGTGCTGAAAGCCTGAAATGACTTACATCAGGCCGATCGACTAGACCGCTTTTAACCATGAACCAGCCCATAAACGCTTGAAAAGCACCAATACTCATTAAAACTATAAAAAATTTTTTTTCACCACCAGAGAGTTTTTTCAAAAGCCAAAAATATATTAATGGAATTATAAAGGTGAAACCTATTAAACGTCCCCATATTCTGTGAAAATATTCCCAAAAGAAAATGAATTTAAATTCTGATAATGTAATATCAAAATTTTTAAATTCATATTCAGGAGTTGCTTTATATTTATCAAAAAGTATGCCCCAATCCTGGGGGGTTAAAGGTGGTATAATACCGTCAAT
>Ga0255759_10004072_pt1 | contig 12712 bp, 14 predicted proteins | sample 101ome_20_FD_179959 | JGI IMG/M metagenome (GOLD analysis project Ga0255759, IMG submission 179959) | Coastal salt marsh microbial communities from the Groves Creek Marsh, Skidaway Island, Georgia - 101404AT metaG (version 2) | ecosystem: Environmental > Aquatic > Marine > Intertidal zone >...
TGATAAAACCGAATCCCATCCATCAATAGAATTTCTTGATTTGATTGGAACACCAATAACTGGAAGATGAGAATTTGAAGCAACCATTCCAGGTAGGTGAGCAGCGCCACCTGCACCTGCAATAATAACACCTACTCCATTACTATGAGCATTTTTACTATAACTCATCATTTTTTCCGGAGTTCTGTGAGCAGAAACTATATTAACTTCATGATCAACACCTAATTCTTTCAAAATATTTACAGCATCTTCCATTACTGGATAGTCTGATTTGCTTCCCATTATAATTCCAACTTTAGCCATTGGTTCTCGATTTAACTTTTATTGTTTGTTTTATAAGTTTCGCTTTTTCGTAAGCTTCTTCAAATTTATCACAAATTATTGTTACATGCCCCATTTTTCTATTCGGTCTTGTTTCTTCCTTACCATAAATATGAAGATTTGCTGACTTAATTTTAAATATAGATTCAATACCTTCATAAAAAACTTTTCCCATATGCTTCTCTTCACCAACTAAATTTATCATAATAGCACATCCACTATGTTTAGTATCACCTAGGTCTAAATTAAATATGGCTCTTAGATGTTCTTGATACTGCGAACTACTACAAGCTTCAATTGAAAAGTGACCACTATTATGAGGTCTTGGAGCAATTTCGTTAACATAAATTTTATCCTTAGTCAAAAACATTTCAACAGCTAACACTCCAACTAAATCTAAAGATTCTGCCAGTTTAACCGCTAGTTCTTTAGCTTCTTTATTAGCTTCTTCAGAAATGTTTGCAGGGCTAATAACAAACTCAACCTGATTAGATTTACTGTTAAATTCCATTTCAACTGTCTCAAAACAATTAACCTTACCGTCTGAATTTCTTGAAATAATTACACTAAGTTCTTTATCAAATGATACCACCTCCTCAATTATCATTTCAGAGTCTGGCAGAGAATTAATATCTTCAGTTGAGTTTAAAATTTTTACTCCAAAACCATCGTACCCAAACTTTGTTTTTTTCCAAACACATGGAAATGAGATTTCATTCAAAGTAAAAGACTTTTTAAGGTCACTAATTGACTTAAAAAATCTAAAGTTAGATGTAGGGATTTTATTATCAATAAAAAAAGACTTTTGAATATTTTTATCTTGAATAATTTTTAGTGTTTTAGGTTTAGGAAAAACTAATTTACCATCTCTCTCTAGAGCTTCAAGAGCTTTAACATTAATATGCTCTATTTCAAATGTGATGATATCACAATCTTTACCAAAATTATATACAGTATCAAAATCATTAAAGTCACCCAAAACAAATTTATCTGAAATTGACTTACAAGGTGATTTTTCGCTAGGATCTAAAACCGATGTAGAGATATTCATTTTATTGCATTCTGAAAGCAACATTTTACCAAGTTGACCTCCGCCAACTATCCCCAACTTCTTATCTAAATTTTCAGTTTTCATTTGCAAAAATACACTTATTTCAATTTAAAAATAAAATAGCTTGAAACGTTGATAAAAAAAATAATGATATAATGAAGAATAATTATTTTTTGAGATGATCCTTTATTTCATCTAAGGTTATTTTACCTTCATAGAAAGCTCTCCCAAAAATTGCATTATGAACACCAATTTTTTCCAATTTAATCAAGTCCTTGATACTCCTTATTCCTCCTCCAGTAGTTAGATTAATATTAGAAAATTTTTTAAGTATTTTTTTATAAAGTGGAATTGGGGGACCATCCATCGTACCATCTTTTGCTATATCAGTTACCTTAATATATTTCAAGCCTTTTTTGTGAAAATATTTTATATGATCTATAGGATCAATTTTTGTCTGATATTTCCAGCCATTAATTCTTAGGCTTTTCTCCAAAACATCAACAGCTAAAACAATTTTTTTATAGCCCCAAGTAGTTAAGCAATTTAAAAATAAATCTTTATCATAAACTGGCATACTACCTAATGTTACTCTTTTTGCTCCATTTATAAAGGCATTACTAACTTGCTCGCTATTTCTCATTCCTCCTGAATAATTAATTTTAATTTTAGTAAACTGACTCATTATCTCTAATAAATTAAAATTATTTTTTTCATGCATCTTCGCTGACCCCAAGTCTACTACATAGACTTCTTTAATACCAACTGACTCAAATTGATTTAATAAGTCAATAGGACTTTCAGGATATATTTTTAATGTCCTAAAATCTCCAGATTTAATATTTACAGTTTTATTATCCTTTATGTATATAGAAGCAACAAGGTTCATACCCCATTAATAATGCAAAAAAAAATTAAAAGCAAACAATTAATCTAAAATCAACAACTTAAATCCATGGCCATGGATTGTTTTAATCTCAATTTTAGAATCTGATTTTAAATATTTTCTAAGTTTAGCTATATAAACATCCATACTTCGAGCATTATAATATGAATCATCTCCCCATATTTTTATTAAGGCTGCATTTCTATCAACCTTATTATTCATATTAATACAAAACAATTTCAGAAGCTCATTTTCTTTAGTAGTTAAAGAATATTTTTTGTTATCCTTATCGATCAATAAATTCTGATTGTGTAGATATGAATATGAACCTAGACTAAATTCCTCAGGTAATTCTTTTGAATCTTTTTCAGGAACTCTTTTCATGATAGCCTCAATTCTTGCTAGCAACTCTTCAATACTAAAAGGTTTTGTTAAATAGTCATCTGCTCCAAGCTTAAATGCCTTTATAACATTATCCTTTTGGGATTTTGCGGTGAGGAAAATAATAGGAATATTTTGATCAACTTTTCTGATATCTCTAGCTAAAGAAAAACCATCTTTTTTTGGCATCATTACATCCAGTAATAATATGTCCCAGGAATTGTTTAAAAATTTATCTAATCCATCTTCTCCATCAACAGCTAAACTTATTTCAAAGTTTTTTGCTTCTAAATATTCTAGAAGAATTTTTCCAAGATTAGGGTCATCTTCAACTATAAGTATTTTTATTTTATTCATTTTATATTTTTAAAGCTAATTTCAAATTTAGTTCCTTTATTTAGTTGACTTTCAACCTTAATAGTTGCATTATGTTTTACTACAATATTTCTCACATAAGATAGTCCTAAACCAAAACCTTTTACGTTATGAATATTACCTTGCGGTTCTCTATAAAATTTATCAAAAATTTTATCAAGATTACTTTTTCTTATTCCAATACCTCTGTCTGATACTATAACGAATAGTTTATCATTTTTATTTTCTGTACTTATTTCAATGTGAGGAATATCAAGTGAATATTTATTGGCATTTTCAATTAAATTATTAAATACATTTAGCAAATGGTCATAATTTCCGAAAATAACAGAATTTACTGCCTTTAAATTTTGCAGTATTTTACCTTCTCTTTTCTCAATCTTAAATTGATTTATCTTAATAGAATCATTAATAATTTTATGAATATCTAATTTATCAAAATCTATTTCATAATTTTTTTTCTCTGTTTTAGCAATACTTAAAACCTTTTCAACTTGACCACTGAGTCTTTTGTTTTCATCATTTATGATTTTAACATAATTTTCTTTAGAATCTTTATTACTAATTTCTTTATCCAATAAAGCTTCACAAGCAAGAGAGATAGTTGAAATTGGAGTTTTCAGTTCATGAGTCATATTATCTATAAACTCATTTTTAATTTCAGATAACTTTTTTAACTCAAAAACCTTTAGAATAACATAATAGAAACATAATCCAATTACTACTAAGAAAATACCAGAGATTATTATATTAAAAAAATTACTTTCTTGAAGATATTGTTTTTGATTAGGAAAAAACAAATACAGATCTAAGTTTGAATCCATTAAGTCATTTTGAAAGAGATTTGTTTTAAATTCTGACTTAAATATTTCAGGGTTCTCAGCACTAGCGAGTTCTACTTTGTTTGCCTCATTATTAAAAATCATAAATTCATAGTCAAGTTTTAAATTCATTTGAGATAAATTGACCTTGATCATTTTATCTATAAATTTTATATCAAAATCTGATGTAATTGTTCTGTCATTAGTTAGAAGCTTATTTAATATTATTTGGATCATTTCAGATCGATCAAGAATTTTATTAATTTGACTTTGAACAGTAGAATCAAGTGTCAAATCATCCATATCCTCTATTTGAATTGAAGCATTAATATTTGAATTGATATCTGTATCATCACGATCTCCAGACTCTATATCAAACTGAAATGAGTTTTTTGAGGAAATAAATTTAGTTGAATCTATAGTTTCTTTATTGAATGTAGACTCTATTAGCTCTATTCCTCCCCTATCATTACTTCTTCTAATTTTAAGGGTAGCCTCTAAATTATCCTTTGTCAAATTCATTATTTCTTTTTCTTCTAACCTTTCATTAATCATAGATAAAACGTGTTGAATATCTTGTTTAAACCTATCTTCATTTAATCTATTGAGATCCGATATCCAATTGAATTGAACAAAAAGTATCGATACCAATGAAAGTATCAATAAGGCGATAATTATTGTAAAATTTCTTTTGCTCATATAACAAAAATACTGAAACTAATATATTCAATGATTTTAGTTATGTTTTTTAATTATTTTTAACAAATGGGTGATTAGCTCAGTTGGTTCAGAGCACTGCCTTGACAGGGCAGGGGTCACTGGTTCGAATCCAGTATCACCCACAAATTATTCTCAATTATTAATCGAAACAGAATTTGCATTTGTTTCTTTCTTCATTTTTTCTAATTCTATAATTAATCTCTCCTTTTCCTTATTAAATAAATTTGAGATATCATTTAATTCTCTAGGATCTTCTTTTAGATTAAATAATTTAGCTTCATTAGATTCATAATCGAAAATTAGTTTCCAGTCACCTGATCGTATAGCTGAACCGGGCTTCCATAGGCTTCCATGATAGTGAGGGAAATGCCAATAAATATTTTCTCTATCAATTTTAGATTTTTCTAATAATCTAGGTATCAAGCTTATTCCATCAATTTTATTTTCATTTCTTATCCCTGCAACATCTAGAATAGTTGGAAAAAGATCATAAGAAACTGTTAAATCATCCACTATTTCCTTCTCAAAATTTCCAGGCAACTTAATTAGTTGTGGAATTTTAATTCCACCCTCATATAACCATCCTTTACCTGCTCTAAGAGGGTAAACAGATGTTGGAGCTACTCTTTTCAAGGTAGATAAACCTCCATTATCTGAAGTAAAAATAATTAATGAATTTTCATATAACCCATTATCTTTAAGACCATTAATTAACTTCCCTATATTTTCATCAACTGCATAAACCATAGACGCATACTCAGCATCAGTTTGATTTAATCTTGTTAGAGCGTCACCTTCATCTCTTGTTCTTAGAACATTATCGTTCATTCTTGATAATTTTTCTTTGAAATAATCGACATACTCCAAATTTGCTTGAATTGGTGTGTGTACATTATAATATGAGAGAAAAAGGGCAAATGGTTTACTTGAATCTCTATTATTAATTAAACCCAAAGCCTCATCTGTCAACCTATCTGTTAAATACTCTCCCTCTGGTCCATCACTGAGTTTAGGGTTTTTATAAGGAGAATAATATCCTCCCATCGGACTACCCTTTTCAAATCCACCAATATTAATATCAAATCCATGATCTTCAGGATATGATCCCTCAGAACCTAAATGCCACTTGCCGATATAAAAAGTATTGTATCCAGAACTTTTTAATTCTTCAGCAATTGTAATTTCTTCAAGGGGAAGAGCATCTAAATCTTGAGGGCCGAGTAATGGTTTATCTTTTGGATCATTTCCTGGAATCCAATCAGTGATGTTGACTCTTGATGGGTGTTTCCCTGTCATTATAGACGCTCTGGTTGGAGAACATACTGAACTAGCAGAATAAGCATTTGTAAATTGGAAACTATAATTAGATAAATTATCAATATTTGGGCTTTCATAAAATTTACTTCCTGTATAGCCTAAATCATTCCATCCCAAATCATCAACCAAGATAAATATAACATTGGGTGTAGTTACTTCATTAGAATGATCAGTACAGCTATAGAATATTATTGGTATTATAACTGACAAACCAATTAATATTTTATTTATAAGCCTCATGAGCGTTGTCTAGTTTGAAGTATAGGGTAGAGAAGAATGATGCAATACTATCTTAACAGTGTCTCCTATTCTTTTGTAAACAAACGAGTACTCTACTTTAGTAATATCACCATTCTCATCAGTAAAAAAATAATTACCCATAGCCATACCTATATCTCCATAAACATTAATGCTTTCATTTTTAAATTCAACATTAACCCAAGGGTTTAAAGCAAAACCTGAATCCTCAGAAAAACTAGGATTATTACCTATGAAATATGATAGAGCAGAATCAAAATCATTTCTAAATTGATTTTCAGAAGCTTTTGTGGGCTTGAACTGAACATTACCATTTTTAAAATCATAAAGTTCATGTATAAATTTAGTTGTAACTGATGACGATTCTTCAAAGTTATTTTTAGTTTTTCCAATTTCAACTATTCCGTTTGCCCACTTATTTTGATATTCTAGAATTAAGTCTTTCATTGTTTTAAAATTATTAAAAAGGCTCAAATTAATGAGCCTTTTTTTTATTTAGTTATATAACCTTCTTCTAAAGAATTCCTTACTGCATAAATAGCATCTGCAGTATGTATAATTTTCCAAGGTTCCGTGAACATAGTTGGATCTTTTTCTGCAAAGTAGTTTTGTGCATCTTCAACCATATCATCAATTTTATCCCATAAGTCAGTGTAGGCTAAAATTTTATAAGCCATTCTGTCCCCAGTATGATGCTGTAATGCTACAGCTCCTGTAGAAAATTGACTTTGTTTAAAACCATCAAAAAAAATAAAAAATTGTTTTTCAGCTTCAGCAAAAGAAGCATTTGGAGAAAATTCAAATGTTAACTCATAAACAAATCTTTTCTCCCCTTCTTGAGCAGATGCAATAAAAACAAACATTGTTAATAAAATTGTAAATAATGATTTCATAATTTTGTATAAATATTTAGTTAATAAATTTTACTTAAATTAAAATAAAATCATTTTATAACAATAAAGAATTATGAATAAAACAATAAGAATCTTACTTTTTGGTTTGCTTCTTTTCTCATGTTCGGAAGAAGGCACAACCATTCAAAGACAATTTCTACCATTAAAGATAAATGAGACCTCTGGCCTTGAATATTACAATAATAATTTCTTGACACATAATGACTCAGGTGGCGAAACCATATTATATGAGTTTAATAAAGAAGGAAAAATAATTGATGAACATCTAATAGAAAACTGTGGTGAAAATAATGACTGGGAAGATATAACTTCAGATAGTAAAAACATTTATGTAGCTAATTCAGGAAATAATTTTGGAAACAGAAAAAATCTTGCTGTTTTAATTCTAGATAAAGAAAATAGTTTTGAGTGTATTGGCCAAATTGAATTTCAATATAAAAAACAAGAAAATTTTGAAAAGAAAAACAAACACCCTTTTGACTCTGAAGGGATAATTTCAGTTGGAGATAAGTTAATTCTTTTTTCTAAAGACAGAGAAAATCTTATGACTGAGTTGTATTCATTACCTAAAATACCTGGCTCCTATGAAATTGAACCTATACACTCTTATCCTGTAAACTCTTTAATTACTGGCGCTGACTATAATGATGAATTAAAATTAGTTGCGCTAGTTGGATATGATTTTAATTGGAACCAGTACTTCTATAAGATAAGTAATTTTGATCTTTCAAATATGGATCAAAGTGTTATTGAAAAGTTTAAAATCCCAGTAGGAAAAGCCCAAATAGAAGCAGTAAAAATTATTGACGAATCCTCTTTCTGGATAACATCAGAAGATGAAGGAAACGGATTCCCAAGATTATTTAAATTTAAAATAAAATAAAAAAAGGGTATGAAAAACATACCCTTTAATATTATTTAACTAAAAAATTATTTTTGATCTTGGTACTTATAGTAATCACCAACTGGATACATGACGTGTGCATAAGGAGTTCCAGCAAACATTACGTAAGGCTCACCAGAGTTAAAGTCCGTAGTCATCCCGTCTAATGAGGCAGGATCCTTAGGCATTCTCATAAGGTGTGGTCCAGACTCAATCCAGTGTCCTTCAGCTGCATCTTCTTTATTCATGACCATAGGCTTAGTGTTGTCCTCACCCATGTCACCGTGTAACATCCATGCATATCCATCTTTCTCCATAACATCTCCTGGAACAGTTCCATTAAAATATGCTATTACCCACTTAAAGAATTCAGCGTCACCACAAGCAGGCATTGCCTCGTGCGGATCTACCCAACCATTTTCTGGATCAGACATTCCTCTTGGATTAGCTGGAACACAAGTCCAACCGTTTGTACCCTCTCTCAATAAATTACCTCCAGGAGCATCATATACTGCTGCACCTTCAGCAATAAAATCTGGGGCTGCAGTTGAGTAAGCCCATACCTGCCACTCAACACTTGTGTGAGGACCATCAGGCTCACCGTCCATACTCATTCCCATATCAGTATTTTGATTAGGCGCAGAGCATGCAGCCACAATAAAAATCGTAGCGATTATTAGATAAAATTTTCTCATCTCTTAATAGTTTATAAATTAAAATATGAGATCAATATAAATTAAATTCTGAAGAAGTAAAAAAAAGAGTCGAAAGCCATAAGAAAATTAACCTGAACACTCACCTTCCGACCAGGATGTCACACCATCTCTTTCAGCATAACATGAATTTGAATATGTCTGGTTATTACATCCGCAAACAGGCTGATATATTTCAATACAAGCCATATCTTCATCTTTGTCATTTAATTGACATGGAGTGGAAGAATCTTCATCGTCACAACTTATAAATAGAAATGCTAGTAAAAGAACTGATATATTTTTCAAAATTAATTTATTTTAAAGTTAGATATAGTATAGCCAATTTCCTCATCTGCAATCATTTCATCCATATCAAAATATATATCGATTGGATAACCATAATTTTCATCAAATTGCAATGAATAGCTAAAAGGATCATCTTCTAATTTCGAATCTATGATATTAAATAACTCCTCTATTGTTTTAACATCCCAATACTCATTCTGTAATTGCTCTGATGTTACAGACTTACCATTAACTTTTATTAAATCATTGTTTTTGATTTCAATATTATTTGGGCCGTCATAAATACAATAGCATGATACATCTAAAGTATATTCATAGTTATTAAAATTTTTATTACTCCACTTTTCCATAGCAGTACTAAGTTCCATATCGGTAGGGCTAGGACCTAAAGTATCAAGCTTTTCACAAGAGAAGAATAAAAAAATTAATACAAACTTTCTCAAAAAATTGGTTTTAAGTTTATAACGCGAATATAAAATATAAATTGTAGAAAGTTTTTATATCAGGATATTTCTCGACATTTCATTTGGTATATCAATCCCCATAATTTTAAGTACGGTTGGGGCAATATCACCTAGCTTACCGTCTTTAGGTGAGTAATTATTCTCAGAAAAGACAATAAAAGGAACAAGGTTTGTAGTATGATAAGTGTGAGGCGAACCATCTTCATTTCTCATAAGTTCTGCATTGCCGTGATCAGCTGTCAATAATATAGTATACCCATTATTACGTGCCGCTTCAACAATTTTAGAGACTTCCATATCAATAACTTCACAGGCTTTAACTGCAGCATCAAAGTCACCTGTGTGACCAACCATATCCGGATTTGCAAAGTTTAAACAAGCAAAATCAAATGATCTTTCATTTACCTCAGAGATAAATTTTTTAGATATATCATGAGCACTCATTTCTGGTTTCAAATCATAAGTAGCTACCTTAGGAGATGGACATAATATCCTTTTCTCTAAATCAAACTCTTTCTCTCTCCCACCAGAAAAGAAAAATGTAACATGAGGATACTTCTCTGTTTCAGCTATTCTCAATTGTTTTTTGGAGTTATTTGATAGAACTTCTCCTAGAGTATTTTTAATATTTTCTTTAGAATATAATACTGAAACGTTACTAAAGCTTTGGTCATATTGCGTTAGGGTCAAGTATTTTAAATTTAGCTTTTTCATGTCAAAAGCATCATTGTCCTCCTGAGTTAGAACTTTTGATATCTGACGCATTCTATCAGACCTATAGTTAAAACAAAAAACAACATCATGATTTTTAATTTTTGAAATTGGTTCGTCATCATCATTTGTACATACTATTGGTTTTATAAACTCGTCAGTTATACCTTCATTATAAGATTGTTTTATTGATGACAAAATATCTCTTGAATTAATTCCAATACCATTAACCATAGCATCATAAGATAATTTTATTCTTTCCCATCTATTATCTCTATCCATAGAATAATATCTTCCAGAAACTGATGCAATTGAAATATTTGATCCATCTATGTAAGAAATTAATTTGGCAATTTGTTTATAGCTATCTTTTGGGCTACAATCTCTCCCGTCTGTGAAAAGATGTAAGCAAATTTTTGATAATGAAGTTTTTTTAAGATAATCTAATATAAGATGTAAGTGATCAGAATGTGAGTGAACTCCGCCATCAGAATAAAGACCAGTCAAATGAAATGTTGAGTTATTTTTAGTTGCATATTCAACCGCTGCAATAAAATCTTCTTTATTTTTAATTCCATCATTTGATAATGATTTATTAAGTCTAATTAAATCTTGATCAACGACTCTCCCTGCACCGATATTCATATGCCCAACCTCTGAATTACCCATTTGGCCAGATGGTAGTCCAACATCTTCTCCAGAAGCTGATAATTTAGAATTTGGGAATTGATTTAGTGCATTATCATAAAATGGAGTTTTAGCTTTATATATAGCTGACTTATCAGACGCATCTCCAATGCCCCATCCATCCATAATCATAAGAATCACTTTCTCACTCATAATTGTAAAAATAATTATTGAATTTTAGGTATTTACATTATTTTTCAAAAGATTTAGTAATTATGAAGACAGTTGTATTTTGTTTCATTCTATTTTTTAATAACCCTAATTCATTAGAGGATTTAATAACTTCCCTTGAAATAAGAAGTAGTGAAGAGATATCAAATTACTTTGATTCAAATAGCGAAATAATAATTAATGAAAAAGTATCAAGAGGAAATAAATTTCAACTAACAAAGACTCTAGATAATTTTTTTACTGAAAATAATTTTAGGGAGTTCAAAATTATCCATAAAGGAGACTCTCAAAATAATATAATTTATATGCTTGCTGAGTACTCGTCTAATGACGATATTTACAAAGTCTTTTTAACTCTATTAAAAGCTGAAAGAAAGTATATTATTCAAAAATTTAAAATTGATATTAGAGAATGATTATTAGAACAAAAAAATTTCAAATGAATAAAAGCCAATATATTAAAAAAGGGTTTTTTAATCTTTTAATTGAACAATGGTGGGTATTCATTATATACCTAGGAATTTGCGGTATGCACTATTTTATACCTTCGCTGTGGTGGATTATAGGAGGATCTATAGCTTTATTTTTATATCTTATTTTTTGGCTCATTCAATTTTTTGGAGTAACACAAGTTGAACAAAGTAGTTACATGTTTGAAAGATTATCGTATGAAATCTCTAGTAACCAATTGATGATGAAAATTAACAACAAACAAGGAATGCCAATAAAGTGGGAATCTATTAAAAAGGTAAAGATTCAAAGTGATGGATTTTTATTCAAACTAAATGTTGTTCAATTTATAATTTTTCCTTTCAGAGTATTTAATAATGAAAATGAAATTAGATTTCTTAAAAGCATATTAAATAGAAAGGGTTATGTCAGATGATTTATCTCGAGATGATGCAATAAAGATTGCAATGAAATTTTGTGGATATAGAGAAAGATCGAAAAAGGAAGTAGAAGACAAACTAATAGCAAAAAGTTTTAATCAAAAAATTATTAAAGTTTGTATTGAAAGGCTTGTTGAATTGGACTTTCTAAATAATATAAGATTTTCTAAATCATTTTCAAGAGGAAAAAATAATAACAATAGATGGGGAAAAAATAAAATTAAATTTCACTTAAAAAATAAAGGGTTGACTGATGATGAAATTAACATAGGTATTGAAAGTATAGATGAAGAATCTTATCTTAATATTTTAAAAAAAAATATAGAGCTATACAATAAAAAATTAAAGGAGCCTGATAGAAATAAACTAATTGGACACTTAATTAATAAGGGTTATGAGATGGATCTAATTCTAAGATATATATCATGATCTTAATTTGGAAATACTTATATAATTAACAAATAGTCTAATAATTATTCCTAAAATAAACAAAATGAGAACCTCACTTAAATTTTGAGGGATCCATTTCCACAGAATTAACAACGCTGATAATAAAATACCATAAAAAAAGAAATACCATTTAACAAAGTTTACTTTTTGATTTTTCAACATAACTACTGCTATGATTATGTTTAAAGGCATTGCCCAAATTATATTGAAATTATATGATGATAGATGGTCAGTAAAAAACCACAAATAGACTAAAAGACATCCAATTATTCCAGAAATAAATAAATATGAAAAGTCAAAAAGAAAATATTTTACTCCATACTTAACTTGTCTAAACGAAAAATAAATTGATAAAATTAAAAATATCAAGAGTACATAAAAAGGACTCAAAAAACCACTGATAAATTCCTC
>Ga0255759_10004073_pt1 | contig 12708 bp, 15 predicted proteins | sample 101ome_20_FD_179959 | JGI IMG/M metagenome (GOLD analysis project Ga0255759, IMG submission 179959) | Coastal salt marsh microbial communities from the Groves Creek Marsh, Skidaway Island, Georgia - 101404AT metaG (version 2) | ecosystem: Environmental > Aquatic > Marine > Intertidal zone >...
TGACTTCTGTTTATCTATCAATTCATCAGCATCTTTAACTCTGGGGTCTGCAGCACTACTATTAAATGTGCAAGCCATAATATCACCAACACTCGCTTTCGAATACATAAACGCTACGCCCGGAACATTGATGTTTACCATATTTCTATACAGAGCGTTTCTCAATGCTATGTTTTTTAATTTCAATGTGTGATCGAGTGAATCCACCACATCGTGGTAACCCAAGAAAGTGTCATATGTTCCGGACGATGTTATTTGATGATATACTTTTGAATCATATTCATCTACAAATTTATTGTCAATGGCTTGAGTGTCATCAAATACGGTTTGAACAGAAGTGTCAGCTAACAGTTCTGTCTTTTTCATATCCAATAAGAGATTTCTCATACTAAAACGATTACGGGTCGTGATACCATTACCCACGTCTGTGTTGGCATATTCTGAACCAAGTGCACCCTTGGAAATCATCATCAAAGTATCTTCAGTAATTTCTTGTTTATATTTTTCAATTAAGAAACTTCTCTGGTTCTCCGAAAGACCCTCCGCAGAACTGGAGACACTAGAAGAATAGATAAAGGGTAATTTTTTATTGAAAGGTTTTTGAGATAAAAATCCTTCAAGGCTGGATACCCTAATATTGTTATCGAACAAAGAAGAATGGATAAAATAAGGCGCCCCGATTTCTGTGGTTATTCTATCCCTTAACCACTCGACAGCTTCGAGTGGATGAAGATAAGGAATGTTAACTTTTCTAACACCTTGTGCAGATTGTGTCAAATAAGATTGATCAACGTTCTTATTTAAATAACTGTACAATATTTCAGTAATTGTGGTTTCGATGTTTGCGGTAAAACATTTACTAACCTTGACTAATTTATCACGAAAAAAATGTTCTTCCACTAGAGAGATGAGGAACACATCTGTTTTGTCGTTGGTGCGAACATTTTTTTCTATGCGTGTCATTATGAAGGTTTTTTCTTTTCCATCACCACCGCCAATTTCGGGGTCTAGCGAATTACCAACACCACCAATTTCAAAGGTTATTTTTTCGGTGCCTCTGAAATTTAAAAGGTCGAGAATACTGTTGTCATCAACCAACAACATTTTACCCGTGATGTAAGGGTATTCTAAGTTTTCATAAAACACCACTTCGGGAATTAAGGCACGAACATCTACTACCCTATCCCCTAGTTTATCAGCGGATATCTCAGCCTTCAATAATTTAAATTGTTGGGAAATATTTTGATCTGTCATGTTTTTATCAATTTCTGGAATTCACCTACAACCTGTCTCACTACTCCAGGCCTCAATACTGCTATTTCTCTAATGTCTTGATTTCTTCTTTGTAGATTATCTTTAAAAGTAATTCTTTTCAATCCTGTTGTGTCTTGTACTAAAGGATTGACTTCACCATATTCACCGTCAGAATTTTCCCAATGATGAACACCAAGATATTCTAACTTTGTTGAATTGGGACCAAAAGCACCCGCCAAGTTAAAGGTAACATCGTTTGTTTCAAATTGCATACTTGTAATTGCAGGGAACAACAGATTGACCTGAGATTGTGTTTGTGGTATTCTTGGGCCGTCAATGTCAATGTTGTTTTGAGCTTCGAAAGTCGGTTCGAATATAATTTGTCCTAATGTCGGATCTGTCTTTACAACCTTTCCATATTGTGCAACACCAACTCCCGATAGAAACAACTCTTGACCTACAGACATAAACCCGGCAAAGGGACTGTTAGTTATAAACGACCAATGAGGATATCTTTCCTCGATAACTTCTTGTTCTCTATCTGTATGTAGAGGCCATCCCGACTCTCTCAATTTATCGTTCATTAAAAAGAAAGTCCAGTAATAATCAACCGTTCGATACAAACGATATGACAAGGTGTCGGGTCTTTCAAAGTCGAGTATAGTTTGTTTTTGGGTAAAACTTACGTCCTGTTTAATATCATCAAATAGATCGATAGCCGCAGAAAGTTTTTGAAAATATACTTCGGGTTCGTTATCCCCAAAAGAATATCGTAAAAAAGGAAAGTTTCTGAAATAAAAATTTGCCATTTTTAATACCCGTAATTAAGAACATCATCTCTACTTAATGTTCTTGATTCTCTAAAATTAAGTGTAATGTCGACTTCTTGGAATGAACCATCTTCGTGCATACCCATAGATGTGGCATTATACACCGTTTGCATACTCTCCAAATAACAAGGTAATATCTTAGTTGCAACATTTGGATTTTCATTGTAAAACATTTCAATTTTTATTTTGTTGGGGAATCGATACCCCAGTGGTACTTGACCATCTTTATCAGCTTCCTCACCCAAAAGAATTTGTTCAGGATAAAGTTCTGTTCTAAAGAATTTGACAATCTTTCTAATCTCAGTAGATTCGGCCTGTGAAAGTGGGATTAGTTTAAAACTAAAAGAAAAGGTTCTGGTATTAACAGACTTAAATAATGCTCTTGTATTTGGATTCGGAGTAGTTTTAGTTCCGAGTCGATATCCAGCTGCGACGGCATCCCCACCCGCTTTAGCAACAGCGCCTGCGACTAGGTTACCTGTCCCTTCACCCGCAGGTCCTTTAAAACCTTCCAGAAAACCACTAAGACCACCCGACCCTGAAGTTGCTCCTGCAGCCGCATTCAATGCTGTCAGACCGATAGTTCCCAAATCCACGTTTTCATACTGAACACCGTCAGCAAACGAAATTGCTTGAGGTAGAAACAAGGTAGCAGTTTTTAATGTTGAGACTGGTTCTCTTTGTTGTGCTGAAGAGTTCTTTGTCGATGGTCGTAAACCTTGTGCTTTTGCTTCTGCCTTTTCTTTTTGTCGTCTTGCGTTTTCCTTAGCGCCTTTTTTTAATTTTTCACCTCGTTCATCAAATGAGTTATCTCTCGCTGCAATTGCTTCTTGATCGGTTCTAATACCTTCTTTAATTTCATCAATGTTTGTCTCTTCATCCTCCACAACCGAAAATACAATTTTTCCAAGATAGTCACTTCTATTACTCAATGGAAAGATAGCGTTCTCAGATCCGTTATTAGAAAAGGTGGTATCTGCAATGACCTTGCCGGCAACGAGTTTTGTCGTCTCTGATTGAGGTGCTGTTAAAAATGGCATTATTTTAAACTCTAATAAATAATTTTATTTATAAGTGATGCCATGGCATATTCGGGTAAATACAAGGTTAAAAATCCAAAGAAATATAAAGGTGACTCTACAAACGTTGTTTACCGCAGTATGTGGGAAAAATATTGTATGATGCACTTTGATTCCTCCAAAGAGGTACTCTCTTGGTCGAGCGAAGAGATTATTATACCATATTACTATGAGGCTGACAAGAGGCATCATCGTTACTATCCTGACTTTACAGTCACGTGGAAAAATGGTTCGACATCATTAATTGAAGTGAAACCGCATAAGGAAACAGAACCACCAAAAGGTAACAAGCGCACCAAACGATATATTACGGAAGCATATACTTACATCAAGAATAGGAATAAATGGGAAGCGGCTGAGGAATACTGTAAAGATCGTAAATGGAAGTTTGAAATATGGACTGAAGTTGAATTAAGGTTGATGGGAATTCTACCGAAACCACTCAAAAAACTAAAACCACTTCCAAAATACTCCAGAAAAAAGACTAAATAGTTTGCATGAGTAATCTTTTCCAGACAGTAGAAATACAAGCCTTCCGAGCGGGAATCACTCCTCGTTCACGTGAATCACGAGAGTGGTTTAGGAAGAAGGTTCAGAGAATGCAGGTCAATAGACGAGCATTGATGAAAGAAGACCCGATTGATCGGCAATCTGCTGGGATGGGAAGAAATAAAGCGGTGATCGGTAAGATGGCAATGTTTTTCTATGATGCGAAAAACAGAGAGACCTTACCATACTGGGATTCGTTTCCCTTAGTAATTATTGTGGGCCCTGCACCCAAAGGGTTTTACGGTTTAAACTTACATTATTTACCGATTCCATTACGAGCAAAATTTTTAGACTCTTTAATGGATTATACATCGGACGAAACATACGATGAAAATACAAGGTTAAATATAACTTACAATATGTTGAGGAAAACTGCAAAGTTGAAATATTTTCAGCCTTGTTTTAAACACTACCTAACCAGACAGGTGGAGGATAATTTGGCATTTGTTGCGTCACCCGAATGGGAGATTGCAACCTTTTTACCTATGGCACAATGGCAGGGTTCTGGACAATCTGCTGCATATAAAAATACAAGGGAAGTCATAAGTGGCCTATAGTATCGAACAATTAAAAAACGCAATTGGTTCTGGCGGTGGTTTAGCATCAGGCAATCTTTTCAGAGTTATTTTACCTGCACAGTCACAAGCAAAAAATCTAGATCTTCTTTGTCGTTCCACAAATATGCCCGGTCGTTCAATCTTATCTAACGAAAGGATTATTGGAATGACTAAAAACACTGTCGCGTATGGATATGAAAAACCCAACGTGACAATGACCTTTCTAGTCTTGAATCAACCGTATGTCAGAGGGTTCTTTGAAGAGTGGATGAATCTGATTGTAAATAATAAAACCTATCAATTAGGATATTATGATGAATACACAAGGAACGTAAATATACAACAACTGAAAAAAACTACAACCGTTCAATATCTGGATTCTAAAAAATCCAGTCTGAAAGACCCTACGGCAACAACAACGGGTGGTAAATCAGACATTCAACAAGAATATGAAGTTGTATATGATTGTCTACTTGAAGATGCTTATCCAATTTCTATGACAGGCCCTCAGTATGATGATGGTGCGGATAAATTGGTAGAAATCTCAGTAGATTTTGTTTACAAGAACTGGAGAGATGCTAGATCTAGTTCTGATTCAATTGCGGTTGATCCTACCAGAGCGGAACAAAAAAATCTACTAACTAATAGTAGTCCACCTGCCATTCGAGGCGGCGGGGGTTAAATTTTTAATGATTTTATTATAAACGGAGAATGAAATGGCGTTACCTAAGTTAAACGATTCACCCAGATTTGAGTTGATGATTCCTTCAACACAAAAGACGGTGAAATTCCGACCCTATCTTGTTAAAGAAGAAAAAGTTCTTCTGATGGCATTTGAAACGGGGGATGAGAAGGCAACCCTTCGTGCAGTATTAGACACGATTGAATCTTGTGTGGAAGAATCTTTGAACCGAAATGCGTTAACTACTTTTGATGTTGAGTATATGTTTACTCAGATTCGTGCAAAGTCGGTTGGTGAAAAAACAAAAGTCAAGGTTAAATGTTCTGGATGTAATCTTCAAAATGAAGTTGAGATCGACTTAGAACAAGTGAAAATCGATATGCCAGAAAAGGTTGATAACATCATCAAGTTGAATGATGATATCAGCGTTGAGATGCGGTACCCTTCTTACAAACATTTATCAGAAGGTCAAGTAGCCTTAGACGATACATCGAAGAATGCATTTATGTTAATCACTAAATGTATGGCAGCTATCCGCACACCAGATGAACGTATCTCACTAGATGACGAACCGCAATCAGCGATTGACGAATTTTTGGAATCAATGACATCTGGTCAGTTTCAAAAGATGACGGCATTCTTACAGGATATGCCAAAGACAACTTATCACTTGCAATTTACTTGCGAAGACTGTAAAGAGGAAAACGATAGAATTGTTGAAGGTATGCAGAATTTTTTCTAATATGCCTCTCCCACGATAGTTTAGTTAATCATTACCAACTGAATTTTCAGTTGATGCAACATCATAAATACTCTTTGACGGAATTGAATGAGATGTTGCCTTGGGAGAGGGAGATTTATGTCATGATGTTAATTCAACACGTTAAAGAAGAGAACGAACGAATCAGGCAAAAAAATAATGGCAGATAACAACGATATAACTCCAGTTTCAGGTGAATTATTACCGGCAACTTCTAAGCTTTCTGAAATAACGAAAGACTTGATGGTGGCGAATTCTTCGTTTGAAAAGAGTGTAATACGTGTCGAAAAAAATCTCACACCTGAATTAACTGTTGAATTAGATGATCCCATCTTTCGTTCAATGGAGATGTCTCTCACTCAAATTCAAGATGGTATTAGAGCGTTGGTTGATGGTCTTTTATCTTCGTTCTTTACCATAAATCAGAATCATATTCAATCTATCGCTATTCAAAGAGAAATGGTCGATGTCGCTGATGATCAACTAGGTCTCGATCAAGAAAAATTCACATACCAACAAGAACAAGATCAGACTAAAAAACAATCAGAAGAAACGGCTGAAGGTGATAAAGCAGAAGCCGCGAGAGAGAAAAGTAAAAGTTTTGGTGCAAATTTTGCTAAAGATATTGAGGAAGCTAACAAGGAACTAGAAGAAAAAGGATTTGCGACATATGTTGCGGATCTAATGGGTTTTGGTGGTACTATTAGAGGTATAAGTGAAACTGTTGCTAAAATTGTTCCTGTATTGACTCTCATCAAAACTAGTTTGTTAACTAATTTAACATCACTCTATACTAGTCTGATAGATTTTGGAAAAACATCATTGACTAAAATAAAGGTTGCAATTGTATCAGTACGAACAGCCTATCTTGGGTTACAAACTAAAGTTTTGGCTGGTCTGCAAAATATCGCTGCAAGTCTGATGAAATTCGTAACTGGTGTGGCAGACAAAGTAGTAAAAGCGGTGGTGTTTTTAAGAAAGGCTTATCTTTTAGTGCAAGCGAAAGTTCTCACTGGTTTGTCGGGTATTGGTGCAGCATTAATGTCTTTTGTTACCAACCCTATTGGTACTATAGTAAAAGCAGTACAATTTTTAAGTTATGCTATGACAGCTTTAACTGCTACTACTCTGGCGACATTAGGTGCTATAGGAACCGCGATTATGGGTTTTGTTACGGGTGTGTTGGTTCCAGGCTTAGCTGCGATTGGCGCCGCGCTCGCACCAATATTGTTACCAGCAGCCGCAATCATTGGTGTGGCACTTTACGTCTATAAATGGATAGAAGGGTTTATTGCTGGGTTTAAGGATTCGGCACCGGATGATGGACTATTAACTAAAATATTTAACGGTCTGTTAGGCGCAGTCAAAGAAGTTTTCAAATTGACATTGGGATGGCCTCTTGAACTAATAAAAAGATTAGTAGCGTGGATAGCGGGTGCTCTAGGATTTACTGAATTCCAACAAATGTTGGATAACATTAGTTTCTTAGAATTCTTCGACACTATCTTCGATAAGTTGAAAGGTGTTGTTAACATCATCACAAAAGCGATAGAAAACTTTTTTACCAATCTGGGTGATGAAATATCAACATTCTTCAGTGGATTATTTGATTTCAGTAAGATAAAGCTTATGCTAACCAACTTGTTCGCTGAGATTGGTGTACCTCGTATAGAGTTTGATGTGCCTGTTATCGGCAAAGTTGGGTTCGGTCCTTTCTATCCCTTTATGCCTGATACGAATGTTGCGAACGTCAAATCTAGTGATAGCCTTGAAACCGTATCGACCGGACCAGATGGTAGTATTGATACTCGTGAATGGACAAGTCAAGAGGGGATTACCGTTGTTGAGGGTGCAATGACTGAAGGAGAATATGCTCGTGGTGCCAGATCAGGATTCATAACAAAAGAGTCTATTGACGCAACTTCTGGTGAAGAAATAACAACAAATAATGATAAAAAAGTGATTGGTGAGTTCGACACAGAAACAGGTGAAGGCATCATTAGGTATCAAGCTACAAATGCTGATAATGAACTTAACAACGTTATGCAAGAATATAAGGTTACTGGTGTTACCTTTGGTCAAGTGCGACGATTGGTTGATGCCGGTGCGTCACCAGATGAAGTTAGAATGTTTTTAGAAAACAAACAGAAATCCATCTTCGATAAGATTGGAGACTTCTTCTCATCTCCAGCAGAAACCGCACCCGTTGAGGTTGCACCAGCAGGAGCGAAAAGAGTAGAGATTGCTCAAGAACTGGGAACACAAACTGCTGCTCGTGAAGAGGCGAAAGCTGACCAACAAAGTCGACAATCTGTCAACATGGTGGATGCCTCAACATCTAATGTAAGTAACATTAGTCAATCAAGTGTGATTATGGACACTCCATCGGCTGTTGATGGTCTTTCATTAAGTTACTAACACAAATAAAAAGGGGACCGTAAAGTCCCCTAGTAATTGTTTTGGTGATTTTAAGTGTTTATCTCAACACGCCACAACACTCCCGTCTTATTTGTGACTTAGGTAAAGTCGCTGCAGGATACCCAAGGTAATCAACCCACGTGTGTTTTATTCTTCTGCGGCCAACTTGGCGAAGTATGACATAGTATCATCGTCATCATCGTCAGTTGTTGAAACTGTGATTTCAGGAGCCGGTGCGGTCTTTCGTTCAACAGGTTCTTCAGACTGTCTCAGTTCAGGATGAAATCCTGCCTGAGAGGAAGACTCACCTAAGACCATTGCTAGTCTCGCCGCTAACTCATCATACGACTTATAGTTAGCAGGATCGGTGAATTCACCGAGATCATAGATGCGATCATAGATCTCTTCAAGTTCTGAATCGGACTCTGACAAGGGTTGTGCAGAGGCAAACTCTGACTTGTCATAGTTACGATAACCTTCAACATTACGAATCTTCAGTTTGAAGGAAGCGCCTTCCCAAAAGTCAAACGGATTCATTGGATCTTCATCAGCAAATTCTGGTTGCATTGCATCCATCAATTTGTCAAAGATCTTCTTACCATATACAAACAAGAATACTTGACCTTCGTTTGCTGGGTTAGATGGATCTGATTCAACAAGAATGTTAGACACATAGTGCAAACGACGCTTACGTTCACGTGCGATATCCTTGTCTCGTTCATCACCAGAGTTCCACAACTTAGAGTTGGCTTCTGACACCGGATCGTTTTGACCGATTGAAGTCAGAGACTTCTCGATATACCATTGTCCAGTTGGGCCTTTGAAACCGTGATCCCAGTAGCGAACCCAAGGGAGTTCATTACCTTCAGACGCAGGCAGAAAACGAAGGACTGCATAACCATTTCCCGCTTTATCGACTGTGGGTTTCCAGATACGATCGTCTTGATAAGACTTTTTATTATCTGTTTGTGGAGAGAGTTGGTCGCCTGCAGCGGCTACCAGTTTGTTGATCGAAGACGATCGGTTCTTTTTTAGTGTTGCAAAAGACATATGTATTTCCTCGTATGTTCATTGTATTTTCAGTGTATGTTTTCGTATTGTACCACTTTTATTTAATGAAGTCAAGCGACTTCCATATCGAGTCAGCCGTAAATTCGACTGACCTGATATACTCCATTGTCGCCCACGGAGGGTCGATCAATGATAGTATTAGTTTCCCATTGAAGTTACGATAGAGATGATACGTTTGTCCAACTTTCGGTTCGAAGTTGTATTCCGCTTCATATACTATTTCGTTTAACTTAGCCAACTCAATGAGTTCTTCGTATTGTTCTTGCATACTATATATACGATCCTGAAAGTATGCTCTAGCTATTGATCCTCTCTGCGTCTTGAACAGATCGATGTCTGGGAGTTCAATCTTCGGTGCGCTGAAGTCCGTACCATAAGGTAACAACGCCCGTCTCTTATCTTCACTCAAAAGGCAAAGAGTTACCTTTTGGTTCTACCATGAAGTTTAGGTTTTGTGCTTCAACCTCTAGTTTGTTTTTGATAGCAGGAGAGATATATTTTTTAATATCTTCAATCTCGATATTGTGCTTTTCACATAAGTGAATGATGGCGTCCATATATGAAGAGTTACTAGACCTCACCACACCTTCAACCATCTTTGAAAATTTATTTTTGTTTAACATTAACCCGTCAAGAGTCATTGTCATTTTCTTCTCCTTTATAAAACCCAATATCATCATAAAAGAAGCCTTGTGTTCTTTTCATTACACCATCACTATGATAAGCAGGCGCAACCACTCTCCAAACAATCTTGTGTTCTCTATTCTCACCATAGCGGTGATCAGACCACATACCAGTGTTTAGATAACTCTGCATATTTTTAACATAGATTTCAGTTATCTGATATTCTCTTCTTTCGTTCCTGTCTTTGGAATCTCTACTATGTCTCATTCCATTAAGTTTTGTCTTCCAGATCTTCAACCATTCTTTCACTTTCTTGGGTGCCAAGAAATGATCATCTGGCAGATCACGAATATTTTCAGGTAGAGATAAGTTCTTAACTGGGCCTTTAGCCGCACGTGCCTTTATCAAACGTTCGGCAGCTGCCTTCCGTTGTTCATCCGTCATAGGTTTTCTTTTACGACGAATCTTTTTACGCTTTATTTCTTTTTCAGGTTCTTCCCACTTACTCATAGAAAGTGTATTCCTCTCTAACACTAAATATAATACAAGGCTAACACAAAGGTTTTCAAATGTCAAGTGATATTTTTGATTTCGGTTTTACAGCAGTCACAGAAGAAGAGTTGGATGCGGTTCAACAGGCGAACCAAACTATTCAAACTGTGTCTGCTGATGCCACTACTACTCAAGAAAAGCTCGATAAACTGTTTAATGCAATTCAACCGTTGTTAACTAATCTCAAGAAAAACCCTGAGAAAGACTATATTTATTGGCCTAACAGATTAGACAAGGTTGAACAGTTTGAGGATTATATTCAATCAATCTATACCAGTACACCTAGTGCATAATTCTCAGCAGTATCTTCTGCGTACTGAAGACTCTTATTAGTTACATCAACGGTACGAATATATCTGGACTTTTCATACAGTTCAACCATATAACCTCTTTCGGTTCTGATCACAACGGCTTCTTTTTTGCCGTTGTCTGATGTGTACCTTGACAATTCTTCGCAAGTAAATTGATTTTGATTTTTTTCATGTTTCATATTTTTACCTCCAAAAATCAGATCCCAATTGTCATTAAACTTTTCCCAATTGACCTGTCTAGGTCGTTGTTTACTTCCTTTACCCGCCATTCAACTCACTCCAATATCAGTCCGGCACTGGTGTTCAACACACCCATCGTTTGATTTTTTTCTCTGTTTTCAAACTCCGTCCACCATACTGGTTTACGCCGGCGTGTCCAAGCAGAGAATTCTCTTTTTGCCTCCCAATAATAATTACGATAGGAAGCAACAATATTACCTTCAACAATGCACTGCGAATATTCTTTCATTGCTGCAGGCGGTTCAGTGAGACCCTTTGATGGTAAATTTTCTGGTGGTATCATCAAGGGTTTTCGAAGTTCACGAATAGATTTGTGAACCTTACCATAACGATATGTATACTCTTTTCCAAGATTGACCCATAACTTATACAACCATTTATAGTTTTCATCTGACTCACGTAACCAAATATTACACGGATGGTTGATGTGAGAGGCCTTGTACAAGGTGTGGTTTAATACTGAATCTTCAAGATAATATCTTGCAATAGAACGGCCGTTCTGAGTTGTTCCTCTCCAATAGGTGCCATCAACCGTTCGATGACAAGTACTTAATAATTGAGCATACTCGATACACATTTTAACAACATGTTTATCGATATGTTCCTTAGCACACTGTGCAGGGTCTTGACTCAGTACAAATACATTCATTCTTTTTTTTCTTCAGCTCGAATACCGCCAATAATATAAGTCTCTGGATCTAGTTCCGTAAACCCATCTTCTTCCAAGAACATATATCCATCTTCATAATAACCTTCTATGACACGTTCTTGTTCTTCTTTGTCGTTTTCGATCGGGCCATAAAACTGAAAATCTTCATAGATACCATCATCTGTGTACAGAAACTCTATTTCCTGAAAACAAAGTTCTAAGTTCACATCATTGTCGTAGGCGTCTTGAAGTAAATCACATTCCTCATCATCCATCGGAGTAATCAACCACTCACCAGATCTCCAAAGAATTTCAATAGTAAACCTACTGTCCCCCTTTCTAAGAAAAGAAAACTCTTCGACAGATTTCTTATACTTGTTACCTACAACGTATTGTTTACCAACTTCAAACTTCATTTAGACTCTCCACTGCTTTCACCACATCTGGAAAATGTGTTCCAAGAATATCCCAACACTTATCTGCAACTTCAATATGTTCCGCTTGTGTACCGTGTCCTCTTCGGAGTTCACAGTAATGAAGCCACGAGCGTAAGGTGCCTGCCATATACAATGTTGTTTCGGTCAAACCCTCGGGTAACAACGCTCGTGCCTGTTCCTTTGCAATGCCACTGTTCAGTGCCATCTCATAGGCGTCTTTTGCTTTGCTCACAACTTCTTGTTGTAAACGATTGAAGTTTGCCTGCGCCTTTGTTTGCAAATCTTCATCGGAAAACTCCAGACTCAATTGACGATTGGTTGGATGTTGTGTTCGTGCTTCACGGTCTTGCACAAAACCTTCACTCACCGCATACCGTTGACTAAACTCTTGAAACGAGAACGAACGGTGTCGAATGATCTGTCGACTGATATCACGAGTCGTTTTGATCTCCATCGTGACTGACACCATCTCGAACGGCGACCAATGATTCTCTCTGATGAGATAGCGTAATAACTTGGCCGCGGTTTTCTCATTATTCTGGTTAGAAGGATTACTCACGCGGGCTGCGTATGCAATCAGTTCATTCGCCGTATGACAACCCGTGATAGCACTAGGCTGAGTCATACCTACAAGTTTTACTTCACAGGTCATATTTGCCATCCTCGAATTCACCAGGCACACTGTTGTATGCAAT